>Ga0179593_1452663_pt1 | contig 14647 bp, 9 predicted proteins | sample CZODoug2_1_08_16_FD_185931 | JGI IMG/M metagenome (GOLD analysis project Ga0179593, IMG submission 185931) | Vadose zone soil fungal communities from Angelo Coast Range Reserve, California, USA - CZODoug2_1_08_16fungal (PacBio error correction) | ecosystem: Environmental > Terrestrial > Soil >...
TGAAAAGGCAGTCGTCGTATTGGCGGCGAAACCTCCGCTCGGGGTCGGGGGGAAGTAGGGACGGGGATTTGCATCAAGGCTCTAAAAAAGCGTTGCACGATAGAACCTGGGCAGAGGCAGCGAATCAGAGGGTGGGTGCGGGTACGGAAGGGGGGGGGGAGGGAGTCAGTCTACCCGTCGGAAAAAAAGGAAAAGACATTGACTCCTCTATCCGGAGTGGGCATGGGGAGATGATCGCGTCTTACAATATGCCAGCAGATCTAACCATGGGAGGGAGTCGCTTTCAGGGTAGGCTGAGGCTCGAGAAGGTCGCTGAGATGACAGGATGTGGCCTGAGACTCGGAGGTCCTTTTAGGACGATGCCCCAGTCCGGGAGGAAAAAATGCGGTGAAGGAAAGGGTTGCAACGCTGGGCTGAGAGTGCAACAAGGGAAAAGCCGAGAGGCAAGGCTCAAACTTTAAGGCGAAAGAGAGATGTGAAAATCAAAAAACGTGCAGCGCGGTCCAACGCCACAAAGGGGACTTACCTGTAAGAAAGAGAGTCCGCTCTAAAAAAAAGGTTCGTTTGAGGCGTTCCTCCGTAAGGAAACAGAAAGCAGAAAGTCCCAGACAGTCAACGAAACGCCAAAGCCGAGAGGACCGTAGGGGGGAATGCAAACTCCCAGTCAGCGCGCTTAGACGTCAACTTAAATCAATCAGTCTAGCAGGAAGGGAGGCTGCGTAGAAGGAGGAGGGATTTACTTTTCAGGAAGGGACAGCGGAGGAAATTTAATCAATCCTCTGTACGCAAGACGCCTAAGACACCGAAAAAAAAAAAAAATGGACTACACTCCCAAAAGGTCTGATTCGGACCGGACGCATTATATCGGGAAGGAAGGTTACACCCGTAACGGAGAGAGAGGTATTCGAAACACAGAAAGGTGATGTCCTCTTTAGAAGGGGTAGTCAGAAAAGTAGCAACGAGGAATCGCTAGAGAGGGCCATGATTGGGAGAAGGAAAATGCGGATGAACAAGAAGACGCATTACGCTTCGGGCCGGTGATGTACTTCTTTTGACAGCGTAGGAATAAAGAGCAGGGAAATACATCCGGCGAAAGAAGACGCCGGCAAAAAATGGGGCTTCGAAAGGTGAAAATTCTGCGTGAAGACCGAATTGCGCCGGTCCGAAAGCGGTGTCGGAGGAAGCTCGGGATCGCGAATGAAGGGGCATATTCAAGAGGGAAAAGAAGATTGGACAATTCTGAAAGGCGCGGAGGGAACCTTGCAGTGATCCTCCTACTGTAAGTCAGGTGAAGGGGAAGGGGGGAAAATTGAGGACCGCGAATGATCAAACCTGGCGTCAGGGGGGGAGCCACGTCATCTTGGTCGCCGTACACTCGCAGAGTGGGACGAGGACAAGGAGATCAGCGCAACAAAAAAAAAGGGGGAGGAAGAGAGGGGAGAAAAAATGCCTACACTCCCCGGGTCGGGAGAGTGGGGAAGAAAGAATAGCGTGGATCTGAGCAGGTCGGGATGGAAAGAATTCGCGCAAGGTGGATCACGGCATAACCAATTCCACACGAGCGAAGAAGGGGGGACGAAAGGGGGGAGACAAGCTCTCCCGAGAGCAGGGCATCTAGCCTCAAAAAAGTACGGAGACCAGAGGAGAATGCTGCCGGAATAAGGATCGATTGGAGCATAAGGGAAGCAGAAAAAAGGGTCAGGAAGCGATTCACATCCGGCAGGACGACCCCCCTTCTCGAAGGTTCGACCCAAAAGAGACCGGATGAGGGGCGCAAGGACGTATGAAGAACCCTAACAACAAAAAAAAAAAAAAAAGGAGGAGGAACTAAAAAATCTTCAGCACATAAAACGCCGCCAGCATCGGAGGAGGCGCAGGGACATAAGGTCTGGGAAGGGACAAACTGATTGGAAGAAATCCGACTCTTCAATATTAGCCGTCAGAAAGAGTGAAGAAACGGAACCACTCTTGACCAACGCAATTTTGGGGGAAGACTTCTCATCTCTCCGAGGGAAGAATTCGGGAGGGGAAAGCCATTCTAAACAGCGAGGCGGAACTGCCGTAGAAAAAGTGAGGTTGGGGAAAGGGGAAGAAACTAGGGGAGGGGATGGGGCACTCAAATTGACATAAGAAAGATACTACTTCTCTTATTGGAGGAGCGCATTCCACCTCGAAATGCAAAAAAAAGGATAAGAAGGAATTGGTGAGGAAGCCGAAAAAGAAAAAGGATTCCAGGGGGGATTTAAGTCTAAAAAAGAGATTTCTTTCAGTTAGCGGAGGAATGGCGGCAGCAGACGGCGGAGTCAGAAGGAGAGGCGGGGAGTACTCGATAAAAGGGGCTGTTTGAGAGAGCGCGAGTCTCCGGAACCGAGAAATTTCGTGAGGGGGGCTTCTACTGGAAGCCGAGGATCGGGAGAGCGGGCTTATTTCACTGCCGAGAGGGAGCGGTGGAAGAAAGGGGGGGGGGCAATCTCAAGGCGAGGATTGAAAAAGAAAGCTTGACGAAAAGGGCGAGGACGAAACAGCCCCAAAAAGCCAGCCGATGGTCTGCTCTACATCAAACTGACCGGCGAAGGGAAAAAAGTCATAGAACACTGAGAGGAAAGGGGAAGTCATAACTCAAATCACCCCGCATATGTGAACGAAACGGGAGATGGTACGGGAGGCCGTTTCCGAGGGCCAGAAAAAGGAATAAGCTCACAGTCCAGCGGGGTGCTTGCATCGGGCTATCAGAAACGGGGCGCGTGAATCGAGCTGGACTAATCAACAGGAGAGAAATGAGGAGGAAAGGAATGACCAGGAAAACCGAAGATCTAGGCAATATATCCTAAGAGAAGCGGGTCACTAAAGGTGGGGTTTGGGATTACGAGAACGTCCTAAAGGAAGGAAGGGGCGAAAAAAAAAAACATACTTCATGGAATTAGGGGGCCCAAAAAGAAGAGGAGGAAAATAAGAGATTGACAGGAAGGCGAGGGTGCAGGCAAAGGGGGGGACCAACGTATAAGAGGAGGTGCTTCAGCGTCAATTCGAAGACTCGCTTCCTTCTCTATGGAAGAGAGAACCCATGAGGCTACAAAAAAAACGAATATCGGGGGGGTGGGCTTTGAGAAAAAAGACTTCCCACGGTCGGCGGGGCGGCAAGGGTAAGAGATACGTAATTGTTCTAGTCTGATCTTACAACACTGAGGGAAGGGCCGGCAAAGGACGAAAATTATTCACCATCGGGACGGGGCACTGGCTATTGAAAGGTGGGGAACCCCCCAACCGAACGGAGAATCTCGAGACGCCTGCTATTCTTATCTAGGAACTGCAAGAAAATGCCCGGCAGTCGGAAAGGAATGATGCTTGTGAAAAGACATGAAGGGTAGGGGGGGAGGTCAACGCTTTAGAACGAAAGGCACAAACTTGACCCTGAACGGGAGGTGAAAAGGAGGAGGATCTTATAAAAGGGAAGACACTTGCACGCGGGGGGGAAAAAAGCCCCTTTTAGGCGTACAACTTGACGAGAAATCGACGCATCCGAGACAGGTTTCAAGGGGGAGGGGAGAAAAAAAAGGAAAGTGCGTATCAAGGCGAAAGACAGTCACCGAATAGAGGAAGAGAAGCACTCCCGTAGGAATGCCAGCAGACAAGAAGATTAAAAAAGGTCTAGTAAAATCTCTAAGGCACGAACTTAGGCGCCGGGGGGGGCGAGGTGCAGAAAAAAAATGAGACGATTCTTGTCGGGAACTGATGTCCGGTCTTCTAATTTGGATCAAGAAAGGCGTGTCATGTGCAAACTAGAAACGGAAACAGAAAAATAAAAGGGAACCTTTTCTCCTCCGCAAATAAAAAAGCGTACCTACCTAAGGATCGACCATGACGAAATGGTGAAAAAGGGAGGGAAAGGGAAGAGGCAGGGAAAGAGGGGGGTGTCCAAGAGGAACAGTTTACTTCAAAGAGGAAACGGAACCAGTGATTCCTACTAGATCTGGTAGTGATTATACAAGGCTGACGAAGGAGGAGACAATAAAAAGGATTGAGAGACTTCCTTTGGAGGAACGAAGGGGGGGAGTAAGAGGGTAGTGATCCTCTAGGAGAAGCGCCGCTGGCCCCACAAAAGAAGTGGGCTCCTTACTTTAAGCAAAAAAATGTGCTCAAAGGGAAAATTGTAAAAACTTCCACCAAAAGTGCAAGAGAATTCTCCATTTCTAGAGGAGCATCAAGGACAGTCAGATTCACGCGGAGTACGGGGGAGAAGAGTAAAACCGAGCTTGAGGAGAACTAGAAATAAAAAGCCGCCAAAACAGGGGGAAAACGGTCTGGGGAACAGTGCTTGGATAATCTCTAATAGAGAGGGATAAAAGCTGTCTAGATCAAACGTCGAAAGTAAAACAGGCAACGTTTTGACGTTATAGGAAGAAGGAGGGGTAAGGTCTAGAAAAAACACAACGGAGAAAATAAGAAGATATCTTAAAAAACGTCTGCCCGGAGGCACGCAAGGCGATTGGAAAGGGAGAACGGCGTGAAGCGGAAGCGACGGAAAGAGAAGGAGGAGCGCTCATGTCTCGCTCCTATCCAAGGGGGCAAAAAGACTCTTACCCTTTGGGGAGCGGAGGCTTAAATCGCTACAGACGGGGGAATAGAGAAAGCGAACCAGGGCGATCTAAGGAAGGAGAGCAATATCATCTCGAAAAAGGGGCAAAAAAGAAGTCCGGCGACGGAAAGAATTGGAACGTGCCTACTGAAGGAAAGGGAGGGTGAGGATAGATTTTCACCTTCTGAGAACGGGACCACAAAGGCACCAGAAATCTCAAGGGAAGCCGATCGGTCGCGGGGGAGACGAAAGAACCGAAGAAAACAGAAAAGTATATCTCGCCGTAACAGTGGGGCTTCCTAACAGAAATAAGAGGTGACGACAGCCGAAAAAAATGGATCCGTCACTCGTCAAGCGTCAAAAAAAGCATCCATCTAGGGTGTCGACTTCCTCGGGTGAGAAAAAGAGGCTGGCGGGAAAGGACACTTATCAGGTCACGAGAGAACGTCTTTTGAGGAGAAAACCGCTCGTGTCTGGTCGTGTAAGAGCGCACCTGAAAAAGCCGCGGGTAAAAGGAAAGGGAGCAAGCCAAAGAAAGATCAGTCTCAAAGGGTAGAAGGCCGTGGCTCTCTAAAGATAGAAGGAGTTAATTTCTAGATCAGGCTAGAGAGGTTCAGTTCGGCAAATTCGGAGTTGGCGGTGTGCGTTCGGAGTGAGTGGAATTAGGGGATGAGGCAAAAAAAAATTGTGAGTCACTTTAGAGTAAGTAAGAGCTAAACACAACTCGATGAGCTGAGAAGTAGGCTGAAGACTTTACACCAAGGGGGATGGCGTTAAGAAGAGGCAAAGATTTCACGAGACCGACGACAGTTCAGACTCATCGTGGAGAAGGGAAGACTCTGGGGGGGACAGAAGTGGGAAAAGGAACCGATCACTTCGTACTAGCATAAAATACAAAGTCTGGCAGGAAAAGGATTCGAAACTCTTCCAAATCATACTGAGGCCCATAGACCGTATGGTAAGCTGTTCCACTCAACTCGGCAGGAAACCGTGCATTGGGGAAAATAACATTTTATATGTACATGTATTTAAGAAGTTTCCTACGCCTAAGATCGTGATACATGACCAACATTCCTTATCGTCATGGTCGGCAAGAAGCGAGGTGGCTGAAGGGGGAGAAGGTCTGGTCGAAAAACCAATGCTTACTCAACTCAAAACGCGCTCTATCATTGAAGATCAAGCACAGGCGCTCCAAGAGATAGGAGGGAAAGGAAAGTGAAATTTTCTGGCGGGTTACGAAGAAACCGAAAGGGGGATGTTTTCGAAGCGATAACATCGACATGGACAAGCCTCATACACAAGGAGGAAAAAGAGATAGTGGCTGTCGTGTGGCTGGGTAGAAACTGGGAAGAAAGAGAGGGGAGGTTCTTGGGGAAAGGAGAAAAAGTCCATCCTCTCCATACGAGAGGAGGGACGGAACGGGGCAGAGATCGTCAAGGGAGTTGCGGAGGATGGGGCGTATACTCCTACTCAAAGTAGAAACATGGGTCTCCGGTATTCGAAGAAGAAGAGGTTTCGCATTGAAGTTCCACGAATTCAGGAAGGGAACGAAAGGGAGGGAGAAAAAGGGTCGGGACACAAATCTTTAGGTGGAAGCGGTTAGGGCAGAGGAAAGCTCGAGGGGTTAGGGTAAGCCAGTAAGGAAGGGAAGGGGAGACTGCGTCATAGGGCCCGAAAGGTCATTCAGGCATTCAATTCAGACCTGGGGGGGGTTCGGAAAGGAGGCAGGGGGACTGTACCGAGGAAAAGGCGAAAACGGCTTGGCAACTTAAAGCCAGACCGTGGGGTCCAACTGTTCAGGAGACGAGATTCGAAAAACAAAAAGAGGAAAAAGGCGGACCTTTCCAGTTAAAGTGGAAGAAGTACCGTGAAAGGTATCGTCATCCTAATCCTAAAGTTACTCGGAGGGGAGAAGAGAGATCTCTACCTTCAGAAGAGGGCCTCATTACAAACGACAAAGCGGAAGCGAAGGTCATCGTGGGGAAAAGGAAGGGAAGTAGTGGACAAGGAGCCGCTAACGTCAACTCGAAGGCTCCTCTAGAAACTTACTCCTTCGATCATTGACTATTGTTTCTTCCGGAGACAAACTACTAAGGGAGGGTTCCGTGTTTCGGGGAGGGTCCTGCTAAAGGGGGGAGGGGAGAAAAACGCATCTTGAAGTGAAATGTCCATGCTCAACGAAAACGCAAAGACCGACAAGAAAAGAAGTGAGTGTACAGGACGGGGGGGATCTGACCGGGACAATGACTAATCCCCGCCGAAGGAGGGGCCAGCTAGTTACCCAAGAAAAAGGGGCGTTTTCGATAAAGGAAGGAAAAAGCCATCTGAAGAGAAGAACGTCCCTCATGTTTAGGGGAAGCGTAAAGAGGATTGCCGCGGAGCGCGAGCAAAAGGGGCCAGAATGATGTATATAATGTACTACAAGGATTGCAGGAAAAAACATTGTAGATTTCGGGTGGTGAAAAATCGGCGTCAGGGGCAAGAGTTAAAAGCAGGGGAAGCGGAAAGGGAGAACGGCCTTGACGCAAGGCCAGGGTAGAAAAGAAGGAGGCCGAAGGAATTGCCGTGCTATAGTCTCAGAAGAGATCGAGCACTCAGATTCTAAAACTATGCGATAGGGGGGGAGAATGAATGGAACTCTAGGGAAAATGCAAAACTTCAAAAGAAGGACCAGGCGATCGGTGACAGTGTTGTGAAGAAAGAAAAAAAATTTCCGAATCCCGGGAGGAGAGACTGTATCAAAGCACCACTCGTCCCTGGGGAGAGGAACCGACATTGGGGTCTCGGGAAGGAAGGAAGAGCACTCACAAAAAAAAAGTAGGTTGGTAGGGGGTAAAATAGAGAAAAGAAAAATAGGAAAAGCCGGCGAAAGGAAACGCCTTAGGCTCTTTGTGGTGAGTATCGCGACTAGGAAGAAAGAGGGATTCGCAGTCGACGGCAAGAAGGAGTAAATCACGATGGGCGGAAGGGCAGCGTTAGGGAACAGAAGAGAAAGGTCATAAGATGAGCGAGCTGCTAAATCTGCCGTTGAAAAAAGCTGAGCATGGAAAAGAAAGGAGGAGAGACTGAGCCCTCGTCAACGACGGAGGGACATCTGCGTTCGGGCAGGGCAGAAGAAGGCCTACTCCGTCTTTCAGACTTTTGCCGAAGGCGAAAGTCCGAGGGAGTAGAAATCATAAAACGAATTTTTCAAAGAAAACAAGAGGTAGAAAGGTGCATCACCGGACCAAACAAAAAAAAGGGGCAAGTCAGAAAATGCTCCTCAACGAATAACATAGAATCGATCTTCAATGGACGTGAATCAGTCTTAAGCTTCAGACCGGCCATGTCCTACTACTTCCGAGAGGGGGAGAAATGACAGCGGAAGGCGTGGAGAACTTTCCTATAAGAAAGGGGGGTCTTTGTCGCACAGAGGTTGCGTGGTCGGGACCCCCAAAAAACACAAAGGGGAAAAAAACAAGAGGCAAAGCTCACATGTACATCACTTCCGCTTCATCAAATAAAGGGTAAGACAACGACACCTTCAAAAAAGGATGGAGGCTCCCCGTCAATCCCAAGTACTGTAGTCCGCAGAATGTCAAAGATACTGGCGTACTGGAAAAAAATTAAATCTTCAGGTGTCAAAACACGAAGGAGGCGTGAGGCTTATTAGAGGAAATTGTAATTGGTCCTCGGAGAAGATTGTTTTTAAGGTAAGAGCAAAACGTGAGATAGAACGGAAACGATGAAGGCGAGTCTTCTTCATTTGGGGTACGACGGCAATCTTGACTCTTGAAAGAGGATTGGAACGATAAAAAGGGAAGCTTATTGATAAACTAGCGGACTAGGGAACGTGGGCATTTCTTAAGCAAAGTTGACGGCTGTCTCATTGAACAGAAGCATACCTCCATCCAGGAGGGGTAATCGAGCTTACCTCACTGAGACAGGGGGGCATAAAGGCTTAGGAAAGAGTCCTCTACAAAATGTCGTTCTAGGAAAGCATAAAAAGAGTCAAAAAAAGGGACCAAGGTAAGAACGTAGCTACCGCATGCCGGTCATGGGGAACGGCACTGAAATCGAAGCTCTGAAAAAAACTGCCAGGAAGAGCCAGGGAAATAGGAGGTACTTTTTGGGGGACGTCTGGACGGGAGAAGGGGGAACATGCCGTCCCACCGGAGAGTTGCGGATCTGAAAAAAGAACAGGTGCCGATCTAAGAATCTTGGTCACGATTTAGTGAGTTATTCGCTTCCAAGAAATCAAAGGGACGGAAGCCGACAACAAATCTCCATGAAGATCTTATCAAAACAACCCCGAGGTAATACCATGGAGATGCAGTGGTTAAGAAACTCCCTATCGTATGTGACGGGGGTTAGAAAGAAGAGGAGGCAAGAAATCCTGCCTCGAGGGAATAGAAAACGGTTGGAAGGGAAAGGGAAGAAAAGCGCATCGCCGGGGGGGGGAGAGTACGGCTTCTGCCGAAAGAAGGAGCAAAATCTTCTGCTGAGCCGATAAGGTGACAAACGCACGGCATGTTGGAAAGCAAATGCGAGAGGACCGGAACAGGGACATGAATGAAGAAATTACATGTCTATCACATATGGCCCAGGGGAAGCGTCGAGGGCAGAACGAAAAGAGTGGGAAAAAAAGCGGGCTATATAAGAAGATACCCTTTATACTGGTCAGCTTGGTAACGATGCCCGCAGGAATTTATGGAGGAAAAAAAAAGCGTGGCTTACTCTGGCCGCTAAAGTCTGGGAAAAGACTAAAAGGCCTAGGTCCTTACTCCTAGCAGTAGACCACTTAGACGAGAAAGCTCGGGAAAACTTTAACCGTCGTTACAGGAACAGACAAGGGGGCAGGACTGGGAAGAGAATTCCGCTCTCAGTGTCTGGGATAAAACTTCGAGGACCGGAAAAGAAAAACTTCCGCAAGAACAACGAAGTAAAAGCGATAGAGAGTCCGAGGCCGGGTCAAAAAAAAAAACTACCTAACGGAACGACAACCGAGCCTATACCTTAATAGACGTCGGGTGGAGTACAGGGTTTCTGCTGCTACAAAAACGGATCTGTGTAGTGTGCCGTGGCCGGGAAAGTCCTGAAAGTAACATTTGAGGGAAACATAACGGAGCGGTGATTCAAGTTTCTAGCGCGATCAAAGAAAAGAAAAAGAAGGACACGCCAAAGGAAGGGTATCTGACCAAAAAACGGTAGAGGTCGAGACGTTATATTACATCAAAGAGGAGAGAGCGGCCCACATCACTGGTGTGCCCGTCTGCTGCAGGTTCTTCACCAGAGAAGGATTGGGCCTTAAGCGAGAAGTCCAAAGGAATGGACGTTGAGGGGGAGAGGTGACCTCCGCGAGAGCGGGGGGAACTGGGGCCGTTGAGGAGAAGGGAAGGGGAAACGCTTTCTCGGAAAAAGTGAGTGAGGGGGGGGAAAAACTCGGAGAGGGAAGGGGCGGAAATGTCCTCAGCAAGTGGTAACGCAGTGCAGGACGTAGGTCAACGGGGTGCGCAGGAAAAAGGGAACGAGGACTGTTTTCCAATCTCTAAGTAGGGAAAATAGGGAAAAAGAGGAGTAAACCAACACCTTCATATTCTTGAGGAGCGAGAGAGGGGAGATCCTCGCGTATTCTAGGCCGAAGAACCATGTTAATGAAAGGATCTTGGGGAGGGAGGGGCCTATGGTGAGCTGACCAGCACAGAGGAGCTTGGAAATCAGCGGGGGTATCACAAAAAAGGGGGGGAAAGGGTCGCCTTCAGTGGCCCGGTACCTCTACACGATATATCGAAGGAAACAACAAGAAAGAGAATCTAAAAACGGAGGAAGAGGAAAAGAACCGTCTCACGAGGGGGTTCTTACTTCCCTTTTATCGGGATCCGAGAGAAGGAATTAGAGAATCTCCCTCCCAAGTCCACAAAAAAACCCACTGGAAAGAAGGGTGGGATGCAGGCGGAGGGGGAAAAGCGACAAGAACTCTCATTGGAAAAGATTGCAAAAAAGAGGCTCTACATACCTGGTCTTCAGGTTAAAAGGGAAGGCTATAAGAGAGTATAGGCAAAAAAAAAATCGAAAAATGGCCAAAACGCCACTCCATCCTAAACTGACGGCTTCAACTTCAGGTCTACTGCCGAGCTGGGAAAAAAAGAGAAGTTCTCCGGGATATATGCAAGGGGAAAAAAAATCTAAAGGGCCAATAGTTAAACAGAATAGACGTTAACAAAAACGCTCTAAGAGAGCGAAGCCCCTCATTGTGTGGCGAGCACGAAAAAGGTGGACTATCTCAGACCTAGAGCTTCAAGAAAAGGGATAAGTCGAGTTCCTCTAGAAACCTGACACCTATGTAACCAGACTACTTAGGGTGAGAAAGTGGCAACGTCAGGGCGGAGGAAGAGGATCCTTTGGAAATAGAAAAAGAAACGAAGGGTCAACGTAGAGGGTGAGGGCTCTGCGCGTCAAATGATCAACGTCTTTGGGGCGTAGGAAAGGAGGTAAGGCCAGGACCATCTACCACCTCAACCCACAAGCACGGTCGTAGCAAAGTTGGGCAAATAACTGGACCATCTTCTGAGAGGATTCGTGAAGGAGAGACTTCTAAGAGACTTTGGAAAAGGGTCAAGTAAAGCTGATCGGAGGCAAAACGTCGGTGACATTCAAGGAGATGGTTACTTTTGAATTCGCGACGAAGCCCTTGGTGGGGAAGAGTCAAGAAATCCTACAATGAGACAAACTATAAGGGCTGAGAGTTAAGACGTAGGTAGGGTAAGGAAGGGGAGGACGACTGAAGCTTATCATAGCAAGTCGGTAAACTACTACAAGAGAGACGGCTTCTTTCTCGGGACCAAGCGAGAAAAAGTAGCATTAAAACAGCTTGACGGGAAAATCAGGGTCAATTCAGCGGGGGGGGGGGGGGATTATCCGACGGAGAGGGGAGAAGAGGGCGTAGGGGGTAGAGATGGGGGGGATAGGGAAAGGGCGGGAACAGGTGGAATCAAGAAAGGGACCATCACAGTACTGTGAAGGCGTGGTCTCTTCTGGCAAATGTGACCGAGATAAGCACGAGGCACTGGGTCTCCTCTAATCACTTTCAACGGCGATTTGAACTACTCCATCCTACGCGTCAACAATTTAAAATTAATATTTGCTTGCAACGGCAGGCGACTTGCCAGAAGAGGGCGTTCTGAACAAAAAAATGCAGAAAAAGAGGCAGAACTAAAGACAGATCGTTAGACGTAAAAGTACGGGACAACGCTGTAGAAAGAAAAAAGGGCGCGATCGTCATCCTTAAGGCACGCCGAATCAGGGTCAAGAGGAAGAGGTCAGAGATCTTTATTGCCTATTAGGGCCTTAGTACTTTAAACCACCAGAAGAGCGGGTGGCGCAGCAATAAAGAACGAGCATCTGGGAAGGCAATCGCTCTAAATAAAAAAACACGGTAGTAATAAGGATGGAAAAAAGATGACGTCGTCTGTTAGGGAAGACAGTATAAAGCAAGGGAGGTAGGGTGAAGGAACACAAGGTCAATTCTTTCCGAACGAGCCGCTCGAATGTCGCGGCAACTGTGCGGGGGGCACGGTAGGCTGCTGAAATCAGGGTCGAAAGGAGGCGTAAGAGGTTTCTAAGAAGGACGAAGGAGAAAACGGAGATCCAGATGCCTATTCCGGCCCCTAGCCTGCCTGGGTGAAAAGCAATGTCTATCTTCGGGAAGAAAGGGGGAAATCAGGTATAGGGACAGCTACGGTTAGGTCCCCCATCGGACTGTGAAGAGCAGGGAACCTCGAACAGGAGCGAAGGTTGATCGCGGGGGAGGAGACGCAGTATGTACTGTCCTCGGCGGTAGCTTGGGCTCTAGTGAGCAACATACGGCTAGGATCCTTACCGGAATTCAGTGTTCGACGGCAACTGGCTTGGGCACTCTAAACTGTCCAGCCGCTGGTAGACATGAGCACAGAAGCGTCTTCCCGAAGAAGGAGATAAGGAGATTTCCACTCACTGGCGAGGAGTGACAAGCAACCCTTGTTAAGGATTTACAACAGTGACAACGCCCTCTAAAAACAGGTCATGAAAAGAAAAAGGGGCGACAAACTTCGCTATGCGCGGAAGAAAAGAACACTCCGGAGGATCCGACTCCCACGGAGGGCTGCGAACTCAGCTGAAAAAAGAGTTTTCGCGGAAGAGGAAAAAATTCAACTCCATATCGAGGCAGGGGTTGGGCTAAGGCAGAGGGGTGGTACTGTGAAGGAGGTCCTGGGGGAGACGTTGTTATAAAGACAGAAAGGGAAGAGGAAAAGGGGGTTAGGAGATGCCGAGCGGGGAAAAAAAAAATAACGAAAAGCAACCGGGCCCCACGCATCCCAGTCAAGGGATCCCTTACTCCTACGAACGGAAAGACGAGGGGGGGGAATCCTAATTTGTTCTCCCGAGGAAAAGAAGTAGTAGGAAAAAATTGGTCGTGGGGGGTTCCCGGCTGGCGGAAGTTCTTTAACTCTATGGGACATCTTGACTCGGTCAGGGCGATTCTTCATAAGGAGGTAAGAGAAAAACACGGATTTTCCCGAGGAAACACGCACGCTACATGGGAGGCGGGTGAAATGGAGACGGCCTGGAGACCGATGTGAAACTGGTTCTGAATAGGGAAGTGGGAAATCCGCCTCTTAAGGGAGAAGACGGGGAATCGCAGTAAGACCGTTTGAAGGCGTCCGGGCAGTGGACGCCTTGCAAAAGACTCCTACGTAAAGGTGGGAAACGGTTGTGAGCTCCTCTGCGATAAGAGATCTTCACCCGGAATGAAAGGAACAAGAGCGGGCAACGGAGAACCTTGCGGCTAGAGAAAGTGATGCCGACAAAGACTCCATGACTTCTTGATTGCTTGTAACCGTAGAAAGTTGCGCGAATACCTACGTCTGTCACCCTTCTTAGAAGGATAAAGAAGGGAAGGCGAACGTAAAAACAACCGGTTCGTTGCTGAGAAGGCAGACGGGGAGATAGATCGCGAAAAAAACCTGAGTAGAAAGGAGAGATATAGGAAGTCAAAAAAGAAACCGGCTGGGGGACGCCTTTGAGCTAGACGGGGGGGGGGAGCGGTAAGAAAGCCTCCTTTTCACGCAATTAGGGACATCCCGCAAACACAGTCCCAAAGACACACGACATTTCAACTGGCGGGACGGGAAGCAATCGAGGAGCGTGGCATCATCTTAGCAAGGAGAGGCAAGAGCGAAAGATGCCTGAAGAGGGGGAAAAAAAGAATATCAGAGCCCTCGACACAAGTCAACAAGGATCTACTTAAAAACTGGAGGCCAGTAAGGGCGTCCTTAGGAAATATCTTAGCAAAGCCTAATCTGGTTCACCGGCGGCAACGGATCGGGATGCCAAGTCCCTACATATAGCAAGGTTCAATCTCAAACAGGACGTTGAGAAAGAACGCCGGGCCATCCTAGGAGCAGCGGGGGGGAAGCCATAAACGAAGGGTGCTCCCAAAACGACCTTATGAAGGACGATGAAAAAAGGAAGAAGGTAGGGACGTGAAGCTGGAAGAAACGGCCAACCCGAAGGGAAAAGAATAAGTGTGTCCTACTTAGAGCGGGATTGAATGGCATTCTCTGCAAAGCATCATGCAAGGCGAAATCAGGTAGGTTCGTATAAAGGGTAATCGGCATGTCGCTCCCCTCTTGGGAGTGAAGGGAAAAGTAAGGCTCCAACACATGGACACACTCCTACGACGGCTCAAGGAGGTACTCAGTACAGGGCACCAGGAAAAAAAAGGAGAAGTCGTTCAGGGACTAAGAAGGAAAAATCAGTGCCGAGCGGGGACCTGCGGGTGAGGTAATCGGAAATCGAAGGTGCCATTGCAGAAAAAAAAGTCTTTGATGCGCACGACGCGCTAGGGGTCTATGACGGGGGCGATTCGCTTTACGGGCGGTTCCAGGAGGAACGCGCATGGTTTGAGAAGTACGACTGAAGAGAATCCTGAACAACCTGTGTCGATGAAGAGCTGAAGGACTTCGTCAAGGGTTATCCTTCAAGGGAGGGAGTGGAAAGAAGCGTGAAAGCGCACTATCTATCTAGGTCGACGGGAGGGGGAATAACGGAATC
>Ga0179593_1344530_pt1 | contig 14646 bp, 14 predicted proteins | sample CZODoug2_1_08_16_FD_185931 | JGI IMG/M metagenome (GOLD analysis project Ga0179593, IMG submission 185931) | Vadose zone soil fungal communities from Angelo Coast Range Reserve, California, USA - CZODoug2_1_08_16fungal (PacBio error correction) | ecosystem: Environmental > Terrestrial > Soil >...
TCCAGATCACCTTCAGGAAGGCAACCCAAAACCCCTCGGTGAAGAATTAATGGGTAACCAGTTTGACAAGGGAAAAAAGGAAATGACAGCAGAGCCTCAGAAAATGAGGCACAGAAAAAAACGAAAAAAGGGTGCACGGGTACCAGTTGATCTTGAGAACAAAAGAACGTTAACTAAGATCCAGAAAAGGTAATAATCACCGGGGGGGCCAGTTACTTGGCCCTGGAGAGCGGAAAACTCATCGTTCTACGTCAAAGGGAGGGGGAAGAAGGGGGTATTTACGAAGACCGAAACCAATTTTCTTAATGTCAACGAGATGTCAGTAACAACTTAGCGGCGGGGGAAATAGGAAACTGTCCATTCAACCTGGGGAGGGGGAAAAAAGTAATGCCAAATTGTAACGGGCTCTTTGGAAACAGGCGAACGAGAAAGCGACACGGGAAGGGGGGTAGCTTGCCACTTTCAAAATCCGCATGTAACCAGGAAAAGTGGCAACGAATCCGACGAATCGGACGGGGGGATTTCATGATTTCAAAAAGAGGAAATTTTTGGGGAGGAACGCGTGGGGGTGCAACGTGGTGGTTAAAAACGGGAACAACGGCCTATCCACAGGATGGGGTCGTGAATGGGGACACAGATGTCTGGAAGTTTCAACGCATCTGGGAATAGTGAAGCAAAGTGAAACAAAGGATTCCACAAATCCCTTTGCGACTCGCGGAACGAAAGCCCTGTGGGGGGGGGGAAAACGAAAATGCCGTAGGAGTAGTTGGCGCGAAGGAGGGGGAGGACTGGCCACCAAATAATCTGCCAAAAACGTCGCCACAAAGCAAGAAGGAGTTCCGAAGGGTAGGGAAAGGAAACCAAAAATTAAGGGAGAGGAAACGAAAGTTAAAAAGAAGAACGGACCGTTCGGGCTTTCAGGGGGAAGAGGCCGAAAACAAACAAAAATTGGAAAAAAGGCGGAGGAAACCCGCGGTGTTGCCCGTCCCTATCTCAAGCAGAAAAGACAAAAGAAGAATCGTTTGCAAGCGGGCCAGGAAATGTAAAGAGGAAAAGAAAAACTGGCGGGAAAAGCGGGTGCCTCATTACTATCCTGCTGGGGGGAATCAGGAAAGTGCTGAGAAAAAAAGAAGCACATGCCGCAGAACCCTCCAACCTAGAGCCAAAAAAAGGGGAGAGGTGTTCTGGAGTGGGTTTACCCCCCTGCTGTCCGCGGAAAGGTCACGGCAGTGATCAAAAAAAAAAAAACAAAGGTTCAAACATGTAGGGGGGTTTCGCACGTTTTGGCAAGTCGGATGAAGGCGTTGAACGAATTTACGAAATGGCGTTCAAACCGCCGTGGGGGGAAAAGAAGCCAATTTGTTCCCGGGGGCAAGGGGAGAAAGAAAAGAGGAATAGCGTGAAACCCAACGTATTAAAATCCACCAGCCCTTTTGGATAAAAAGAGTTAAAAGGGGGGGGGGACTTAGAGAGGGGGGGGCCGGGACGAGTCGAAAGCTGGGCCGAGGGGGGAAGTACTGACCAATCCGCTTGGCCTACCTCGACGGAAACCAAAAATTGGCAAAGAAATGCTGAGCAACACAGAGCACGTCACCAAAGATACATTTTTTAAGGGGGAAGCGTAAAACAGGAAATACGGCCATATGGTCAACTAGAGGAAAGGTACCGGAAAGGGCCAGGAAGTCGGGATGTACAAGCCAAATAAATACAGAGGAGAGGAGGAAATAGGTGGTGGAGTCGATGGGAGGGCCTGAAAACACGACTGGGATTTATTACGCAGGAACGGAAAAAAAAAGAAAGCCAAAAGTAAACGTAGTACACGGGGGAGGCCCAATTAGCCCCAACTGCCAAGCGGAATCAATTCGCGAAAATTCGCGCAAAAGTCCAAAAATATGTCAAGAGGTGTGGGGGGGGGACTGATGAGAGTCTTCGATGGGGAGGTGAGGAAAACGGACGGGGAGACCGCTCGCCAAAGTCGGAGAGGGAAGGAAAAGAATTGGTATTGTGCCTATGGGGGAGGCACACAATTTCCCCAAAGATGTGTCCAGGTTGAACAGAGGACGGGTTTGGGGAGTGGAGAGCTCCCGTTCCGAAAGACTGGGGGTCAGGGGGGGGGGGGGGGGGAAATCAAAGTCTGAAACGGGAACAAAGAAGGATTACAAATTCACACATCAAACGTGGGGGGGTGAAAGTGTCAAAAAGGACAAGATGGTGATCGATTGGTGCAAAAACCGCTCAACCTTACAATGTGGCTAAGCGAAGATTGGAGGTTTTGGTCAACCGTAACCCGGGGGAGGAGCCAGTTCCCGCAGAATTGGCGAACGTAAGGTGATTGACAGAGTGCTGCACTCTTGACAGAGAGAAAAAAAAAAAAAAAAAAACGAGCATGGCAGAAAGGGAGAAATGGTGATGAGAGAACGAGGTTCTCCCTCCTTAATCGCGGCTTCGTAAGAAAAATTTTCAGGAAAAAAGCACTAGAGAGTCAGAAAAAAAAGAAAGGGAGCAAGCAACGGGAGGCAAAGAAGAATCCCAGTCGGGAAGGAGGGCAGGAAAAAGGATTTTCCCCAAACTATCTAAAAGGAAGCGGAGCGGACTGTGGCGGGGGCGTGACCCAAAGAAATCCTTCAAAGGTTCCCAATCGCCCGCAGGGGGAAGAGGAGAAGGGGCTGGACAAAACCCCATCTTTATCGCTACCCAAACCGGGAGGGGGAAAGGGGAAAAGAAACAGGATAAAACAATGGTGGAGGGGGGAGCATCTATCTCGGGGGTCGATCCAAAAGAAAAGGAAAGAAATTCTTGCATCCCTCTAAGGCGGAGGGGGGAAAAAACATCCATAGGGAAGAAAATTGCAAGAAGGAGGACCGTATCTAAACTAACTGCCGGGCGCGCAGGGCTCAAACCTCTGCTAAAAGATGAGACCAGTGGTGAGAACCCTATGAGAAAAAAATCTGCGAAAGGGAGTGAAAAGCAGCGAGTCGCTTGGGACCGAACTCATCAACACATCGACATAGGGGACCAAAAGGAAAGGGAAGTTTCAGAACGAGACAAACGACGGCTGACGAATAGTGTCAACCGCCACGAAGAGGAAGACAGTAAGAGCTCGTGGGAAATTCTGAGTGGTTACGTATTCCTCATCCTGAAAAAAACAAGGAAAAAAAAAAAAAAAGGGAAAGACGGGCGACGAAAAGTGGGGAAGGGGAGGAAATGGGGAGCGATCGAAAACATCGGGGGGTGGACACAACAGGGGCAAAAGGGGAAATGGGACATGGAGGTCATTAATTGGGGGGGATTACGCCGCAAAACGGGCGGACCATTAAGACTCAATCTGAGGAGGAAATGGACAATAGGAATGAAGCCCCAGAGGAAAAAATACGGGGGCTTTCTGGCAAAGTGGTGAAGGGAGGAAAGCCGTCAACCTATAAGAAGAGGGCAGACAAGGGGCAATTTCGAAGAACGCGAAACAAGCATATAAGGGAAAGGAAAGAGCGAACAATGTCTACATGATAAATGAAAAAGTTTGGCTAGGGCTGACAGGGGAACGGTGCCTGGATCTCCTGACATTTGGAGGAGAGAAATAAAAAGTCGAATTCCAGGGACCTACAAATAAGACAAGAAAGATAGGGGGGGAAAAAGAGGCGGAAAAAGAAGAGTTTTGCTTCAGCGCGAATCCGTGAAGGAAATTTACTTCAGCGACCTCTTGGAGGGGAGATCAGGGGTTATAGGGAAAAGGTAAAACTGAATACTTCTTATAATCATCCGAGAGAAAGGATACAATGGTACATTGCCAGGCGGAAAGGGTGGGGGGAATGGGTTCAACGGGTGAATAGATGAGAAACGCGCAGTGTCCAGCGGAAATACAGACTTTTAGTTTGGCAGGAGAAGACAAGCTGCGGGACTATAATAATAAGGTAAAAGAAAGGCTATGTTTCGACTTACGCCGCACAATCATTGGCCGGGAAACATGCAGGGGAGTTACCGACACCGTGAAGGGATCCCATGACTGGGGTGGACAAAGCAATGAGGAAGGCGCCGGTACCTTTCAGGGTCCCTTTTGACTGAAAAAAGAAAAAAATGGTTGGTTCAAACCTGGGGGGGGGACCCAAACTTCCTCCGAATCTTGCGTGCGCGCCGGGAAAAACTATGAATTTTTTGGGGGGGGTTTATCGGTTGAGTTCTGGAGAATGGGGCGCAGACACTTGTAAGTGAAGAAGGCAGATCTGCAGCAGAGGACTGCCACCCATCACATCAGGAGAAATGGAAAGACAAACGATCAACGCGCAAGAACGGAGCCTTTCTGCTAGGGAGAGGGCCCGGGCAAAGGGAAATGCAAGGAGTGGGGTGCCGGCCTGTCAGCTTTTTTTGGCAGATGACTAAAGAAGGAAGGGAAGTAGGAATGTGAGCAGCCGGTGTTTGAAACAACGCAAGGCGGGAGGAGCAGGGGAGCGGGTCTAGAGGCGGTCACGGATTGTGGTGCATCCCACTGACGCGGGAGAGAAGACCGGAACCAAAAACACAGGAAAGTCAAAAGGCAGTTGGGGACCAGCCGAAGGATTCAAACGGGGGGAGAGGCCGGGCAAGGGCCTTCATAGTCAACTTGGGAAATCGAGGGAACTCAAAAGCACCAACATCGTTCCATCCTGGAATCGAGGGGGGGAAGGGGTTCCGGCGGGGGGGGAAATAACGGACAACACTCTCCGGTTCCCAATTCGATTGAAGGGAGTACGGAACGGAGAAGAGAGCACGATGACAGGGGGGGAAAAAGGCAGTTCAAAACGAACGAGTGAAAACAAGGAAAAAAGGAAGAAAATAAGCTCCCCGCCGGATTCCCATTCCTGAGCAGCATGGGGTTACAGAAGGTACCAATACGGGCGCGAAATGACACGAAACAATCGGGAAGCCGTGAAGGACCGCACCTGGGGGGGCATACGAAATACAGTCAACATTTATCTGAGAGGGGAGGTGCACCGACGGACTGACTGCCAATTGAAAGTGGGGCCGGAACTTGCAAACGGAGTTGAAGCAAAAACTAGGAAAGGATCAGGTGTTTTCCAAATCATCCTAAATCACGCTTGTGTGGTTTGTTTCTGGGGGGGGTTTCGGCATAAGGGGTGGTAAGGGGGAAAGGTCGAAGACAAACCTCCTTTGTCTTCTGCCAAACATAGAAAGGAGTGTCGGAGGGACTCGGACGGAGTGGGGGGGGGCACCGGTAGAGAACAGAATTGCCGTCGGGGGCGGAGGGGGAGCAGCTCGCAGGATCATGGGGAAAAAGGCCAAAAAACGTGAAATCGGGGGATGACATTCCTACAAAAAGGAATATGGGGGGCCACGGCATCACTACAAGTTGCTTTGGATTGGGCCGAGGGGCCAAGAGTTGGAATCAAAAAGGGGACTCAGAGGGAAAAAAGGTTAGCGTTTTTCCGAAGTGGGGCCGAATTCCAGGGGGAAAGGAGACCGAAAGGACGGGGGTGGTGGTCCGAAGAATTTAGGTCCTCAGGTCCCCAACCCGAAAAGATGAAGAAGCAAACGTGGGACTCAGGGAGGAAAAAGGGAAGCGGGAGGTGTTCAGTCAGGACAAAACCCCCAAGGGGGCAACCTTATTGAACAGAGTAAATGGCTTACATGAAGAATACAGGACATTGCGGAATTGATGTAGGGAGACGAACCCCAAAAGCAGGGAACAAATAGGGGCCACTCTTTTGCTGGCAAGAGTCAATAGTGGGAAAGCGATAAGAGAAAAGGAATGTTGCGCGGCGGGGCGAAGAGTCCGGTTGGTGTGGGACCGCGGAGAACAAGAGAAAACGAAAAGACTGACTGGTTTGGTTTTCCGGCTGGTTGGGAAGGGGAGGGGGTGGGACTCGAAGGGAACAGCAACATCTATACCGTCGCATCTATACGGAAAACGCGAGAGAAGAAGGGGGGGAAGGTTTGGAACTGCTCCTCAGGTGGACCGGAAGGTCAGAGATCGATATTAGCCTGGAACTTTGAGGGCAATGGATTTTCTGTCTCCATTACAAGCAAGGGGGGGGGGTTGGGGGAAAAAAAGACCTCCACAAAAAAAAAAAGGGGGGAATCACTCACAGGAGGTGGTGGGAAAAAGAGGAAATAAAGAACTGCAATGCAAGGGGGGGGAACGCCGAAAGGTCTCCTATCAAATGGCTTCGTTGGGTTCAGAAGAGGGGAGAAGAGAGGGCAGAAGGGCTCACAAATTTTGAAAAGGAGAGACGAACACACTACCGGAAAAGAAAACCTCCACCGGTTGAAGGCCCATGAATCGATTGAAAATGGGGGTGGAAAAAAACCAGGGAGAAAAGATTGTGACACTGGAAAACCATGGTTCTGAGGATGGGGGGGGATGCCAGAACAACTACGGAGTCAGCCGCCCTCCGGGGGAGTGGGAATGCACCCGTCGAGAAGGAGGGGAAATGTTGACACGCCACGAAAGAAAACGCACTGCGCAAGAAAGGTGACAACACTCCAGGAGAGCTTGGTTCAATCCAGGGGAATGGAAGATAGTTGCAGACAAAGGGAACGAGTTAATCCCAAAAAACACAACAGTAGGGAGGAAAAAGGGAAGGGGGTGGAGGGAATCGCAATTTGAAACACGATGCGGATTTATTTAACAGGGAGGTACATATTTGTCTAAAAAAAAAAAAGAGAGCAAAAAAGGAGTGGATGGGTCAAGGCGGCCGCCCAACGGAGGAGGGGGGGGGGCGGGGGGAAAAGTTTCTTCCGGCGGGTGGGAGACTAGACATGCGAATTCAAGCCCCCAATCTGAAGGAGCGGGAAGGAGTGAATCGGCCCCCCAAAAGCAAAGAAGGGGGACAGGTGCAAAGTAAAGGCAATGTGAGGGCCCCAACAAATATAAAGAAAGGAGAAGGATGGAATTGTGACATGGACCTTGTGGCTGCCGACAGGGGGAGGACACTGCCAGGAAGACGTCGAACTTTTAAAAATGGCGCACAAAAGCAAATTAAACGTCGATCCGCCGAGAAAAAAGACCTGTAAAGGAACAGCCAATGACCGACACGAAAGTGAAACGCAGGGGGGGTAGGGGTAGGGAGGGAAAAAAAAGGAATACCAAATGAACGGGGGGCTGGCAATTTTCATTGGTGTTGGGGATCCCACCACCACAAGGAAGGCACTTGGCCTTGTTGCTCTGGAGACTGAAGGAAGGGAGACAAAGCAGATGTAGAAGGACGAGAGACGGGAGTGAAGTCGCCTAAATCCTTACCAAAACGACAGCTCAGAGGGTCGCGTTTGGAACGATAAACGATACCCCCAGAAGTGGGCCCCTGTTCAGAATATCCAACATCAAACACCGCAAGAATTCACGCCAACCTCACTGGACAACCGAGCCAAAGGGGACACGGTCTTCAAGGAAGGCCAAAAACGGAAGCCCAGAAAGCAAAGGTCGGGAAAGGGAAAGTTGCTTCGTTATATCGAGCGCAAAAGGGGGGACCCGACGCAGAAAGAAAGGGTGAAAAAGAGGGTGGGGGCCGAGGTGGGGGGGCGTAGAAAAATAAAAAACGATCTATCTCCCCACCAACAAATAGAGTTGCTGGGTCACACGCCCAGAAGAACTGGGAGGAAAAATGCCAAAATTTGTCTTTTGTACACTCATTGCTCAAATCGCCAAATAACCTCAGCGTCTCCCGGAAGGTGTGTATGCACGGGGGGGAAAGGGAAAAATTCCTCTGGAACGCTCGCCATCAAATTACAGAAGGACCAACCAGGAAAAAAGAGACCACCGTGGGGGGTCTAAACAACAGCCCCTAAAAAAAAAGACTGAAAAAACTAATGTGGAGCGAGCCCGTATGAAAAAAAAAGGGGAACCGCCACCAAAGGCCAGCGGAAGGAGCAACTACTGGGCATTGAAAAAGAAGGGCAATGACACGGTGTCCTCAAATTGCAGTTCGTTGCCGGGGGGCAGAAGCTTCAAGCCGCAACAGAAAAAAAACCTGTCACGCAACGGCCTGGAAAAATCAGGAGGAGGAGAAAAAAAAAAAAAAGGTACAGGAAACGCAAAAAACAACAGTGTCCGATCCCAGAACAAGTAGGGAGCACGGTTGGCCTCACAGGAGTGCAAGAAAAACCTATTGGGGGGAAACCCACGCCAAAAAGCTGGCATGTCTTTATAATAAACAACGATTGCCTTTCAAAAGGAGAAGAAGGGGGAAAAAAGGGCATCAAGAGTAGCAAAAGAAGGGAAAGCAGAGGACTACAAAGGCTCAAGGATCTAGTTCACGGCTGTGAAAAAAGGAGGGACGGGGGAGCCCTCCCAACAGCTTAATTTCAGTAAAAGGGGGGCGGGGAAAAGACATCTGAAAGGGGTGCACGTTCGTGGGTCAATCCCCAGAGCCCGGAGTGGGTAAGCGGAAGATATGGCGGGTGGGAAACTCAAACAGTTGAAACTTTGAGCAGGCCATCTATAATAACGGGGTCGGGTCAAAGGGGGTGAACCATCAAACGATGTTAACGACCAGCCACAGCCAACGAAAAAATCAAAAGTCGCGTGTCGGGAAAGCCAGGTCAATCAAAAGTGTCATTGCGCCGTGTTGGGGGGAAAGGGGCAAGCGAAAAACGGAAAAAAAAGATGAAATCACGAAGGGACGTGAGGGGAAAACAAGGGAAGCGCCGTTCAGCTGAATCAGGAAAAAACCGCCCAGTGAAAGGCCTTTTCCCCCCATCGGGATGGGGAACCAATGACACGGCTGGAGCCAGTTGGACCGCGCCTCACTGATTGGAAAAGGGGGAAGGGCGAGGAAAGCTGTCGTCGACGGCAAGCACAAACAGAAGAGACCCTCAAAAGACGGGTCAAACGTGCAAGATAGAAGGAAAACAATCACTCTGGAGAGAAGGGATATACTGGGGACGTGGAATGGGCGACAACAAAAAGACGTTGACCAGGATTCACGGGGACAAAACCGCGTGGGGGTCCATTCCTTGCACGGATCAGGTCCCAAATCAGAAGACAGGGTCGAGGGGTCTTGCATCTGAGAACGGGGGTACCTGAAAGTAAGCGAAGAAGAGTGAAAGCGCTAAAAAGGCAGATAGTCGGAGGGGGGGAAACTTTCAGTTGCGGGAGACCCAAGCTCCGACAGAATCAGAGAACTACCGAGTGGTTTCCCGTTCCGGGACCTCATAGCGGAGGTGGTCAAAAGGTGACTAGGGGGAAAAAAGTTGGTTCAACCCCCCAACATAGGGTGGAAAAAGCAGGCAGGAAAGTCCCGAGTACCAATTAAGTTGGCGCAGTGGAAAAAAGAGGACGGTTTAGGGGAATCACCCCTCGAATCAACTACTTGGGGTTCAAACGAGGAACTTAGGATCTAAATAACAGACCGTGCTTCGGAAGAATGAGGTAGAAAAGCCCAAGAACCAAAAAAGCGGGAAAAAGACGTAGGGGGGCGAAAGGGGCATGTTCGGCCCGGCAAGGGGATTACCAGAGGAAAAAAAGCAAGTGGAAAACACGCACTTCCAGCCTAAGGCGAAAACTGGAAAGGGGGGGGGGGATGTGGCTTAGGGCACAACAAGCAGCCTCAAAGACCTAATCATTTTTGCTGGAAAAAGGCAAAAGGAAGAACCTAGAGAAGGAACCAAACACTTCAACGAAAGGGAGACGGGAGGAATTCCGGGCCCCACGGAGATCAAGCTGCAGGGGGGGGGCGAGAGGGTTATTTATCTGGGGGTGTCCGACCGTCAGAAAAGTGGGGTGCGCGAAGCCAGCCCGGACCCTCCTCAACGACCGTAGAAAAAGTTCAAAAAAAGGGACCGGGAACTTATGAAAAGGGGGACGCTAAAAGGGACATCTCCACATAAGGAAGCTGGGGGTACTCTGGAGTTTCAGAACGGAATGACCAGAAGGATGAAAAAAGTTCTAACTGCCGCCTCAACGCCGCAAAATAACTGAACAAGAATTAAAAGAAGGAAGTGGGGGGGAGCTGCCTCACCAAAAATGGGGAAAACAAAACCGTTCCCTCGTTCTCTGTGGGTCTGTGTCCTGCCAGTTCAGGAGGGGGGTTGTCAGTGAAAAAAAAAAGTGCCGGGAACGCTCGCAACCCGGAATGTAACAAGTGTCCAGCCGCACCAGCCACATAACTTCAAGGAAACCATCCTGTGGTTTTTTTTTAATCAATCCCACCGATGGGGTGATGAGATGGGGGGGGGGGAACGTCAACCAGTACCTTAAATTCAAAACGATAAAAAGAGGTGGGGGGGGTTTGGGACAGGAAAAAAAAAAAACCATTTAAACCCTGGCCCAAAAAAACAACCTAAACGACGGGATTCAAGGGACAAAAGTGTCCGTGCACGCACGCATCTTCGCTGTATCCACCTTGGAAAAAGACTCACACCGGGGCATCAATGCAGATGTCTAAGTTTGGAATGAGAGGCGGATCCACGAGGCTTCACAAAACGAGGCGCGCACGCAACTGTCAAAAGTTCCAAAAAACGGGGCTATATCAAATAGAAACTAAGAAACGGCCTGAGAGCGTGCAGACAACCTGAAAAAAACATTTGGAGGGGAGGGACGAGGGGGGGGTGGTTCCTCCACGGGGCAACAAGACCCAACGCAAAAAAAAGAGGCCAGGGTTCTTGGCCGCCATACATATGCATGTCCCGGGGGGGGGGAGAAAAATCCGAAAAAAACAGCGACTGCAGAAGTAGAGGCACAAACCCAAAAAAAAAATCTGTGGATCTAAATCCCACTCACGAGATGAGGAAAAGAAGAAGGAAGAGAAAGAATGGGTGGGGGAGTGGTACGCGAAAATTCGGCAAAGAGAAATGGTCGTACCACTACCTGAATCTATTTAAATTCAGGTACCCCAAGAAGAAAAATAGGGGGTAGCTAGGGGGGGTGGAAAAAAAAAAAAAAAAAAAAAAAAAAAAAATCAGCGGAACAGAAAATTTAAAAAAGAAAGGTCCCTGCCGCAAAAGAATCAGTCCTGTAATGAATAATGCGAACTATAGACCAAAGGGGTGCGGACGATAATAGCCGCTGCAGAACGGCAAGAAGGTATGGGAGTTGTGGACCAACCAAACAGACAACAGTCCAGAAACATTAGCCTGTTGCTCGAGAACACGCGCAGACGATCGGGGGCTCCGCTAAGCCGAATCCCAAGGGATAGAAAGTCTGCCAGGGGGTCTTCACTAAAAAAAAGTTAAAAAGAAAAACCACCTACAATGCGTTGTAAGCCGTAAGGGGAGCTGGGCCACACCAATCAAAACATAACACAGAAGACCGACTTTACAAACAAGCCTCGGGGGGTGAATATGACGGGGGGGGTGAGGAAAGATGATTCATGGGGCAAAAAAAAAAAAACTAACACGGCCAGGGCAAGTATCCTAGACAATCTAAGGGGGGGGCCCCTGGAACTCTTGGCGAAAGCAATCGGAAAGGAAATGGAAAAAAGGGTTTGACAGCGCAAAAAAGAAAGTGGTTCTCTGCAAGATAAAGCAGTAGGCAGGGGGGGATCAGTAATTCAAGATCTAAAAAAACAAAATCGCGCCCAGGGTTGGATCGAGGAAAAGTCAACCGCTTAATGTCACGGAAGGTTTGAGGAAGGGGCTCCCCGGGGGTCGGGGGGGAGACAGGCTGGGAAAAACAAACAAAAAAACTGTCGCAAACTCAGAAGTTAAATGCACCCAAACCAACGAAATCAACTCAAATATGCAAACTGTGAAAAAGGTCTTTTGAAAGGGATCAACCTAAGTGAGCAGGTACCTTCGAGGGGAGAAAAATAGGTCAGACGGGGGGAAATTATTCCCGGAATCTGCGAGCCTGGGAAAGCTCTGTTTAAGAACATTAGAAAGGGGGGTCAAAAAGGGAAATTGAAAACCCCAGCGATTTTCAAAAAAACTGCGAGTTTCAAAAAGGCACGACAAGCAGACGAAGGAAGAAAAACAATTAGGCCAGTTTTCTTATCAAAGCCGGGCGATTTTAAGAAGGATACAAGAGAAATCGTTTGGTAGGGCAGACAAAGAAAACCCCTCGGGAACAATTAGGACTCCAGCCTGGGAAGGGTTATCACGATAGGTCAAAAAGGACCAACGGAAAGCAAAGACGCCGACAAAATGCAAACACCACAGGGGGCAGACCAAGTTTTTTAAAGTGTGTTAGAGGTCGTACGACTGAGAGCGCGAAAACGGAAAAAACACCTCGACTTGGTGGAGGAAGTCTGGTGAAGGAGAGAGAAACCGTGATCTGTCGCACAATGGACTAATCCCTCTCTAAAAAGGGGGACAGCAAAAGAACAGGCGGGAAACGAAAAAGCTCATATGGACTTTGCGGGGAAAGATCCCCCGGAAAAAATCCGAGGCCTGCTGCAGAGGGGGGAGGTACTCCGACACCGTTGAAAAAGACGGAAACGGGCAAGAGGGGGGTTGGTAACAAGGGACCAAGAAGGGGGGGTGGGAAAAGCTAAGCCAAATCGTAATTAATCACGTCATCGCGAGTGGTGGCCGACTATCTAAAGGGAGGGGGAAAAGAGGCGATGGAGGCAGAGGCGTCAAAAAAAGGCATGTGCAAAAAAAGGGAAAAACCCAATCATTTCCGCAGCAATACGGAAAATACAGGAGGTCAGTACCGCGGCTTTCCAGCGATATGGCAAGCGAAGGTGGAAAAGCCGGTCAGAAATGGCCTATCAACGCTGCCCTAATGATCAGCACAAAATCCATCGAAAAAAATCAAGGCAACAAGCGTGGTCGCAGTGCCGGGGGCCAAAAGGTAAAAAAGGGAAAAACCGCGTAAATTGCCTTCGAAATTGAAAAAAGGGAAATGCCTGCAAAAAACAGCGATCGCCGGATTCGGGGGGGGAAAATGCAAAAGAGAAAACGGATGGAAAGTTGCCGCCCAACCTAGATAGATCTCACACGCTGAAAACCAGGCACGGAGAAGTCGGGTTTCCAGTATCTTTGAACCGACTGGTTAAGAAGGGCGCGAAAGTGACACGCGTTCTACGTGAAGGAAGAGGGTAAAAAAGAAGTGCAATTACCTTTTTGTTCGGATCGAAAGACAAACTTTCAAACCATTAAAGGAGAACGGGGGGGGGGACAGAAAAACCCACGGCGGTTATGGGCCAGAGGATGAAAGGCACTATCAACTTCCACACTGCCGATAGGAAAGCGAAAACAGGGTGTGTCAAAAAAACCAGCTCAGGAACCCACATTTTGGGAGGGGGTGAGCATGAACGAAGAGGAAGAAAAAAAAAGTTTGGGTCGGGTCTACAAAAAAAGAAAAAACTGGGGTACGTCTGGGCTCGTACTAGTTTGTTTCTGACGGATCGAATCGAAAATGGAACAGGGGGGTGGGTCGCCACGTGCCCAAGCAAAAGATAAACCAGGAATCTCCTTGGAAAACAGGGTGCAAAAAAAGGGACACAAGTGAAAATGTCCCCAAAAACGCCAAGATGGATTCAACCGGGTTGCTGCCCGAAACCGAAAATCGGGGGATAGAGGGAGAGGTTTCAAGATTAACTGGGGGGTTTTAAACATTCACTTTTTAATCTGAACAATCGCCTTGGTTTTGGAGGAAGAATGGGGGGGGGGGCGAAAGGAAAGAGTCCCATTCTTCCGGGGAACCGGCAAAGAGGAACCAAAAACGGAGGGCGGGGGGTTGGAACGCATACAGGGTGGGTCACGCACAAGTCCCCTGTTAAATTATCTTTCATTCTGGGAACATGAACGAAAAAAAAGAGGTCAAAAGGCAGGAAAAAACGAATCCGGAGTGATGTCGACGGAAAAGCAAAAAAAAAAAAGAGGGCGGCGAGGGACGAAACTCCGTGGGATGGCCGCAGAAATAACTCATCACATGATTTGCGCGAAAAAAAAAACTTGCTGAGGGGAAGGAACGTTTTGGAACTCTCTGCGAACAAACCCAGCCATAAAAGAGAAGGCTGCTGGTTGGGTGCCCGGAAGTAAACGATGAGGGGGAAAAAAGAGGGAAATGGTTGCGACGCAAGTGAACAAGGGACCAGACTATCCGTTCGTAACGAGGGGTTGATCCGGAGACGAGAAAGAAGCTTTAGTGTCAGAGAGTGTCTTCTACTCCCCTTTTCAGCGGGGGTCTTCGAAAAAGTTCTATACCGCGGAGCCTTACGAAGAAAAAAATGAAACGCGCAAGCCCAGTCGGGGTTGGGGTGGTGGGGGAAAAGAGAACACTGAAAATTGACGGCAGGTTGGGAAGGGTAGGCAGGGGTCTAAAACGGGACGGGGACAAGAGAAAAGGGTAACAAAGCAAGGGGAAACGTACCAGAAGTGGTGTTTTCGGAAGAGGGCGAATACGGAAGGCCTGCGCAAGTCCAACAGGTTCGACGTGTCACCTATGAAAAAAAAAAGGCAGCAAAAAAAAAGAAGTAAAAAACAAACTTTGGGGGGGAAGTCAGCAGGGGATGAAAAAAAAAAAAAAATTTCTGGCCAACCACCCTGCTGGGCACCTGGGTTCAAAAAAACCGAGAAGAGAGCTTGGCAATGCCGCCAGCTGGAAGGGTTCAGCCGCGCTGTGAACTTACCCAAGGGGGCAAGTTCAGGCTCCAACGAATTAGAAATTGAAAAAAACTCCAAAAAGCAGAAAAACCCTGGCCTGGGGGAAAATAAAACTCCTGGAAGGGAGGGACAGGGAAACTCGACATCGTTAAGCGAACTGCTCAGTTG
>Ga0179593_1374923_pt1 | contig 14646 bp, 16 predicted proteins | sample CZODoug2_1_08_16_FD_185931 | JGI IMG/M metagenome (GOLD analysis project Ga0179593, IMG submission 185931) | Vadose zone soil fungal communities from Angelo Coast Range Reserve, California, USA - CZODoug2_1_08_16fungal (PacBio error correction) | ecosystem: Environmental > Terrestrial > Soil >...
CACTGAAAGCAAAAGAAAAATCGAAAGGTACCAGAGTACAAGGTATCATTGGGCACGAAGATAACAAGCTTCGGAAGCGAGGGGGTAAAACGAGGGAAGCTGTGAATCGATGCTTCGGAAAACCAAGGGGTAAGGGATCCAAGGGATATTTTTTCTACTCGACATTTGAGAACACCCAAGGGTCAGAAGAATAAATGATGCAAGAGAAAAAAGGGAAACACTCGGCCAAGGCTAGGTCCTTAGGACGAAGGTTGCAAAGCGTTGTTTTCAGGAGTGCGGTGGGGTAAAGAAAAGCACAAAAAGGGCACGGGGAGGGAGAAAAGGAACGTAACGGAGGACAAGCAATCATGACGAAAAAATAAGGTTGGGTCAACAAATGAGGACGGTGGACTGGAAAAAGAGAGATCCGCATTACGCGAGCCCGAAAAAGGATTGGGGAAGAGGGAAAGGCACGTTCAAGGGGCAAGGAAAATGAGAGTATTCAACAGATATTCAGGGCAGTCTGTTACGAGAGAAACGAACAGATAGGCCAGGCAGAGTACGGGAAAACGGAGAATTCAAGGAGCTGTTAAAAGAAAAAAAGGAAACAACGAAGTCGTTGTAGACACTGAATATGGGAGGACCGGCGGAGGGGGAGCGGGGGATCAGACAGGACCTGAAGAAGTGAAAAAAGAAACGATACAAACGGAATAAGAGGGACTAAAGGAATTAAGAACCTCAAAGTCCTCATAAGGTAAAGAACAGAACAGTGTCCAAAAAACGGGAAAACAAAGAAAGTACAGGAAAAGCCAGGAAAGGGAACAGGACAAGTCAATAGTAAGCTTGATAAGCAAGGCGCGGACATGGGGGAAGGCAGAGAGAACTGAAGTTGAACTTAAACAGACATGCACAGGGAGAGACAGGGTCAAATGTGGAGTGGGTCCCTAGGATGGATCAGGGGAATGTGGAGCGGGAACAATCGGAAGCAAGACGATAGGGAATAAGGAAATGGATATATCATATTCGATAGAGCGAAAGCCCTGTAAAAATGAGGGGGCCTCACCCCGATACCTAGTATGGGCGTAAAAGCGGGGGCAGGGGTTCGAAGACAGGGGTTCCCAGAAGAACAAAACTTTAAAAGCGGCGAGGGTTTCAGTACTACAAATTTGGTCCAGTAAATGCCAGTTGTAAAGAACAGAGGACAAAGGTGAAATATTCTTAGAGGAAAAGGAAGGCGCAGTAGCCAGAGGCCACAGAGAAAGGCTTCATCCAAATGGCGTTTAGAAAAGAGGAGGGGTGGAAGTCAAAAGGAAAATCGGTCGAATCAGGACACTGTAGACACGGACAAGTTCCACTTAGTATGAAGCGCAAGGTGAAGAACTGAGACAGCTGGGTGGGGAATTGATTGGAGACAGAAAGAAATGCCGGTAAACCCGGGAGCGAGGATACAATCGAGGGGCGAGTGGAACCGGGGAGAATCGTGAAAGGATAAAACGAAGGAAAAAAAAAATCATGGAATAAGGAAGGTATGGCTTGAGAGCCAAAAGGGGGGGAGGGCACTGGAACAAGCATAGGGGGATTTCTTAAGTGAAAAAAGACGACGGGAAGAAAGGGGACAGTTCAGAAGAAGAAGGAGGTATAAATAGAGAGCCATTCTCATCACAGCCAAGTTTCGGACCTCAGAAACGGAAAAAACGCCCAGAGGGTGGTTAAGCAGACACTCGCAATAGATACAGAGGAACCAGAAATGACAGTTACTGCTCACAACAAGGAAGAAAAAAAGAGAGGAGGTTGAGAGAGGAATGGAGAACCGGGCGGAGTCACAATGCGGAAATATCACCGGCTACCAGTCAAACAGAGCAAGAAGAGGGGACGGGAGAGCGAAAAGGGTCCCGGTGAGAGAACAGCCTAAATACATGATGCTTACACTCCCAAACAAAGAGTGACTACAGTGGAGGAGAAACGAAAAAGAAGAGGAAATCGCTACAAGGAAATGACGACAGGAGTCCAATCAAAGCTGGAATGGCTGTACAAGATCGAAAAAGGAGGGGGCCCAAAGAAAAGGGCACTGAGGGAACAAAAAGAGAAGAGCATAACTTGTGAAAAAGAAGGGGGACTCCAGCGATAGGATAGTTTTATCTACGAAAGAAAAAGATCGAAAAGATAAGCGACAGCTAAACAAGAAAATGGCTCAAAAGGAACAAAAGAGGGCTGATGAAAGGGGGGAAAAACTTTACCAGGGCCCGGAATGAATCTTCCTTATCGAGGAAAGAAAAGGGAATGCAAAGAAAGCAAAATACAGACAAGATGAAAGGGATTAAACGGGATGGGTACAAAGGGAAAGTATCGAGCAGGAATCTCAGGGAAAGAAGTCATGGGATAAAAAAAAGAATGAGTATTAGAGGCTGAGAGGTAAAAATTTAGCCAGGAGGAAGGGAACGACATGTGATGAAATCTCAGCAACAAAACGACAGAGAGGATTAAATAATATATAGGTGCAGCCGTGAAAACCGGAAAAAATACAAACCCGAAGAACTAAGACGGAGGAAACTCCAAGCCATCGGGTTCAGAAAACACGCGGTACAGGAACTGTACGGCGGAAACTGTCATTAAAGGTAAGGGGGATAGAAAGGGGGGAAAAAGGAGAACCATTCCAAAGGGACAATGTAACAATCCAACGGAAAGAAGAAGTATAAAGCGTACGCTCGGGGACAAATTTTTGCTCGGATGCGAACATGGAACAAGAGGGGAGGAAAACGTGTGAGGAAACAATCAGAAAACGAACTCAAGGCCGAACAGGAAGTTGATCGCTGGCGAAATCGCAGAGAAATGCCAAGAAAGCCGAGAATCCATCTATCACATCCGGAGAAAACTAGTGCAAGGAAAGAAGGAAGCGCCCAGCTTCTAGACGAGGTCAAGTGGGGGAGAAACCAAGGGTAAAAGTGAAGAAGAAAGTTGAAAGGGTCCAGAGAGCCTCGAAGGCAGTGAAGGGCAAGGTATCAGAGAAACATAGAAAGCATGTGTACCGGGGAGGGTAGAATGGGTGGGTGAAGGGGGGGGGGGTGGATGAGGATTGTGGGGAGGTGTTTGGGTTGGGGTGGGGAGGGGGGGGGGAAAAGAAGAAAAAGAAAGAGAGTCCAGATAAAATTCATCAGTGAGGCAAGGAAAATAACAGACAAAAGAAGAGACGGGAACCTGATGCGGAGGAGGGAGGAAAAAAAGGTGGGCCGTTAAACGCAGTTTGCCTTAGGGGGATGTAGAAGGTAGAACCCGAAGAAGATCCTCTCAGAAGGAGGACAGGAATTACCAAAAAGCAAGGCTCTGCGAGAAACTCAAAGATGACGGCGACTAAGAGGGAAACGTGAGTGACCAACGGAGCCGATAGGGAGAAGGCTAAAAGGGGAAAAAGTACATCGCCTGAGTTGCTCAGGGAAAAAGAAGATTGGGGCGCAATCAAGAGGGGGAAAGAAATAACGCCCAAAAATCAAAGCTTCCTGATACCGGGGCAAAAAAGGTGGGAAAACAGTAGAAAGAAGAAGGGTGAAGGCTTATATCCACAGGAAAGCGGGCTCAAAGGAAAGGAGAAGCCCGGGAAGAATGGCTGGACGACTGTTTCTGGAGGGGACGGCTCGTCCTTCCAGAAACGAAAAAAAGGAAAAAAGGAACATAGCACTCTCGTAGAACGCTGAACCACCAGAAAGACCTAGACGGCAGAAGAAACGAACCTTTACAGGGGCATCCGTTCACAACGGATCCAGAAAGATCTATAAAAAAGTGAAGAGAGGAAAGAGAAAATTCGCATCAGTAAAGCAGCTAAATCAACGTATCGACAAGAAGAGAGGGGAACGAGTGACAAAAGCAAAATCCCAGACTTCTTCTGAACAACTGGAAACTGCCACACAGGTCAAGGAGAACGCGACTTAGGGGAATCCTCCATCCAAGGAAATGGAGGCGTATACAAAGTTTCACGAGAAGAGGAACTAGTAAGGTCCTGTCGCTAGGAAAATGTAAGTAAAAAAATCCTTCACAAGGTTAATTAGTTACGACGGAAGTGTCCGGGATGCTATGGTCGGACAAAACCGGAAATAGATTAACGTGAGGGGCGACGAGATAACAGCACACGAATCGGCTAAAGTCTTAAAACATGGAGCATTCTGTTCAGATCTCCTCCTAGCAAGGAGGGACTGTGGAGAATCACGGTGGGCAAAAGGAAAGGGTCAGCAGAGAAGAAAAAGATACGGGAGTGCACTTGCCTCAGAAAGACGCAGTCGGAACAATCACAGAGAGGCCAAAAGGCGTGTTTAAGGGGTTCGCGGCTCCAAAAGACAAACGAACGGTAAAGAGTAGAACAAAAGTGCCAAAGAATTTGGGGCCTGCAAAAAGGGAGGAAGGAAGAGAGGAGGACAGACGGTCATCAACATGTTAAGAGCGACACCAAAGGAAAAGAACTGAAAAAGGGAGAGGATGGGGGATACTTGACCAAAAACAAATCAAGCAAACCACAGTTAAGGAAGAAAAGACCGGAAGGAACGGAGCACGTTACGGGACGATACCAGGCTACAAGGGGAAGACCGCATAAATAGTCTAGTTTCCAAAAGTCGCGTAAACAAAAAGACAGCGTTACGATAAAGGGGACGAGGGGGGAGGGAGTTGGACACTAACCCATAGAAGCAAAAAGTAGAAGGGAGACGAGCGGGGGGCAAGGGAAAAACCCGAAAGAGAATAACTCCTAATCAAACTACGACCATCGAAGATGTTCCTCTCACGGCATCTAACCAGGGGGGAAAGCTAGATAATACTTTAGAGATGGAAAAGGGACAGCGGATTATCCCGGGGGGGGTAGTAACGGACTACAGACACGCGAGAAGCTAAACTATCAGGCGGACACCGAAGAAGAGATGAAAGAAAAGCTGAGAGAAAACCGAATCAATCCTCGTGCGCAGATGCGTTGAAAGGCGTTAATTCACAACGGAGGACTGGGTAAAAGGGCCCAGGAGGAGGTCCTTTGTATCCGAGAAGAAACAAAGATCGTCCGAACACTCAATTCCCATTAAAGAAAACCGAGAATGCGGTTGGGGATGGGAACCACGGTTGGTGGCATTCGCAAAGTCAATGGGGAATTCTTTAATGATTCGGGAGGACAGGAGGAAAGGAGGGAGTGCGGGAAGGGGGAGCGAGTAAAAAAGGCCGGAGGAGAGCGGTGTCGAGATAAAAAAAAAAAAAAAAAAAAAAAAGACACAAGACAGAGGGAAAAATAAAAGTGCTAATAAATAAAGGTCGAAAAGAGGGAAAAAAATATAAGAAGAAAAAAAAGGAAAAGAAAAGAAAAGGAAATTTAATACTCTGCTTTGGAATAATATCAGAGAATCTTCACTTAATAATAGAGCAATCAGGGAAGAAAGTACTTTGAGAAGCTGGAGGAAAAGGGAGTAAGTTCAGAGAATACGCTCATCCTTAAATAGAAGGGGAGTCGAGGGAATACGCCAAGATCTTAACCAGAGTAGTTTACGACAATGAGTGCGAAGCAACAAGGAGAAAAGCTCAACCCGCATAACTTCCGAGAAAACTGACCAAAGACAAGTATACTATAAGAAAACCCCGAGACACATGGCCACGAGGGGGGACCAAAGGGGAAAGCCAACCGCAAGGGGACAGAATGGAGAACCACTGATGGGGACAAGAGCCCAGCCTAGGGGGGGAGGGATCCTGTTCTATAACTGCAAATTGTCAAGAAACGAAAAGGACGGCCTTCTCTCTCAATATAACGAGGCCGGAAGAAGTGGGTGGCAAAGGGCTAAGAGACGGCATCTGCCGATGAGGAGTGGGAAGTCAGCATGGCTAAGACATGATTCCCGTCCCACGAATTAAAAAACTCCCTCATAATTAACTCACATACTGCGTATAAAAAGCTGGAGGATCAAAATTTTTAATTGGGGCCCTCTTGTGAATAAGGCGTTAAGGAAGGAAGAAGAGTCCGACAAAGAGCATGTCTCGTGGAAGGAAGAAAAAAAAAACTTAAACCGTTAAGCAGCGAGGGAAAAGAAAGAAACGGGCCTAAGGAGCGCCTCGATTGCTTCGAAGGGTGAGGGAGATCGCGCGGAGAAGAAAATGGCATCCAGTTAGAGGAAAGCGTCGGGAAAGTTCCAGACAAAGGAAGAGGCGCAGGCAGAAATATAAATTAGCGTGCGATTTGAGTGAGAGAGAAGAATTTGGCGAGGGAAGGGGATCAATCTTTAAGGGCGTGAAACGATTGGAAAGGGGAAGTAAAGAAGATATATGAGAAAACAAGTTTGGGGATGTCGACTTACATTCCGTAGTCAGAAGTGTCAATACACCAACGGTAGGAAAGAAATACTGGTCAGGCGAATAACGCCCCATCCCGTAAGGAAAGGACCATAGGGGAAAGCGTAGTTGAACGAAGGACGAGTTTACACCTGAGTTATTCACACAAAGGGAAGAGACTAAATGCAAAACCACAACTGGTCTTGACAAGAGAACCCCGACAAATGGCTCGATCGGAAACGGCCAGCAACTGAGAAGGCAGCCGCAAAAGATTCAGCAGGGCTCAAAGGAGCCGAATGGGCACGGGATCTTCGATATAGTCAGGACCAATACTTCTGAGACTCCTATGCGCGAGGATAGGCAGACGAAAGGCGAGGCCACACCAGATGCCGAAAGCGTCCAGCCCAAAAAAAGGAGGGGAAGGAGAGATGGGAGTAGAGGACTTTTAAAAGCCCTCGAATAGCGAGGGGAAAGTAGTCGCAACGATCTCTAAAGAAGGGTTGGCGGTCCGTGCTATAACAAAGGAAAGAGGAAAGACAATAAGCGAACGCTGGCCGGTTAAAGAGCCGGCCCTTCGAAAAGAGCCAGGGCGAATAGCGGGGCGGGAAGTGGAAAGACCTCCACTCAAAACGCAGAGGGGTCGAATGAAAGGAAGGAGGGGAGCTCTTGTCTCGTACCCAGGTATTAATTGCACCGTGGGACCCCCGTTGAATCAAGGGAAAGAAAACAGGACAAGAACGACTAAGATAGCCTTTATTCCAATTCAAAGACAGCCAGATCTGGCAAATCCGCAGAGAGATCAGGAGAGGTCCGCAAAGTGTTTAGATCATTCCGAATAAAAAAAGAAGAGACATCAAAACACAGGACAGCGGATAATAGGACCGCGCCAGTGAACCAGTTCAGCCGCCGACGGAGAAGCAACCCAGACGCAAGTCCTCACTGTATTGAAAAACTCGGAGGGCCAAAGAGCGGCGGGAGGGGAGCGCCTGCCCCTCACAAAGGGGACCGACAGAAAATCGAACGAGGGCAAGGAATAGGAAGAAGAACATAGAAAACCAACTGGCCTTCTTAATCACTTAGAAATGAGTACCTGATAACTACACTTAAATACAGGGAGATAAAGGAGAAAAGGACATGGAAGAAGAAAGTCACGCAACAATATACGGCCGCCATCAAAATTGTTTTTAAAAGAGATGGGATGCTCTAAGGACATGTAGTTCATGATGAATTTAGGATCGGCGGAAGGAGACTTTTGCAGAAAAGGATAGGAACGAGAAGTCCATTCTCGGCGGATCGCAAGCAAAACTAGCAGTGTGGAGAGAAGAAGTCAACTTCTCGGGAGGCAGAGGCAGGGAGGAAGAGGGTACCTTGGGCTAGTGAGGGTAGCTGACCCCAAAACGGATCATTTCCCTACAGAAAAGGAACAGTCCCCGGCGAAGAAGCTTGAAAAGGACAGGGAAAACGGGGGAAACATGAAGAAAGGACTGGGAAACTTCAGGGAGGGAGGCAAAGAAGGGGCCCAAACCGGGCGCGGGGGGTGGGGTAGTTGGTCTTCGCGCGGTAAGTGCTGCTAGAGAAAGGCTTGGGGACAGGGAGGAGAGAAATTGTTGCGAATGTCCAGGGAGGAGACTCCGGGATACACAAAAGGTCGACCTTAAAAAAGGAAAAACCGGGGGTGACCTCAGGGCGATCGAATAAAAAAAAAGTGAAAACAGGGGACAGATATTCGTAGGAGGACTAATCCAAAGAAAACTGGTTGGACAGGAGAGGAAAAGGGAGAAGGGGGAAGGCGAAGAGACGAGGTTAGGCAATTACCAAGGGAAAAAAATCCAGAATTATTCTAACGGTAGTAAACGCAGACCAGGGCTCCCAGGAAGGACCAAGGACTTTAATCACTGTTGCTCGCCTCAGCGACTTGAGTCGCAAAGCCGCGCCCGACGCCTTTCCCGCGCAATGAAAATCGCCGTATCCGAGAACCAAACGCGGGTCGGGAGCACTGCCACCCTCACATTGGCACACATCAAGAGAGAGGGCCGTGAGGGCACTTCCTTCTTCAAAGAGAAGAAGTGGAGTAACAGGTGACGTGCACGGTGAGAAACAAAAGAAAGGAACACGAAACCGGAATTAGTACTGGATCCAGGAAATGTGTCTGGTAGGAACCACGGATGATTTGTTGTGAAAAAAAAAGGGAAGGAGGGAAGTGGGCAGCAGATATATCAGGGAGGAGGGGAGTAAGCCAAGAAAAATTGGAAGTCCGCACTGGAACGACGCGTCCGTGGGAGAATCGAGAATAGTCGTCAGTACCTTATTAGCAATCAGGTATCTTGGGAGGAGCGGAACTCCCGCAGTTATAAGGGATCAGAGTGTATAAAGACAGAAAGGGGGGTACTACTTGTCACAAAGTCGTTGGGACCCTCTAAGGGATCATGGGCCCGTATACCGGGGAATAGTCCGGAAAAGTTTATCTGGTCGTAACGAATGAGGAAGGGGAGGGACTAAACTGAAGAAATGCGAAGAAAGGGGAGGAAGAAAGGGGGTATAAACAGCGTCCCAGCCGAAAGGGTATGTATCCGTAACGCCAACGTGGTGTTCGGGGGCTGGCTTACCTTAAAGGGTTGATGCGGTGGGAGAGGTACTCCTTACAAAAGACTAGGAGGGGGGGAGGAGGAAATAGGGGATCTGAAAAACGAAAATAGTAAGCAACGCTTCAAAAAAGCAGAAAAGACAAGGGGGTGTGGAGGTAAGGAGGGGAAAATTCCCCTTCAGGGAGTCGTGTATAAAGGAGAAAGAAGGGCAGGGGCGATGAAAGGAAGTAGCGAAGGAAATCGCTCAGGAAGAAAAGGAACATATGACTCCTGACCCGTCTATCTTGGGTAGCGACAATGGGTAAAAGAGTTAAAGATACGATGATGGACTTGAGGGGCAAAGAAACGAAAAAGCCTGGAACGCGAAGATAAGCTACTACAAATGGTGACGAGGTGTCGAATCGCTGGGAAACAGGGATATACTAAAGCAAGGAACCGGAACGGAGGGTACAGAAAGCAGCAAAATAAAAGCAGGACTGGAAATGACTACGAACTCCAGCTCTTAAGCCGCGTAAGCACAAAGGGGTGAAGAGGTTGGAAAGACAGAACCGGCGACAATTGCGAAAAATCAACTAATTTGGTTGAAAACATGGGAAGTTGGAACAGGGTGGAACTTAAGGAGAAAAGAATAGCAAGGAAATCATCAGGGGCTTCTGATAAGCACGGAGAACAGAAAAGTCGGGACATCCCTCTTGTGAGGGGATTCGAAACTGCCGATCCCAGGCGGAGAATACCGCCAGGACCGGGGGCCCGGACAACATGAGTCTGAAGGTGGCTCAGAAAGGAGTTCAAAAAAACAGAAGGGACGGATACGGGCATGGAAGTTTCGGTCCTGAAATTCAGGACATTGAGAAGAAACCTGTGCGGCCTCACTAAACGGAGTGCTGAAAACTAGAAGAAAGAGTGGGAAAAGCACAAACAGGAGTAGCCAAGGGGGGAGACCTCAAGTGTATTCTATAGGGTGCAAAGAGACAAACTACGAATTAGAAAGGGAGGTAAGGCGAAGGACAGGAAGTTCTAAAGTCGAAAGTCCATCATGCAGAATGAACTCTGATTACGTAAGAAAAACTTGGAGGGAACAAGTGGTGGTGAGGGCCAGGGAAAATAGACATTGTACGCAGGAGAGGGGAGGAGCTAAGGCAGCAAGGCCCGGTGCCAGTTAGGAGAAAAGAGTAGTAAGCGGGCACCAGAACATTAGGAGGAGAGAAGAAAAGGAAGCCGCGCCGCTTTCTGAACTCACTCCCCCAATCTGTGGTCCCCGCCCTGAAAAAGGACCCGAGGTCATCAAGGGTGACTCTCACAAGGTAAGAAGAGCAGGGAGCTGGGTCAGGGAGGATACCGTTTCAAAACGTGGAAATATATTCTACGCGAAAATGGGGGCTAAGCGACGCAGCGAAGCAGATGATGAGAGCTGGAACAGGAAGGAGCCCCATAACGGGCTAGACGCAAACTAGAAATGCAAGAAGAAGCGAGCGATACAAAAAAAAAAAGTAATCACCCCCCAAAGTAACACAAGGCGGAGGTAAAGGAATAGATAGTCGTGCGAGAAAACGACCCTCGGATGCACGGCGAAAATGTAGACAATGTGAGGACAAAAACTTCGGCGGATATGGTCTTATGGAGAAACCAAAAGCAATGTTAGAGAGCGCGGAGAAGCGGGAACCTTTCTGCGACGGAAAACCGAGGTTGATACAAGGGCCCGTGTTAGAAGAAAGGAAAAGGAGGCAAAAGAAAAAAGAAAGGATGGAGGAATAGAAGCAAGCACTCCGAGAGGAAGTTACAAGTGTCACACTAGGAAGATGTTATCGACGAAAGTTGAAGAGGAATGCAAAAAAGTGGTTAAGTCTCTGTGGTCAAGAAAAACCTGATAGTCACGACGGTGAACGAGGGCCGCTACAGCATGAGCACATGAAAAGAGAGAAACAAGCACCAAAGGAATTAATTGTCCACTATATCAGAATAGAAAGGTGCAATGGCCAGGAAGGGAAGGGACGTGTCACGAAAGATCAACTCCAGAAGAGCGACAGAAAACAGTCAGGCATTAATAAGAGAGAAAAGCGAAAAATCGAGATCTGGATACCTTCGAAACCAAATGTACATTAGGAAGAGGGATTAATACGGCGTGCTTTCAAAATAGCCTGAGGGAGACAAGGACCTTCCAGGGGGGCCATTCAGCAGAGAAACTGCGGTTAAGGAAGAGGGAACCGGGAAAGGGGTTCGCTGAAGCTGCATCTACCCAATGCGGAAAGCATCCCCTAAACTTAGCAGGGTTTTCCTCATCTGTGGGAGGAAAAAGCAAAATAACCGAAAGGAGACATCGACAAACGCCAGAGCTAGGAAGGAACTTGACAGAAGTATCGCGACAGAGTATAACGCGGAGTTAAGAGGTAAGCGTAGACCGGAGACAGGGGCTCCCCGGGGGCGGTTGACCAAAATGGAAAGGATGAATTGAGCGGTAGCCTGATGGGGTTCATAAGGCCCGCATGGACCAGTAAGCCAATGACGAAACAGCTCCCTCTCTCAAGTAGAAACCAGGATAGGAAAGCAGTCCCGTAAGGACCTTGAAAGAAACGAGCTACCCGCTCCTGTCTCGGCATCCAGAACAAATGGTGCCCGTGTCGTGAGGAAAAAGAGACCGGGTCCTGGGAAACGCCTGGCACATCATGGGAGGGGGGGGACTGCGGCAGAACAAGCACCGAAACGTTCCAGCAGCGTTAAATTGGAGGAACAGAACGAAGTCTAATCGAAACGGTGGGGTGCCTTAGGAGAAAAAATTCACGATGCAAGTATTCCTCCACCGTCACCCGACAGATGCCGGGGGAAGGGAAAAAAGGAGGGAAAAGGTTCAGTGACCAGTTGCTGGCGGAAACAGAACCGCAGAAAAAAGGGAGAAACTGTATGACCTAAAAAAGAGAGAGAAAAAGGCTAACCCTTCCAGAGCCCAAAACTGACATCGCCTGGGAGACCCAGGAGCAAGAAAAAACATCATAGAGTAATCCGGGTGCAGCCTGGGGAAAAAGTCAAATTGGGAATGAGTGGAGCCCGACCATGGTAATTATTGTTCAGTGGACATGGAAGGAGGAAGTTTCGCCAGCTCCAGATCCTTTTCAAGGGAACCAGGGGGACCTGGACTATAGGGGACAGTTCCAAGGGAGCGACAGCCAGAATCCTCAGCAAACTTCGGTAAGCGCAGGACTTGATAAAGTCGGTCAGTCCTAAGTAAACGGAAAAGGAACGTATCCAACGCTACAAAGAAGCAGTTATTGGGATTCAACTTTTCTAAAGCAGGCTTTACCAGGGAAAGTTACCTAGCTAGACAACGGATGATAGGAGAACTTCTTCGAAGCGATACGCTAAGAAAGGGAGACAACGTGGGTACTTCGATTCGTCTTTGGACCGACTCGAGGGTGGAAAAAGGAGGCATCAAACGGGGGGGGATATCAAATGGGAGGAGGACGGTTGTGCGTGCCGACAAAGAGCCAGGGGGAAATGAATGTAAAGCAGGGGCCTCGGAGAAAATTCTACATCGAACACGTATCTCCTCAACTAAGCTCCTCCTGTACAAATCAAAGTGGCCTGCTAATGAGGGAGGAGCAGCTGGACTAGGCTCAGCGAAACACAATACGGATTAGGTAAAGTAGGGGAGAACCAAACGCAGAAACCCAGTTGCATAAGAACAGAAAACACTTAGCAACGTTGAGGAACATACCGGGACTTATTTAATGCTCTAGCAAGGGGACGGCGTTCCTCCGTAAACTTACGACAAGCAATATTAGAGATGAACAGCTGGAAACTGGAGGATTACCCTTTAACATGGATACAGTAGAGGGCAAACGGAGAAGGGGAAAAAAACCAAGAAGGATAAAGAGGAAATATACGCGATCGAGTACAAAGAGACAATTGGAAATTAGGAGCTGAAAAACTCTTGCTAATACGGAGTCAACAGTAAAAACAGCAATCCCAAGGGCATTAACTGACGAAAAAGGAAAACTGGAGAAAGAGAACTCCTTCGTAGACAAAAGAAACTTATAAAAGGGAAACTCTTAAAACAAACATCCAAGAAGAGGGAAGGGTAAAAAGAAAATAATTGCGTGACGGGAAGGGAAATTATACACGGCCTGTTGTGACCAACCGGGAAGAAAGGGGGTATCAGGGAAAAAAATCAGGGAAAAAAATCGTCCATCCCAAGGGTGAATGAGAAGAACCTTCCGCGAGGAAGGGGGACCAGTTAGGAGGTGAAGAGAGCGGAGTTTTGCAGAGTAATTTATGTCAGACTAATAAGGATTAAATTCTTTCTGAAAAAAAAGAATAGAGGGGGGAAAGGGGGGAAGGCTTTAAAGCGGAAGAGGAGGGAGTAAAAGAAGGCAGTTAATGTTATAAATACAAAAATCTGCACGTTAGTGTTGCCATACATAACTGTCGGAGTGCGTTGAGATAACTAGAAGAAGGGGGGGGGGGAAATCATGGGTCGAAGTCCAAGAGAGGCTATGTTAATTCCTGTGAATCCCGAGAAAGCCAGGGCGTTTGAGAAAAAAAGAGGCAGGGGAGACGCCCAACGAAAAAATGAGAACAGCGACCACCTCAAAGTCTACGTCACCCACAAAAAAAATAAAAAAAAAAAAAAAAAAAAAAAAGAAGAAGAAAAAAAGGATAGAGAGATTTTATTTTATTTGGGGGGCGGAGGGGGTAGGAGAAAAAGAAGGTGAAAAGAGAAGAGAGAAAAAAGAAAAAGGAGAAAAAGGAAAGAAGGAAAGAAAACAAAGAAAAAAAAAAGATTTTCCACCTAAATCAAAAGGAAAGAAAAGCATTGGGGTCACCGTACTTCCTCCCTTGGTCTTCCAGGAGGACACGCGAAACCTTTAGCGTCATTCAGGGCACAAGCCTTGGTGAAGAAAACAAACGTAGCTAACCCTTACTTCCCGGATAGAAAGACTCGCTCACTAGAACTTAGAGGGAAAGAACACAGTTACAAGGGCGGCGGCAAAGGAAACGCCACGATAAAACACTTAATTCCGCAGCCCGCGAGAGGAAATCCCCGGGGGGCGAAGAATCGCCCAGAAAGGGGAACTCCCATAGGGAAAAGAAAAACTCTAAACAATTTTGAAGGAGTCTGAAATTAATTACGTACGGTTACTGGTCAAAAGAGACTGGTTGGGCAGGAGAAGAAGTGGGAATCAAGTGGCAGGTAAATCAGGGGACTAAAACCCTTTTCCGTGGTCAGCAATTACTGGCCAAGCCTTCCCCGAAAGGCTGAGGGGCCAATTTGATGTCAAGCGAAGGAGGGAGACTTTCAAGAAAGGTAAGTCTCTGGAGAAAGTCGGCCGGAGGAGAAGAACAGTTCATGGACGAATAAATATACAGCGGCGTTAGGAATGCGGTAAAAATGGTCTCGTGGAATACGCATAGGGATAGATGCGAAAGGAGCGTTTACTGCAACTGGGGATTGGTATATAAACTTAAGTTTGGGGTAGGACCAATCCGGGGAAATTCAAAGTAAGACAGACCGGTGGCAGAAAACTGACACCCAACATAAAATCAGGGGAAAAAAGGGCCCTCAAAGAGCAAGTGGGTAATCAGACCGGAGGTGTAAAACGGAGGACACGTCAAAAAAAGAAACTCTTGCAACCAGGGGCAACTAATGCCGGAAAGGGAGGCAAAAGATAAGCCCAAGCTTAGTAAAGCGACATTATTCCGAATAAGACGAAAGAAAAAAACCACGGCCCCGCAACGTACGGCGAGAGGAGCCAGACCTCGGCAATCTCAACAGAAGGGAGGTCGGCAAAACGGCTGACCACACAAA
>Ga0179593_1728715_pt1 | contig 14646 bp, 19 predicted proteins | sample CZODoug2_1_08_16_FD_185931 | JGI IMG/M metagenome (GOLD analysis project Ga0179593, IMG submission 185931) | Vadose zone soil fungal communities from Angelo Coast Range Reserve, California, USA - CZODoug2_1_08_16fungal (PacBio error correction) | ecosystem: Environmental > Terrestrial > Soil >...
TGTGAGAGAAAGGAAAGGGAGTACTTTCGGTCAAGCTAAAATGAAAGGGAAGGAAGGGTTTGCATGGCGGCCTTTCCCTCACTTTCTTAGCAGCCGGAAGGGGACAATCACAGAGGCAAAGTATAGGGAAAAAGGGGGGGTCAAAAAAGTAATTCATTCCCTGACTTGCAGATAGAAAGAAGAAAGAGGGCCGACCAATTCATCCTTGTCCGGAAAAAAGGGGAGGCCGAGAGAAATCTTTGAAGGGAGTGGGACTTATGTCGCAAGCTCGACGCCTTGTCTGAAAAAAAAAAAAGCCGATGACCGTCACCCCTCTCGCGGATACGGAAAGAGAATTCCAGGAAACGTATGAGCATGCAGGAAGGGGGGAAAAGGTGCGCTATCGTAAATGCAGGAAAAAGGGCGCCCACCAGTCACCAAAAAAGAGAAGCCCTTGAGAAATAGAAAAAAAAAAGTTAAGAAAAGCCGAGATTACATAAGATCGACGTAGAAAAAGAGAAAAAAAGGAAAACAAGCCACTTCACTCTGGCGAGGGAAATTTTGGGTTCATTTTTCCTACTCAGCTTACGAAGGGTATGAGAATCTTCTTCCTCTCTTCCGAGAGAAGGAGACAGAAAAAAAGGACATGGGCGACCTGCTCCCGTATCAAAAAAGGGAGAAGAAAAGGAAAGGGATACTTTCCATCTCTTAAATGAAGGAGAAAGGGGCAAGCGAGAACTTTATCCTCGCCATCCATCATCTAAGGAAAAGCCAACGGAAAAAAAAAGGAAACAAGAGCCAATCCTCTTATCTTTTCCCCTGCGGAAAAAGAAGTCCAGACTTAAAGAAAATGGGCCGAAGAGATGGCGCGGGAAGGAAAAAGGGAGAAGAGAAGCCTGCTAAGTCGCAACCGAAGGTGCGGAAAAAGACCACGAAGGGGCCAAGCTTGGTGATCAAAAGAGGAGAAAAAAAGGAGACTTCGATTGCTCAGCAGCAAAAAGGACAAAACAAGGGGGCCGGGCGAGGCTGGAAAAAAGGGGAGGAAAGGGGGGAGATTTCCAATGGGCTTACCTGAAAAAAAAAAAAACCACGTAAGACAGCAAAAACAAAGCGGGGGGAGGCAAGAAACCAGAGAAGAAAAAGGGGGAAAACCGGGAGAGCGGTGGGCAAAAAAAAAAAAGAAAGTCGCGCACCCGTGCGAGGGGACGGGCAGCGCGATCAAAAAAGCAAGGGCGTGGCGGGAAGAAAAAAAAGGCGGAGGCGCCCCCCTCTCAAAGAGACGCCCGTCATTTAGAAAAAAAAAGTCTCCTTCTTTTCTCCCCCTTCAAAAAGAAAAAAAAAGGAAGGGGGAACTCTTCCCGGGCAGAAGAAAGGGGGCGCCTCAGGATCAAGCTCCGTTCTTCCCACGCAGTAGCAGAAACGGCGCGGTCGGCCAGTTCTTTTCCTTCTTGAGGGGAGAAAAGAAAACCGGGACACGAGGTGGTCCTAAAGGGGCACGAGGGGTGTCTTCTTCTTTTTTTCTTCTCACCCGCGCGAAAAAGGGGGAGAGAATGAGTAGTTCTCAAGGGGAGGGGCAGTTTCCCTCTCCTTCCTCCTCGCTCCGGGGAGAGGAAGCGAAACTCCAGAACTAAGAAGAGCGACTTCGCTAGCCGGGGGTGAAAAGACGGTAAAAACGGTCTCTGTCCTCGCTTGGAGAAAAAAGAAGGGGGAGGGGGAGCACTCTCAAGAGGGGAAGAGGGGGCGAGGGGGGGAAAGATCCCTAAACCAGGAAGAGAAGACGTCTTGTTCTCTTTTATCTCAGAAAAGGGAAGGGAGCGTTTCTTCCGGGAAGATCTGCCCTTTTGAAAGAAGAAGAAGGGAAATTCCGCTTGAGAGGTCTCTAAGGGGGACGAATCCCTTGCCTCTCCCAGCGGCACTTCGACAAAAAGGGGAGAGGACTCCTCTTTCCGCGGCAGAAGAGGGACGGATTTCCCTCTTTTCTTTTTGGGAAAAGGAGGAAGAGACCTCTCGAGAAAAAAAAGGGGGATTCTTCTTCCCCTCTCTCTCTACGGCCAGGTGGGGAAGAAAAGAAAGGGTCCCCTTCCCCTTCATGGGAAAAAGAACGCCAGCGGGCGTTCGAAAAGAGAGGACTCTTTCCCCGATGTCGGGGAGAGAAGAAGTCAATCTCCCCTTCTCGAGAAACCGAGGTCCTTAGGGGAAAGCAAAGCGCTTTGATCTTCGGGAGAAGAGGAGATGCGCTCCCTCGCAAAAGAAAAAGAAAGAGGGGGGTTTGAAAAAAAGCATCCAGATTGTCCGCCGCCAAAGAGAAAGGGGGAAACGGCATCGTGTTGTCTCCACTCGCGAAAGAGAAAAAAGAGAAGAAAGAATAGCGACGGAGGGATCTTCGCCATAAAAAAAAAAAAAAAAAAAAAAGAGGAATTCTCTTTCCCCTCCTCCCCCTCAAAAAGAAAAAAAAAAAGTCCGGAGGAGAAGGTTCATCCCCAAACAGAGGGTCATCCCCCCTCTTTTGCTGGAAGGTGAAAAAAAGAAAGCCTCCTTCCCCTCCCTGGAAGACAGGAGAAAAGAAAGAGTGCCGAAGAGGGGTCGCGGTCGCGCCGGGAAAAAAGGGGAAGGGCTTGATTTTTGCTACCAGGGGGGTGGGATGAGCCAAAAAGGGGGGGTATCGGTTGCTCCTCGCGTAGGAGGGGAAAAACTCCCGAAAAAAGGAAGGATCGAAGGCTCGCTCCTTGCGAGAAAAGAGGGGTTTTCTCGGGGGAAAACGCCGGAGGGTCGTTTATTTGGTTTCATACGAAGAGTTCTCCCCAACGGAGGAGAAGGGAAGGGGAGGTTTGCTTCTGGGGAAAGGGGGCGGTTTCCTTTCCAAGGGCCGGGAAAGAAAAAAAAAAAGCCTTGCCAAAAAAAAAAGGGGGGCAGGGGGGGGAAGCCAGAGGGATACTTCCTCAATCTCCGTTGATGACTCAAAAGAAATTGAGTTTCGCCACCTGGAGGAGGGAGACAGTCGAGCTGGCGCCCATCTCTTCGGAAAAGGGAAGGGGGAAGAAGCTCGCCGCCTTTGCCCCGACCGAGGGGGGGAAAAAAAGAGGGAGGGCGAAGGGGGCGCCGGCGACCCGAACTGCATTTTCCGAGAGGAAGAAAAAAAAGGTTGATCGTCCTTCGTCATGGAGAAAAAAAGGAAGAGGGGGGGGAAGTAAAGGGGGGGGCCTCGCCTGGCTCAGGAAGACGGGGGGAAAAAAAAGGAGGAAACCTGCCCCCCCCCTTCTTTTGCCAAGGGAAGAAAAGAGGAAGGATGAGAGAAAGGGGGATGGTCAATAACTTGCGCAAGAATCCGCTTATTTCGCAAAGGGGAGGAGGGGAAAAAGATGTTGTCTCCGTATCAGCGAAGGAGGAAGAGGAAAAAGAAAGGGGGCATAAGGAGGCTGGGACTCCCTTCTTCGGAGAAGAAAAAGGGGGAAGGAAATCGTCGAGCCTTGCGACATCCTTCCAAGGAAAAAAGAAAAAAAAGGGAGAACAACGGCCAAGGAAGAGTCTGCGCCTGATTCAGTCTCTCTGAAAGAAGGGGGATCTCACATCCATGTCCGATCCTTGATGAGTGGAAAGGGTGGGGGGGCGCTAAGCCAGGAAAAGAGGAAGGGAAATTTCATTTCGCTTTCCCTCCCTTAATTGAAGGGAAAAAGGAAAAGGAGGAGACGGAGGATGAGGAAAATATAGAGATGGCTGTTGGGAAGAGAAAAGAAGGCCGTGCCCCATTTCTTCCTTTAGGGAAAGGCGGGGAGGAAAAGAAAAAAAAAGATTTTGAGGGGAAGAAACGGAGGGGGCCGTCTCACTTATTTTAATGCAGGTGTCAGCAAAGAAGCAGAGTATTTCCATTTCTTTTTCTCGGGAAAAAAAAGGAATTAGATCGAAAACAAGTCATACATGAAAAGGGGGGTCCTTTTTTCTTCGAGAAGAGGGGGGAATCATTTTTCCTGATTCGCAAGGGAAACTTGTCTTCCTTTCTTCTGGCAGGAAGGGAGAGAAAAGAGAAAGTCCCTTCACCCTTCTCTTCCGCTGCAGCCCGGGAAGAAAATCGTTCCCTCCTTCCCCTCTTCTCCTTGATATAAAAAAAGAAAATGGGACCCTCAAGAAATAGCGGCCCCGTTCTGCAAAAAAAGAGGACTTCTCTGTCTTCTCCTCTCGAAGAAAAAAACCGCCAAAAAAAAAAAAAAAGATTTTTTGGTGTCCTTTTCCTAGAAGGAGAAAGAGGGTCATTCCGTCCTGACAAGGAAGGAGGAAATGGCTCAGTAAAGGAGAACCTACTACTGCGAGAAAGGAAACTCATTATCTCTGAAGGGAAGGGGGAGACGGACTACGATCGCACATATACCGGAAAAAAGAGGGGCAATCCTATTTCTTTTACAAGAGGGAAGGGGAGAAAACTTTTCCTGAAAAGATGTATATCTCTACCCCCGGAGAGGGATAAGAAACGTCCAAGTAAAAAAGGCCACAGGATGGGAGTCATCCACTGAAGGAGGGAATGAAAAAGGAAACCAACCTGCTGGCGAGAAAGGAAATTTGAAGCAGAGAGAGGCAAGGGGGCCAATGAATTAAAGGAAAGAACTCCCCTGCGAAGGGGGGGGAGCAAAGGATACGCGACAAAAAAAGGGAAGATCTATCAGAGGGGGGGGGAGAGGTCGAGAGGGGGCGGTGTAGCACAGAACAAAAAAAAAAAAGAGAATTGAGGAGGAGAGATCACGCGAGCACATCAAGGGAGAGTCTTCTCCATTTCCTAAAGGGAGAACCGGTAAAGGGGTCTTCTCAGCAAAAAGGGGCACACCTGGAGAGAGTTCAAGATAATCTATCGACGCGCAGTCTCTTCCCCCATCATATTCAGATACGACAAAGAACCTTAGGAAGAGGGGAGTTTCCGGGTTGGAAAGACGACAGGGAAAAGCGCATTCTCTTGTGGAAGGAGGAGGAAAAAGCAAGCCGAAGAAGTTGGTCGCGATGCCCTCGACGGACGAAGCGCGCGAAGAAAAAACCCGCCTTATCAAAAAAGGTGATGGACGTCCTGAAACATTGAGGAACCCACTATGTACGGGGAGGGCGGAGGCAATGGAGGTTCTCTTTTTGAGACCTAAACGAAGAGTCCGCGGTTTCTATTGAGAGAATAGTCTCTAAAGGAGGGGGAACCTTTTAAACTAATGGGTTTCCTTCAGGAAAGAAAAAAGGGGATGGGGATGGGGGGGTCCATCTTCACTGGAAGAACTCTCTTTCTGAAAAGGGCGGAAGAGGAAAAACGAGGGACGTTTTTCCAAAAACAGTAGTCTCCACAACACAAACGGAAGTGAGGGGGATGGGTGAAAAAGAATACATCTTTACTTAAATTCATGGTCTCTTCACTCACTTCAGAGGGAAGAAAAGGGTTCCATGGCCACGAGGAGGGAATCCGTCCTCTACCCTTCGCAGGAGAAGTTCATGAAAGGGGGAGGAAATCGCTTTGTCCTCTTGTGAGGATCTTCGCTCAATCGAAAAGGAAAGGGGGGGGAGAGGCGGTGGGAAGGAGCCCCCAGCTGAAACTCTCAGAGGGGAAAAAAAAGGTGTATCTTGAGGAACAGGGGAAAAAGGGGAAGGAAACTGGAAGCTGCAAAAAGGGAACGTCCGAGGGTGATCCTGTCGGGTTTGAGTGTGGAAAAAGAGCTGTCTCACTCCTACAACTTAAAAGAGAAAAGAGAGAAAGAGGGGGTCAATCAAAGAGAGGGTCATAACAAAAGTTCACAAATCACCTCAGAAAGAAAAGAAAAAGTTCGAGATGATCTTCATCTGAGGATCCTTCCCCTTTTCCGCTTTCGTCTAATGGGGAAGGGGAGGGGGAGACATCTTTCCTTTGTAAAAAGTTTTTCTTCTCCTGAAGAGAAAGGGGTTGGGAGAGCTCTTCTTCCCGATTGCGGGGAGGGACTCAAAAAATCTTTCTCTTCCGTGAAGCGCACTTTTCTCTCCTCTCTTTCGCAAAGGACGCCACCGGGAAAAGGGGGAAGGTCAGATCAGGGTGTTTCGCTCCCATAAAAAGGAAAGGATCGGGGGGGAAGGGGGCTCTTCCCTTTTTTTCTTTCTTAATGGGGGGGGGGGATTTTCTTCGATGGGAGAAATTAGATAGGGGTGGAAAATTCTTCCTTCATTGGCAACTAGGCAACACGCCTGCTTCAATGGTGGCATGGAGCGAAAAAGGGAGGGGGTGGAGAAAGAATCTCCGTGATGACTCACAGCTCGGAAACTGTGGAAAAAGCCTCCCCCTTTACGCGGAGGGGGAGGGAAGAGCTGGGGAGAAAAAGGAAGCTTCAGCCCCGTTGTCGACGGTCTGGGCCGCTTTTCAACTAACTCGGCGTGAGGATGGGGGGGGGGAAGGATCTGCAGAGGGGAAAGGCGACCTCGAACTGCATTTTCCGGATGGCAAGGCTGCCACTATCTGGGAAAGGGATCCCATAGAAAAGGACGGACCTGAAAAAAGTCGTCCTTCCTCGATGGCCGACGCAGGGAAGGCCTCAAGGAAGAGGATAGTCCTTGGAGGTTTCCATTCCTCCAGAGTGACGATGAGATTTCTCCTCTTTAGAAGTTTGGGGGAAGGGGGCGCCAAGGGGCTTCTTTTATTTCTCGGTTTCCCTGTATCAGCGAATTAGGGGAAGGGGGGAGACTCTCAGAGGCTGGAATTCTTCTTTGAATCTCAGGGCTCCTCTCTGCCTTTTAGGGAAGAAGGAAAGGTATCACAAGAAAAGTCCCAATTCCTTCCCCACTCTGAATCGAAAGAGAAGACCCACCTTCCCACCTTTTTTCCGGCCAGGATGAAGGGAGGTCAAAAGGAGGGAGAATCCTAATCGTTTGAACTCTCACAGCCATGTTCACTCTAAGGAGGAAAAAAGAGGGGCTGGACTGAAAGTGGAGCCTAGCTGCTTCCCATTTTACATTTCATTGTCGCGGGAAAGGCGCCCATACAATCCATTCATCTGCCCAAAAAGCAATAGAGAACAAAAAAAAGGAGGTGGGGGAAAGACGTTCCCGGGAATTCGTTCTTGCAACGAAATGAAAGGGGGCTAGCTTTTTCATTGCTTCCTTGCCCATCACTGGGGAGTAGCGAGGAAGGGTGCGGGGAAAAAAAAAAAAAGGCCATGTCTGTGCGCCTCGTGAAGCACGGACTTGGCATAGCTACCCTTATCAGGAGCCAGAAAAGGAGAGGGAAGGGAGGGGAGGGGGCGAGAAATCTTTCGATTCGATTTGGGACTGAAGGGGCGCGACGACTTGTCTTCCCCGTGATGTGGGGGGAAAAAAGAAAGAAAAAAAAGGTCAAGGAACGGCTATGAAGCATGCATCCCGCTCGAAAAGAACCGAATTCGCTGTATCGGAGCAAGATAGAAGACGGGATTCTTTCGACAAGTTCTTGCAGACCGAAGGAAACAGGAGCGCGAGAAATGAAAAAGCCCCTCCACTCTGCGATTTTTTTTTTGGGGCAGTTATCGAGGGAGAAACAGGCGGCTCCCTCGCGGAAGACTGCTCCTTTGACGCGTGAGAAGGACTAAAAGAAAAAAGGAAAGGGGGGGGGACCTGCGCTCCTCGCATCAAAAACATCCTTCCCCTTCCTATCCCTGGCGGGGGGGGGGGGAAAAAATGAAGGGGAGGGGCGCCGCGATGAAGCTTATACTACCGAGCTCGCCAAAAAAATAGTCGAGGCGCAGGCGTCAGCCCGAACAAAAAACTTTTCGCGGAGAAAGAGAAGGGGCGAAGGTCGCAACCTCGCATCACAGCCCCTAAAGTTTCCCCTCTGGGTGAGGAGATATTTTCCCGTCTAACTAACCCCTTAGGTCATAGAGGAAGGAGGGCGCGCCCTCCCCCCTTTGCATCAGAGAGCGATTCTTCAGTTCTTTGCCGTAGGGAAGAAAAATAACCGGGGAAGAAAAAAATCGAGCCATTCATGTACACCAAGGCAAGCGGGAATGAGATCAGAAGGGACATTTCTATCACGGATCGCTAAGCAGCAGAACGCGAAAAAGGGCAATGAAGCGGCGCACTGCGGGGGGGGGGGGCCTAGATCACTGAGCACATAAAGGGAAACGTCAGGAGATACCCTCTTTCTTCGCAGCAACTGGGGCACAACTTCTTCCTTCTGTAGAAAAAGTAAAGGGGGTGCGTACAGAGAGAAAAATATTCACCTCCTGCGGCCACCAAGCAGTAGAAAGCCTGGAGGAAAAGGAAGTGCTTGTTAAACGGACCGAATCCACTTGCATTCTAGTTTTGGCTGATTCGTGGTGGGAGGAGAAAAAAAGGACACTCAAGGGGTAGGGGGAAAGGTGTCGTCGTTGCCAGACTTACTAATCGCTCTGGGAAAGTCCACTACTCACCCCCTACCTGAGCCAAGAAAAGGGGAAGTCCTGGATACCCCTGCGACCCCACGCTTCCGGTGAAACAACAAGGAAGACTCTTTATGGCTTTTAAAGGAACTACTCCCTAAACCCAGCAATAACGGAGGGTGCTATTAAAAAGAGCTCATACTAAGAGAGAATCGTCCCCCTTTGACCCTCCTGCCCAGGAAAAGGGAGGGGTTCGAGTCCGTGAAGGTGCCATCTTTTCTCAAGAGAACCAAGGGGGAAACCTCAACTACTCCTTCTTGCCGTGGCCTGAGGCAGGAGACGTGGTTCCAGACCGCAAGGGTCTTCTTCTTCCCCTCCGCGCATCTCAACCCCTCCCATCGAGCAAATTAAAAAGGATTCCTCCCTCTCTAGAGAGGCTACTTGAGGAGGAAAAAACAGATCCTCCTTCCTCGACCTCGCCACGATTAATTGCAGTCGTTTAAGGGGGAGAAGGAGAAAAGATTTGGGAGGGGCTCAATTCAACCGCCGGAGGGAGTTGCGCTCTTCCTACGCCCCCAGCGAAAAGAAAATCGGAGGGGAAGAAAAGTGCTTAACATGATCACTCTTAGCGTGGGTATAACGAAAAGGAAGTCATCACCTGCATCTCTACGTCGAGGGTGATAAGGAGGGGGGGAAAAGGTCTAAGGAAAAGACCGGAAGAAAGCGAACGAATCTCCCTACAAAGTTTCTATATTCTTGTGCGAATCACCAAAGAAGGGGCTTATACCCCATCGTTTCGGTCAGGGAAAAAAAGGACAACTGGGAAAGGCAAGTGTCCTCCCTTCTCTGCATCTGAGTCTCGGGAAGGGGATGTCCTCTCGATTTGATCGGAGGATGGAGGGGTGTTAATTCTATTTTCTGATACAGATGGTATCCTCGAGAGTGCGCCTCCTCCTCCCCGTCCCGTTATTGAAGGCTTCTCTTTCCTTGCGCCGGGGGATTCAAAAGGGAGAGAGCGTTCTGCTTCTCACCTCCGTCGGAGGTCGTTGATTTTTTTTCCTCACCGAGGGGGGAAATCAAAAGGGGAGGCCGTCTCATTTCTTGGTTGTGCTTCTTATTTCGGAAGGAAATAGGAAAATGCCTTTACTCCTTTTTCACCTACTTCCCATCCATCTCCCGCACCGCTGGGGGAACTCAGGTTGAGAAAGAGGAGGAAGTTTCTGGAGGCCTTTCCCAGAAGGTCTTCCTCCCCCCTTCTTTTCAAAGGAGCCGGGTGGGGGGGGAGACTGCACAAAGTGCGGGGGGAAGGAGTCTCTCATCTTTTTTCTTAGAAGGTCACTTTCTCTTTCGTCCCGGGGGAAAGGAAAGTAGGGGTGACGGGAGCCGCCTTCTCGCCTTGGAACGGAAGGGAGGTTTCCTCAGATTTGGAGGGGGGAGAAGGGGGCAAAGCAAAAGAGATTTCCGCTATGGCCAGGACATGCAAAGAGGAAACTCATCTTGGGGGGAGCGGGCAGGCTGGCTGCGACTCAGTCGTCACGAATGGAAAGGAACGCCTTCGAAAAAGGGGGACAGGGCTAGGAACACCTGCCAATTGTTGCCAATGCAGTAAGACGGGGGGGGAGGGAAGGCGATTCTCCGCTCTCATGTCCTCAAAGTGTCGAAATAATCCGCTAGGGAGACAAGTGGGTCCAGGGGCAAAGGGAATTCGGTCCTTCTTTCACGATAGAGCACGTTCGGGGAGAAAGTTCCTGTTAATTCCCGGGATGGGAGAAAAAGAAGAAGCGAGCCTTTACAGGTCAAGGACTGCCCTTCGTCGAGCAAAAAAGGGACGAAAAGAGATCTGAAAGATTTCTTCGCGGAAAGAAGGGGGGGCCAGGATTACTTTCTGCCCTCGTTCGGGAGAAAGAGAAAAATAAAAAAAAACTCCGTGCGGGAGCGGGGGGGGGGGACTTGAAAGAAAGGGGGGGGGGGGGGGGGCCCTTTACGATCCTGGGATGGGGGAGGTCTGGGAAGAACAGAAAAGGAAGTCCTAGCTGCTTCCAGTGTCCCTTTCATTTCGCTTTAAAGGGAACGGCCTTCTCCCCTACCCATCCATTCATCGGAAAAAAAAGAAATAGAAATGAGGGGGGGGCGGTGGGCGAATGCCGTTCCCGAATTAAGCGGGGGGTGGAACCTCTATTACTAGTTTTTGTGAAGAGGAATGAAAGAGGAAAGACGAAAGAATGCCATTCCTTTCCATGAAAGAGTACGGCCTTCCTCCTTTCCTCTAGACATGAGAAAGAAGAGAACCTGTTTTCTGCGCGAATACAATCTTTCGTAGTAGAGGGGGCCTGTTGAATTATTCTCAAGGACTAGCGAAAAAGGGGAGGACTTAGAAATGAAGGCTCGCGATGACTGGAAAGCGTCCCATCCTCCGGTAATTTCCGGAAAAGGCTAAGAGAAGGAAAAAGGAGTCTTAAAAAATGACGGCGACACCAGTCCAGAGGGTGGCGACCTATCTTATTCTTTCTACAAGTAGGAAAAAAGGTAGACTGAAAAGGGGGGAAACATCCATCGTCCTCTGGCGGGCAGTGGCAGTTCCTAAACCTAATCAGGAGAATGGGGGGAAGACTTCAAAAAAGGCGACTTGACCGCAGGGAAGGGGACACCAGTACGATCTTTCGACCTGACGAAAGGCGAGAAAAAAAAGGAAGGAAGATCTGGAGGGAAATCTCAATCGAGGAAATGAGCGATCCCTCCAACTCTTATTAACCGAAAGAGGGAGAAAGGGACCAAAGCGGTCATCCATAACCGAATTTTGATGCCGAAGAGAGGGAGAAGGGAGGAAACCAAACACGAAAAAAAGGGAGAAACGAGGGAATCGAAAAAAAAAAAAGGCCACAGTTTCCAAAGGAGGGGAGATTGGGCAAGTCAGAAAAATATCCAGCTAGGGGAACCCCTGAACGATTTCCTCCTCACGGGCTTTCCTTTCTTTTCCTTAGTGATAAAGGGTAAGAAAAGGCGCCTTCCTCCCTCTCAATCACAAATGCGCTTTCGACAGCCGAAGGGGGGGGTCTTCAGAAGTGATTCACCACATCAACGACAGGTCGAGAAGAAAAAATGAGGAGGCAGAAAAGGACGAGATTTCTCTCCACTTTAGCGAAGCGCGCAGGGGAAAGCAACATCACGGGCGTGGAGGGGAAATGAGAACCGATAACCCACTTTGTCTCCTGAAAAAAACGGGGGGGTCTCCCCCTTCATCCATATCAGGATTCCCCTTTTTTCCTGCGCACGAGGAAAAAACCGTTCTAAAGGATTCTCTTTCTTCCCTTTCTGTTCCAGGGGGAATCCCCCCCTTTGGGGAGACGGGGGTTTTTTCGTGCTTTCTTTTGGTGCTTCGCGAAACCCAAAAAAAAAAGAAAAAAAACAGCGAAAGCGCAGAAAGCGTGTCTCTTTCCTGTGTCGGGGGAAGGCGCTCTCTCTTTCTCTCTAAAAGAAAGACAAATCCCTGAAAATGAAGAAAAAGGGGTGATGTACTTGCCTTATCCCTTGCAGAGGTAAGAACCCCAAATGAGGGAATATGGGAGAGAAGAAAAAATATAGGGGGGTGGCTTTCATCTTTTTATCTTTCTGACTAGAAAAAAGAAGGGGAATTTATCTCATCTTCATATCTCATCCCTATATCAATCGCGTGGCGGCAATCGGGAAAAAGAGCCTCCTTCCATTACTCTTTGCCAGTCTCTCAGGTGAGAAGAAAAGGGGAGGGGGTGAACTCAGGAGAAGAAAAGGTCTTGCCGCGCATTCCGCTGAAAATTGTCGTTTTGCAACACATTCCGAATAGAGAGAAAAGAAAGAGTCAAAGGACAGGGGGGACCGGAAAGTCATGCGGTGCCTTCGCTGCAGACTGAAAGAGGAAGTGTCCAAAGGAATGAAAAAAAAGAACGCTTCGCTCCTGGACATGTCACCCTCTTCTTTCCTTAGTTCAAAAGGGGGCGAGAGGACCTGAGGGGATGTTGCGCTCATCGCAACCGTCCTTCCTGCTTTATTGCTGGGTTTAGCCAACAGCGAAATCTCATCCCTATTTTTCCGCCGCCAAGAGAGAGGGAAGCACCGGAGGAACGAAAAAAAACGGCATCTCGACGTCAGGGTGATCATTCTTTTTTAGTAGTGGACCGTGCCGTCTGCTTGTCCATCGCCGACAACTTCCAGCGAACAGAGAAAAAAGGGAGAAAGGAAAAACCCCCAGAAGGGCGGTCGCTTGTAAACCCAGACCGGGCACAGAAAGTGCTGGTGGCGTGTTCCCCCGGCCGGACGGATTTCGCGCCTTCCCCGTGGCAGGCGGGGGGGATGGAAGGGAGGGCAGGGCGAAGTTTGCTTCCGTCGAAAACCTGTTTCTTTTGCTCACACAAGAGCGAAGGAAGAGAAACGGAGGCGCTGCCGTGCTCCTCTTCGCTCACGTGGATCGATTCGTGGTGCGGGGGAGAAAACCAAACGGGAAGAAAAAAATTTCGTTTATGTGGGGATCGGAAGGGAGATACCTCAAAAAGGTCTGAATGGCTTCGATTTGGAGGCCTTTCTTCCGTCGAAGGAGGGGAAAAAAAAACTGGGGAGAAGCCCTTCCCGCATCGCCCGGGGGGTTTGCATTGAGCGCAGAAGGGGGGAGCAATTGATGAGGAGGATTCACCACTTTGAAAAGTGGCAAGTATTTTCCGAAAAAAGGAGGTGGGTCGAGAAGAGATTTTTCGCGATAGAAAAGCTCTCTTCTTCCCCTTTGTCTGAGTTCGGGGAGGAGGAAAGGAAACCTGGGGAAGGGGGGTTGAGAGGCTCGTAGTACAGTTCCTCGCTTGCGCCGGAGACAAGCATTATCCTCGTTTCATGCTGCAAGAAGAGGGGGGATGCAGGAAAAGAGGGAAAGGGGGGTCGTCACGAGTCAAGGCCGGCCGCGATGCCTCCGCCTGGCTCAGGACGGCCTGGGCCGGCTTAGGACAACGGAAAAAAGAAGGGAGCCGGGGGAGGAGGGGGTGTGATTAGCGATTCTCACGCGCTCATGTCCTCTAAAGGGAATCCGCTATTCGCCATTTTCTCTTGAGGGCCTCGGTGACGGGGGGGAGAAAAAAAAAAAGGGGGGGGAACTTCGCCAAAAGGAATTCAGAAAGGGGGTGAGGGGAAGAATAAAGTAATCTAGATATAAAACGAAGACGAGAATGGAGTGAAGGGGAGGTATATATGAGGTTGGCGGAGAGTTGAGAGGGATGGGAGGGAGGGAGAAGAAGGAGAGGCGATTAGGGGGGTGGAGAGGTAAAGAAATATGCGAATGGAGGAAGGTAGAAAGGAAACCAACGCGTTGTTATTTAGTATTAGGGGGTTTTAGGAGGCGAATGCGGAGAAGCGGTAAAGGAAAGGGACAGTGGGGGAAGGGAGAGGAATGGGGAAAGTATGGAAAAATGGGGGTGGGGAGCAGGTGCGGATGTAATGGAGGGAAGGTTGTTCAGGGGAAAGTAAGACGAGGAGATGGTAAGGGGGGAATGGACGAAGGTGCAGAGGCTTGATGGATGGAAAGGAATGATGAGGGAGTAACTGGTGGGAAGCATGTGTTGTCAGTCGGGATGGAGAGTAGAGGAGAAAGCGGACACAAAGGGAAGGTTGGGGGAGACGGAAGAAGGGGAGGAGGAAAGAAGAGGGGAGGAGTTGGGAAGGAGTAGTAGGGTGTAAGTAGGTTGGGGATAGGGGGAATAAAAGGCAAGGCGAGTAGCAGGATATGAGGGGAGAAGAGGATGGGGCATTAAGAGTAATGGCAGAGGCAAGAGCGAGAGATAAAGACAAGGGGGAGAGCCAGGTGATAAAGGGTGGGAGGAGAGAAAAGCGGAAGAAGGGGGGGGGGGGTGAGGGGGATAAAGAATGGGGACGGAAAGTGGGACAGGGGGGGAGGATGGACAGTGTTAGAAAATTGGAGGAGGAAGCTTAGGAAGTGAGGGTGTGAGAAAGGGGCGGGGGGAGGGATAAAAGCGTAATATGGTATGTCACAGGGGGCAATGGTGGGGTAGGGAGAGGCACAACGAGCAGTTTCCTCAGGTGGCGGTCTTTGCTCCTTTGGAGCCGGTGGGCAGCATCCCCTGGGAAGACAGGAGGCCGAGGGGTAGGTAAGAAAACAAGAAAGAAATCGAAAGATTTCTTCGCGCCTCAGAGGGGCCAGGATGACTTGGCGGACCGAAGAAATGAGGGAGAGAGAAGGGCCTGCCTAATCGTGGGCCCCTGCCACAGCCATGGAAAGGGCACCTGCCGTCACATCATTGCGACTGCGCTAAGAACAGGAGGGCCGGAAGAGGTCTTAAAAGGGAGTCGGAAGGGAGGGGGGGGAGGCGCCCAGACAACC
>Ga0179593_1408672_pt1 | contig 14644 bp, 20 predicted proteins | sample CZODoug2_1_08_16_FD_185931 | JGI IMG/M metagenome (GOLD analysis project Ga0179593, IMG submission 185931) | Vadose zone soil fungal communities from Angelo Coast Range Reserve, California, USA - CZODoug2_1_08_16fungal (PacBio error correction) | ecosystem: Environmental > Terrestrial > Soil >...
CATGTTATTTTAGAAGGGACGCTAGAATGGGAACGAGGCAGGAACCAGAGGTAGGAAGGGTCGTCATCAAAACCAGCTTCGTAGTAAGAAGAAGTCTTGGACCATAACGGAGCATCCTCTGCAGCTGGCAGTCGGGGATTGTAGTATGAGTCCAATCAGAAAGGGAAGGGAAGAAAGAGTCACAATCATCTTCACTCACGGTGCTAAATTGAAAAAAGGGCTTTGTGGCATCTTGAAGGGCGTCAATAACTGGTAAAAAAAGAAACGGAACGGGGAGCCTAGCTCGCGGGCCGTGCAATCTTCCTCCATCTTCAGGGCTGAGCGCTGTGGATGGACGGGAAGAAGGGAGGAGGCACGTTGACTTCTTTGGCAGCAACAAAGATGCAAGACGGGATGGTCTGCATAGGGGGGGAGGAAGGGATCAGGGGGCACCCAAACCACAATTAACATCAATAAAACGGGGGCATTTCCCGGACATAGAGAAGAGAGGGACAGGGGCGATCCCGCTGGAAAAAATTTTTCAGCTGCGAGCGAGTCGGTTGGGGAGCCAAACGAAGGAGGTAATCAAAAAAGAGGAAATTGCGATTTAAAAAGGGGGAAGAAACGGACTACAAAATTACTTGGGACGGGGTCCGCAGGAGGGCCAAAGACTTCGTCAGCTACACTGATTACATTGGGGACCGCTATGGGTCCCGGGCATCCGGGACATCAAGAGGTTGTTAGTTAAGGCGAGAAAGACGGACTCCTTGGCCGGGGACTTGCAGAAAAAGCAATGATAAACAGGAATTCCGAAAAGCGCGCCTCCAGGATGGCGGGCGGGGGAGAAATCCGCATAAGAAAGTATTTTTCGAAAAAAAGTGGGGATTGGGGGAAGACATCCAAAAAATGTCTAAAGCTCTTTCGAAAGATAAGCGCAAGAGCTGACATTCCTAGACGGAGATTAGGCCCTAACGAGCTTCTAAAAATGCAGTCGCACAGGGGGGAACGAGCGCGAAGGGGGTCAAACCTACTGTTTGGGCTGTGGGGGGGGAAGAAAAAAGTGAGGGGAATACTACTTCGTACGATTTGGGGGCTCTGATTCAGCGGGAGGGGAGGAAAAAAAAAGGAAGATCTCTATCCTTGGACGAAAAAACGAAGTCCGCAGGTCATGTCGGGAGGACAATTGGGGAGAAAAGAAGTACCAACCTTTCAAAGGCAAGTCGAAAGGAAAGAGGAGAGGATGAGCAGGCGGCCAAAACGTACGTCCTCTCGGAGCAGGATCCCCCTCGAAGTAGCCAAGAAGGGACAAGGACCGAAGAACCATGCTCGGTGAAGGGCAAACGGCTACCGGTTCAAGGGGGGTTTGCCAGAGGGGAAGCCATCAGCAACGCAACGAGGGGTTAAGGGAATACGGTGTACCTTTCTCATCTACAAAGGAAACGGACCAAAAGAAGGAGGACTCTGGTGTAACCAAGTTTCCCTCCTTCAAGGGGGACAGAAGTCACCAAGGACATTGGAGCATCGGAAGTCAACCAAGATTCAATCTTTCGGTACATGGGCGGGTTGAAGAGGCTTGGGAATAGTTCCGAAAGGCTTGCAATCGCGGTTCGAAAGAAAGCAAGAAAAAAACCGACAGCTCTCAAGAAACAGTTCGGGCGCGAAGAAGGATACGCAAGCAGCAAAGGGACGGCATACGAGGGGTGGGGGGGTGAAAGAGGGGGAAAACTAAGTTTATCCCTGAAAGCGTTATGGAGCCATACTCGGTGGGGACAAGGCGAAATTAGTTAAATTTTGTATCTGGGAAAACAGAAAGGCAGTTGGGAATCGATATTTCTGATAACTGGAGAAGAGAGACAGCCAGGTGGGAAGCAAAGGAGAATCCAGCAAGATTACGGGAAGTTGGGCTTTCAAGGAAAAAACCATGCTGAATTACTTTCTCCGCAACACGATGGCGTCGCGAGCTGCAGGAGAAAAAGTGAGCGGGAAAAGAAGGATCAGCGATGGGAAAAGAACACCAGGATCTGTTTTTAAACAAGACTGGAACAAAGAACATTCGAGAAGGAAGGCTGGCTCCGAGGTTACAAAAAACGCCGTCTAAAGGGAGAAGATGTCGACTTGGAAGGAGAGTCTTTGGAGGAAGGGGGGGGGGCAGACTCCGTCTAGCAGCGCCCTGGCATGGCTTGAAAAAAAAAGAACCAAACGAAAAGGGCCATTAACGCGCAAGGACAAAAAAAGCCACACCAATCGAGGAATGGATCCCGTTAATTGAACGCATCACCACTTGTGGGTGCCTTCGATTGTCAGAAAAAGGCCTCCAACAAAAACAAGGCAAAGATGACCTGAAAAACAATCGGCCCAAACGGGAGGGCGGGGGGGGAAAGAGGGAAACCATGGATTGAAGCCATTGGTTGAACTGAAGCAACTCAAGAAAATGACCGGATGGGTTACAAGGAGCGTTTCAAGATGTGATAGTCGATGACGTACCTGTCGGAGCATAAAGGAAAGGGAACACAGAGTATTCAAAGAATAGAAAGCCTGACAGAGTACAATAGTCAAAAGTGGAGCACGACGGAAGGCATAACGAAACGGCGTATCGAATGTATTGGGCGACGCATCCATGACAAAGAAATCTGGCGCTACGGCTTCGGCGGGACATCCTGCAAGAAGAAGAGGGAAGGCATACCCAAAAAGAAAGACGGCGAAACGACATACGGTCTGGATCAATGGGATGTGTTGGAGAAGCGCAGGAATTTGAGTCGAACGGAAGGTCTGCCAGATGGACTGACCCGGGGAAAGGCCCAGCGCGGGGGGATGAGAGAGCCAGTCAGACGGAGATCAAAAGCCTGTTATGGAAGTGACCACAAGATACTGACGAAGTAGCAAATTCACAACCAGGATTCGAGCGTCAAAGGGAATTGGAAGTGGCCCGCCAGGGTTGGCTGGGAAAAAAGGCCAAAAAGCGTAAAGAAAGGATAGGCTCAGGACATGAGAAATAGAGACCGAAAAAGTGGCGATCTGGAATGCTCGTCCTTGGGGAAGTGCTTCTAGCAATGGAAGATGAAAGGCGCAAAGAGAAGGATTCAACGCACATGGCACCATCAGAAGGGCAAGGGGATGGTGACTTCTGTATACTGATAGGAAAAGGGAAAGTGGAAGAAGATTGAAACACCGTCATAGGCCACGGTGAAAAAAGGCTTGTTCCGTTTGTTCGCGAGGGGGAAGGGGAGGGGGAAAGAAACTGACTGAGCGGAACAGGAGCTGGTGCAGTACCAGTGACAGAATGCCGGTCGGTAGCACTCACTCTAAAAAAATGCATGGGAGTCGCATGGTGAGCAATCGGTTACCGGAGAAACGTTTGGCCGGCGATTGACCTTGACGTGTACTCCTGTTGACGCCTGACGAAGAACCCGTCTGCGCACTTGGAGGGACAGTGGTAGCTAGCTGCTACATGTAGAAGCAACATCATGAAATGTGGAGGAATTCTGTAGTCCGAATAGGGAAGAGAGAACATGGTCCTGTGACAGACTGCCGAAAGATATAGAGACGGCATGGAAGATAGAAACCGTCTTCAAAAGTCAAAAACCTTGTCGGGATGGGGCCTACTCTCTCGGGAACGGGTGGCGAGCATCGGGTGTAAGAAGTCTCGGGAGGAAAATCCAGGAGAGAAAAAGCATACAGCGTGGCGAGAGAACGATACCGCGAGCGGGGGTCGACGAAAAGGGGAGAGGGCCAGAATTTAAAAATAAGCGCGAAGGGAAAAGCACGGTTCGAGGATCGGGAAAAGAGACAGCATAAAAATGCTTGCGGAATATCACGGTAATAAAGGAAAATGGCTGAAAAGAACCTCACAAAGGTCGTGGGAAAAGAGGGGAATCCTAGTCCTTCATGTCCAATCACGATGAGGAAAAAGAGAAACGGGTTCACGGATCAGTACGAAGGAGCGAGCGCGGACAAAGAAAAAAGATTGTTTTCCAAATCTATCGAAATAGCAATGGGACATAAAAAAGTGCACAGCATACGTGGGGAAGAAACGAGACGAAAGGGGACAATTCCCACCAGCGCGGGTCTACGAAACGGTCAGAGTCCGGCCAACGTGCAGGAACTCGCCCCAGGTGAAAATTTTTTTTGGGGGGCATGGGGGGGGGGAATCTGAAAATAGATCTATGCACAATCATGAAACAATGAGGTGTTCATAGCGGCAATTAAGTTCCCAGACAGGAATCATTTATTACAAGACTCCACAGCGCGAAATTTAAAGATGGATAATAATTCACAAACTCGGAAAGGGAAAAGGAGAAAGGGACGTGGCTTGTTCATGGTTGAGTGAATCCCTTGGGAACAATCAAGAAAGTTATAAAATGGGACTATTGGTGTCCTCTCCATCCTGTGACGCAATCGGGGAGGAAACTGAAATATTGGATTTGAGGAGAAGACGGAGTGACTAAAGCTGTGGGAATACTCCTCAACCAAAGATGGAGAAGAGTGAAACGCCAGCGCATCTGCTACATCCCTGAAACTAGAATCACGTCGGATCGACGTTTCAAAAAAACCGAGCGATAAATCGAGGGAGGAATCTGATGAAAAGAAAATATTTGTGGACTGTGAGAAGAGAGAGAAAAAAAAAAAGGAGGAAAGAGAAGAAGATCGAAAAAGGTGACCGAGAATAAGAGCAGACAAGCGAAGATGCTCGGTCTGACTTCTACCGTGAAAAATTTCGGGGAAAGCAGAGCAGTCAAGTTGACTAGGCTACGACCGATTGGGCGGGGGGGAGAGAGAGTGGGGGTCGCTCACTTCGATCTCCAGGAAAAAGATTCAAAAAGCGCGCGATGCGCTGGCTGGCGATTAGATCACGGAGAGGGAGAAACCATCAGGGAAAAAGAGGGATGGTACGCACAAATATTGCGTGCGCTCAAGGGGGAAAGAAAAGTAAGCATAAAAAGGCTCGCTTTAAACGGTTTCATCCTCCATCTGAAATACTGGTGGCAAAAATGGGGTAGGTCCGTTATAAGTCCACTATGCACGAAAGAAACCTGATGGGTCATCAAGAACAAAGAGCGGATTGCGAGGAAATAAGAGGGAAAACCAACACCCCACGCCAAAAATTTCACGGGGGGAGGGTCCTGAGGAGAAAACTGGACCGGTGCAGGAAAAGAGAAGTTACAACTGCCTAAGCTCATCTTTGAGAGGCAAAAGGAAGGATGGACTCAACGTTTTGGGGAAGCATGCGAACTCCATAAGAGTACGTCAACAGACAATGCTTGGAGGAGGGACCCGAGCGGCCTCAAAGCATCCAAATGGAATGTGAAGGGGCTATTTATATCTTTTTTACTGGATATGCGAAGAGGAGGGAGGAGGCGAAAGACGGAAAGAGTTGGGCGCGTTTGATTTTCACCTCAATGATAAAGGATGCGGAAGCAAAGCGCGACCAGCTCATTTCTTTAGATAGGTCGGCTGGACAAAAAGAAAAAAGCTTAGCCGGAGTTGGGAGGCGAGAGGAATCAAGACATAGTTCGAAAACTCGCGGCTACGAACCTAGATATAGAGGGGAATGACGGGGCAATAAATCGTCCCGAATAAAAGGCGACTATGAGACCTCCAACCAAATGGGGGGGGGGAGGAAGGGGTCCAACCCAAAAGGTTTGGTTAAATTACTATTCCATGGAAAAGAAGACGACTTCTTGGGCCTTTTCCTAGACTAAAGGGGAGGGACCAATTGGGTGATATCCGTAGAGACGAGGAAAAAGAGAGAAAGGGCCTAGATGAGATACAGTGGGATATGACAATCGAGGATCGGGGCGACATCTATGGAAAACAGCTACCAACTGAATAGAAATCTATACCGTGAGGAGCGTCTTGGGCATTCAGGAATCGTGAACTTCCTAGAGGGGTAGAAAACAATGGGTCAGGAAAAAGCCGGCGGGAAGGAAAAAGCTAGCAAAAAGATAAAGGTTGGAAAATCTGAGTCCGAGGGGGGGAGTGCAGGCAGAAGTACGTTTTTGCCAGTGGAACTAAAGGCATCGAGAGGGGGACGGAGGGGAAAAAGGGAATAGAGTTCCAATCAGGGATGGAGTTCCAATCCTTTGGCATAGGGGGGGAAAAATGGAGATGAAAGTGAAACCAAGGAAAGAAACGGAGAGGGGGGTGAAAGATCCGACTAAGTAAAGTGCGAGAGGGGGGACATGTGGGAGTGTTTAAGCCTACCGTGAAGTCTTGCCAAAATGAGTGTAGCAGAAGAAGAATGCAATGGGGGAAGGAAAGAAAAAGCGGAAAAGTTTAGAGCACTCCAGTGGAGGGAAGAATACGGAGGTTGTGCGCTAGAGCAGGATAAAAAGGGGATATCTTCGGGAAGGGTGGGTGGCCAGAGCCAAACAGGAGGCTGGGAGAAACTTCAGGAGGGGAAACGTGGTCTAGAATCGGTTGTGAAGGGCGTCCTTGGGATAGCGTTGGAGGATTAACGCCTACAGGGGTGATCGATATTGGCTATTATCACTGGACAGGTCATGGAAGGGCTCAAGGGGAGAGGGCCCGCTGGAAAGGGCCGGTCGAGACAATTCCCATCGGCAGTGACGACAACCAAGGAAAAATGGCAAGAACCGATGGGAGGCTAAGAATTCGACCTAAAGGGAGAGGGTAACCCGGAGAGAGGATGAGTGACATTTAGGCACCTCAAACGAAGAAGGAAAAGAGCCATCTGGTTCTGGGGAATGAGGCTGACCAAGAACATGAAGGGGGGGACGCCCGATAGGCGGATACCTCAGGTTACAATCACGCGACCCCTGTTCAATGGCTATAGTGGGAAGGAGGCTGTGGGAATCCGGATGGGGGGTTGGTGGCCGATCGTCTCCAGGAAGGATCACTTAAAGGAAAAGAAAAAAATAAAAAGAGGGAACAGAGACAGTCCAAACTTAACTGAAGATCTGGAAGATGAAAGAGCGATAAAAATCTCTGAAAGTAATTACCAGATTTGAAGATATGCAGCACGCCATCTGGGGGGGGAAGAGGGAGGGGTAGGTAATCCTCTCACAACCAACTTATTATTAAATTATATCCTCCATAAAGAAGGAAAAAAAAGAGGAGGGGACGGAAGCGGGGGTAAAAAAAAAAGAAGGAAATCAGTCTATCGGGTGTATAAAAAAAATCTGCGAGGAACCAAGAAGGGCAGGGGAAAGGGGTTCTTCAGGAAAGATTGTGGCCTTTGGAAATAGACTGGAGAGCAAAGGAGGAAGACAAAAAAGCTGGTCAAAGATAGCGCCTGTTCAATATCGTACAGAAAGGAAGAAAGTAAGGAGGGGGAATTGTAGAACGGCGGAGCAGCCAGGAGGGGATTGGTGTTTCATTGGTAAAAGAAAGGAAGAAAAATCTGCGAATCGATGGAGGGTGAGTGTAGAAGGACGGGTTCGGGGGGGTTGGGGGGGGGGGGGCTAAGAATCGCACCAGGGGGACTCTGAAAATTTAGACACGAAAAGACATCGGGGTAGAAGGTGGAGGTGTTAAGACGACAAGAAGATTGCTATCGGACCAGGGAAGTGCAGTCCCATCTTGCCCCAAGGAGCCCCACCTTGGGAGCAAAAAGGGAAGAGAAAGAATAAATCCAAACTGCGTATACATGTCAAGCATCAACAAATAAGCCTTGAAGACGGTAAAAGGGGAACCTATTAAAAGAAAACGTCAAAAGGCTTAAGGGGGCCGGGATCGACCGAGAGGGGGGGTCAGTGGTCCAAAAAAGAAAAGAGGAAAAATGACAGACTTGATCCCGATCGGGCGCCGCTACATGAAATATTCTGGAAAAAAGAAAGAGTCGAGGGGGTTCTCTGAGAAGGAAGGGAGAAACGCAGAGGGAAGACATTTCGGCAATAAAAAAAAAGATAGTCGCCCAAAAGTTCACAAAACGATTGAATTGAAGGAGGAGGGGGAAGGAAGAGAAACAGCAAGTCAGGATTTCGGGCAGGGGTGTGCATTATAGAAACGGGACAAAATAATGGAACTTTAATGGAAGGGAAAGGGGGTTCAGGGGGGGTCGCGATGGAAAAAAGCTGGAACTCAACTCTTAAAATGACTTACGGAAATGTCAAGGAGGGGGAGGATGGGGACGCAGGAGGCAACAATGACAGAATCCCGCATCTAAACAAGAATGCGATCGGGGACGGGGGGGGGGGGAAAGGCAGAGGGGGGAAGAAAAGTGAAACACGGCTTGCTGTGAACTGTCGTGTTGGGAAAGGAGAGGGGAAGGGGAAAGCTTCTGGGACGACTGCTCACGCTCCCGGAGGAGTCGAGCTTGGGAAGGGGACGTTGGGTGGTGAACGCTGTCAAGGACAGAAAAAACAGGGATAGGTACGGATTCTTGTCTCCAAGGAGAAAGAAAGGCACTGTTGATGGACCTGGAAGCTCCGACGATGCAAAATACCTTAAAGAAAAGGAAAGGGAAGGGAGGGGGAGGGCCCATGCCTCGAAAGAAGCAAACAACCTTGGTCGGTGGGGAACTAAAATGAAAAGGAACTGGGGAGGGAGAGGGTTAGAAGAAATCCTCTTTCTTAGACTACTCGCCTCTAATCAAAGGAGGAGAGGGAGACGTGAGAGGGGGAGGTCGGAAGCTAGAGGGTACGCTAAAGGGATTAGCCATCCTTGGAAGCAAAATCTAAGGAGGGGATCGTTCAGAGTCACCTCCTCCCTATACAGAAGCATTCCGTACGAGAGGGAGGAAGAAAATAATGGGTATCACTTGCTTGAGGCAAGAAACTCTCCAAAGATGGCCGTATGAGGAGAGGTTATCCCAGAAAGAAAAAAGGTCGAGGTACAGTCACAAAAAAGGGAGGAGTGAAGTATCAAAATAGCAGTGAGAAAGAAGCAAGGGGAAGAGGCGCGGACTTCGAATACCTGAGGTTTTGTGGGAGAAGGACGTATTTAGCAGGGAGGCAAAGCCTCAGGCCCTGGTCCAACTATCATCGCTCAACTGAACAGAGAGTTGAACGACTCCCTCAGAGCGTCACACAGTGGGCAACGAAAGACGACCCCCGTGTCACGAAGGGGGGGTATTTTTCATGGGACTGAAAGAAACGCCGAAGGAAAACTACCAAGTCACATCTGGATCTCTTGGAGGCAGGCGATGAAGGGATAAAACTCAAAGTAATCATGATTAAAACCGGCAAGAAAGGGAGGGGAGACCCATATTGAACAGGGGAGACACGGCGAGAATGTGGATAAAAAGGAAGGGTTGGCAGGTTATGACAGCCGAAAATGAAAAGAAAGTGTGGGGAACGGAGGGCCATTAAGGGGGATGCTTTTCAAAGAGGGAAAAGCTTCAAACCGAAGCGGGGGGAAAAGGCCCGCGAAGAAGGAGATTACGATTTCGAGAGACACGAAAGACAGAAAAGGGGGAAAAACACTAAAGAAAAACCAAACAAGGGACGTAGAATAGGGAAGGGGGGAAACCCGCGCACGGGCAGAAAAATTCAACACGTACTCTACTTCCGGAAAGACAGGAGACGGATCCTTGCCGTTTCTAATTAGGAGGTAGGTTTTAGAAAGGGAGAAGGATCGGATAAAAACAAAGGAAGAAAGGAAAGAGCGAAAGGAAAATAGGGGAAGGGCGCACTCATAGAAAAGGAGCATCGGAAAAAAAAGGTCAGAAGACGTCGTCCGAAGGGTAGTTATTGGGGGGAAACTTCTCGGGTGAAAACGAACAACGACGGGGGGAGACGGCGACGGTTCAGAAAAAACATCCTCGATAAGAGGGAAAGGCGCCATGGATAAATCGGCAAAAAGTCAAAGGCGGTCGCGATGGTAGGAGGTCCGACTGACGAAAGGAAAAAGAAACCATCGTGAACTCTTGAAGGGGACTCCAAGTGCAAAAAGGAGGGGGGATCTTCGGGAAAAAAGGTATAATTTTAACAGCCAGTACCGAAGACAAAATCAGCTGGGGAATAACTGACGAAAGGGGGGAAAAGAGGGAGACTGGGTATTTACCAAACTTATACGTAGGCTAGGGAAGTACGAAACATGTTCAGAGAAACAGGGGAAGGATGAGAGGGGAGGTAAGAGATGCTGACGAAAACCCCAACCCCCACCCACGTACCCACCCGGACCAAAGATCAAAGAGGGGGGCGAGTCCAGGTCGCCAGTCTCTTGTACCTGGTCGCTAGAAAAGCGATGGCACAAAAGGAAAATCGTGGAGCGCGCTTAGGAGACTGGGGTTGCTTAAAATTGGGAAGAAAATGGTAATTACGCTGGCGATGTCACCGAAAATGCACTGAAAACACATTCCGTCCGGTAAAGGCGCCGACGTCCAGAAGGAGGAATTCATGGGGTGACCGGGAGATTGTACGCGGGATGTGGTACTGAAGGGAGACAGAGATTATCGCAGCGAAGACAGACAAACCTCTTTTGGATCATTGGGTCCTGTCAGCAAAATTACTACGGGGGAGGGAGGCGGGGAAAAAGGATTAAAGGGAAGGGCTTTTAAAATGGTAAAAGAACGAACCTGAGAACAGTATGAGAGGCGGAATGGTTCTTCTAATGGAAAGGAAAATACTCGTCGAAACGAGAGGATTTCGCTCGTCAAACGCATAGAAAAAAAGGCAAAGGGAAAGCTCCAAAAAGGGATGCGGACAAACATATGGAATAGACCGAAACAAAAGGCCCCGATCAGGATGTTCAAAAAAGAGACAGGTTGAAAGTTGGATCTTGCAAATAAGACTACGAGGGGACTGCGTTAAGAAGGGGGGGAGAAGAGAATGAGCGGCTGAGCAACGATCATGGCCCTATAAAGAGAAGTGGGAGAAAAACGATGCACAAAGAAAAGGGCAGGTCCAGCTTTCTGCGACCACATAAAACCAGCAAAATACGAGAAGAAACTCGGAGCCGGAATGGGGGGGGGGAAGCTTCACAAGAGCTTAAACGGCCTCAACGTGGCAAAGATGGAGGCCACCTCCAGTGAGGAAAAAGAGAACAGAACTTAAATATAGCAGAAGCACGGAAGTGCATGGTCGATAAAAGTAAAAAACTTTGACCACAAACGACCGGAAATGAAGAAGGAAGAAGTGGAAGAAAGAAAGAGGGGGGCCATCGCAAGAAAAAAATCAACTGGGGAGAAAAAAGGCAAAATAACATTTTGATTCAAGGGGGGAAATTCAGAAGGGAAAAATACCAGTGGAAAGGGGCGGGGGCCTCTGTATAACCACTCAGGGAAAGAAAGAGTTAATTGAGGGAAATTTGGCTTCTTGGCGTACGTTCCGAAAAAATGTCCTGGAGGGGCTCGGTGCGAGAAATAAAAACCTTAACGAAAAGGAATCTAATTTCGGTCGCGAATATTTACAGCGGGGGACGGGGAAAGACTACGTCGGGCTTCTGGAGAGGGACTAATTCTTTTGGTACAGAGCCAAACGTATGGGCAGCTAGGTCAACTTATCTCGGGTAAAGAGGGGATCCGCTTGGGGGGCCGAAGAAACGACGAAAGGAGAGTTGATGAAGTGCTGACTACAGCAGTTGTTATCTGGATTTCGGGGATGCAATGGGAAAGCGGGAGCATAAGAAAAATTTGAAGAGGACGCCGTCGTTCGGCTCTTTGGAAAAGTCTTGAAACAAGGGAAAAAGATGACCGAGGAAACCGGTCGTCGTCGAGCGGGCGGAAAGGGTGGTGCGGGTATCCAACTATGCAGTCGATGAAGAAAGCTGGTAAAGATGCCAGATTGTCGGTTGAAAGGTGAGGCTTCCGCAAGAAAGGAGGCCCTACGGTTCCGGTTCAATCAGCCTAAAAAGTCGACTATTGGGACGATCTTGGGAACACAGAGGATACGTTGAATCCGGTGTGTTGAACGGAGAAAACCGTTGAGAGGGCGAAGGGTTGCGGGACTTGAACTCGCGAACCTTGGACAAAAAAATGCCACCTTTGAGAAATGAAATATTCAAGGAGGAGAAAAAAAGGGGGGATTGATTCCAGGATGGGAAATGCAGAAAAAATCTGGTGGGAGGGCAGGCGGGTCCAACAAACATGGAGGAGTGAAGATGATAAAGGGAAGGGGGGGAAAGCAATACTGATTTGACTGCACGGGAAAAGCATGCCCAATGCCGAGCGGTTGGAGTCTCTACTAATATGAAAAAAAGAAGGAAGTGTGAAAAGTTTCGGTTCGGGTGAATGGAAAGTTACGTCGGAAAGAACTTAAAAAAAAGGGGCCAAACAAAAAAAAAGTGGTGCAATAAGCTTCCCACCAATAGGGCTGTGTAAGCGGCGGATTGTGACAATGCGGAGCAAAAGAAAGGGAGGTCTAATGGGGGGGAAATTCAGACTTGCGCCTGGCGTCGGTGCAGTAGCATAGTTCCCGAATAAACCGGTGACCCGCTCAGGAAAGAAAGAAGACTACTACCGCGGTCTGGAAGCAATGAATGGTGGGGAAATGGAAAGAAGAGGAAAAGAAAGTTATTCGCCACCGTCAGAAGGGGAAACGCGATTGATTTCATTAAAAAAAAATAAAAGATCGATACAAAATGGACGTAGGCGGAATACCCCATCACAAAGATAACCTGGGACAGGAGGAGAACGTCAAAACAGAGCAAAAAATTAGAGGGGACCAGGCTCAACCGCTAGTTTTGAAAAATGGACCCACAAGCCAGAGGGGTAGGGAAACGTAGCCCGGATCGCGCGCTCCATAGGAATATTCGCGAAGGGAACTGAGTGAAAAAGGTTCTCAGAATATCCTGGAGGACCAAATAATTGACGGAAGCCAGTGTCTCAGACGCCAAAAGGAAGGCAAGTCCAACTCGACGCGCTTGATTTCATTATTCGTTGGAAGTAGGACAACACTGGAAGGATCGGGTCACTGTAAAATGAGGCCAACGGTAAATAGGACAAGGTGAAAAGCCGTGCGGTGTGTCCTGCTAGGGGAAGCAGGGAAAGAAAGAGGGCTGCCTTACTAAAAATCTTGAGGTAACCAATGAAAACAAGAATGCCGCTACCGCACTCTACAATGAGCATGGAAGAGGGCTTTTTGCATCTCTGCTTCGGGGCACTCAGCGCTTGGGGATAACGGGGTTAAAAGGGTTGTACACCTGCTCCAACCCTCAATTTCTCGCCTTTGAGGGAGGGGGAAAGGGCGGGTCACATCAGACAACGAGGAAGAGCAAGATAGGGGACTGAGGAGGTGACAAGTAAGAGAATAGGGCAACTGAGAAGTCTTGACTGTCAGGGAGCAAGGTCTTAAGAGTCTATAGGCAAGGAATCGTATGTTTGCCAGAAAAATCAACCTTGTAGGGCTCCGCGGCTCGGGAAAGGGGAGGAACATGAAAACGGCGGATCTCAGTAGGAGCACCGTGCTAATGGAAATAAGAACTATTGCCAGTCGATTGGCAGCCGCGAAGTTGGGGGTAAAGCCTGTATCCGAAAAAGAAATCTCAATACTATAGGTTCGATGCAAAAGCCGAAAAGAACAGCAAGAATGCGCCTGACACTCGGAGGGCCAGAGAAAGGTACACGTGCTGCAAAACGAAATTCGTCTTTAGGCGCTGAGCCAAGACTCGCTGTCCGACTTCAAAGGGAAAAGGGCCCATAGCCCCTTCAAAACTTAGAAGGTCATCAACTCGAGGCTAGATCAAAGCTTACACAGGAAAAAGGGAAAAGTGTTGAAGGAACAAAAAGGAATTTGCAATCAGGGCAAGCGCATAAAAGGTTAGCAAATAATGCTTGACGGAAAGAAAACCGACATCCGCGACAGAATACGGTGCCAAAGAGAGGGGAGAGCCCTTTCATGAGACCTATGCAAAGGAAAGAAAAAAACAAAATTGGAATTAATTGGAGGGGGGTTGAAAAAGATCCCTCGGCCACCCATACTGACATCGGGGGGGAAGCTCTGGAGGTACCAGGTGTCTATGCTGAAGAAAAAAACTTAAATTACACGAAACAAAAAAAAGGGGGCATCCCCATTAAAATTTGAGAAAGCCACTTCAAGCGAGCATGTTCTAATAGGGAAGGGGGTTTAAAGGGCACGAAGATGAACCCTTTTGTGCACTGGAGAAGAGAAAAGGGAAGAGGCAATTTCGGAGGGGAAAGTAGGGAAGCATCTGGGAGAACAAGAAATAAAAAGAGCGACCATCCAGCTGCAGCGACGGTTGGGAATCCTGAGTGAGAGAGGAAATCTGGTGGGGAAGAGGAATCAAAGACGGTATGCAAACTCACTAGAACCTAGTTCCAGAAAAAAGGGAAAAGAAGAAAAGCAAACGGATTAAGTTAAACGGAGAAACGGGCTCATCGAGAAAGGGTTGGCTATGAGCGCGCGGCAAGGGTGGGGGGTAACTTATCAACAAAAGGAGGGAAGGGAAAAATATATCCAGAGAGAGTTTGACGAGCATAAAAATCATGATAAAAGCAGGGGATCGCTCGTCAACTTGTCGATCAGAACGTGAGTTGCGGCGGATGGGCGGGAGAGGGGGTCGGTACGTCTGTTTGAAAGGGGGTCAGTAGAGAAAAACAACTCGTGAAAAAAGAAGAGTGCGAAAGAAGGATGACATCGCCAGCTTTCGGTAGTGACGTTGTAGGAGGGAGAAAGTATTAACTAAGAGAAAAAATGAACCGTCCCTTGGTGCTCTCGAAAGGAAAACAGGGCTTTGAGGGGGGGGGCTTTCTTCAGAGTTTAAAGCCACGTCAGACCTGAGAAACGGACTCGATTCCAAATTTTCA
>Ga0179593_1320068_pt1 | contig 14643 bp, 11 predicted proteins | sample CZODoug2_1_08_16_FD_185931 | JGI IMG/M metagenome (GOLD analysis project Ga0179593, IMG submission 185931) | Vadose zone soil fungal communities from Angelo Coast Range Reserve, California, USA - CZODoug2_1_08_16fungal (PacBio error correction) | ecosystem: Environmental > Terrestrial > Soil >...
CGGGGATCAGCAATATCTAAGGGAAGGTGAATCATCCAAGGAAAAACAGGGGCTCCTCCTGAGTCTCTGGAATGAAGGACTGCAGTGGGGAAATACCGTGACGGCTGGCAGGGAGATTTCGAAAATGAAAATACTGCAAATCCATGGAATGAAAAGCTGACATTTCTGCGAACCGCGCCTGCGCTTAGAACAGGACAAAGAGCCGGGCCGGGGAAGGGAGTGCCGGGGTCACTGTGTCAGAAAAAAGGGACATAGCCACTAAACTCCCGTAGAAGTTCATCTCCCCCAAGAAACCGCGGTGGTCGGACTAAAGAGCAAGAAAGGATCGGAAAAGGTAGAAATCTAGAAAAACGGAAAGGGAGAGGCCTCTAAAAAAGGATAGGGGGGGGGCGCTCGACCCAACCAAATCAATCGGGGAACCCGGCAGGCACGAAGCGCCAGGCACGGCGAATCGGCTTGGAAGTGAAAAACCGTAATCTACGAGCTCTTGAGAAAAACGATCAGTGAAAAGACACGCCGCTCTGGACACACGAAAGGATCGCAGGGACGAAATAGAGAAAGTTAAGGACTCGGTGGAAAAAAACAACCGCCAATCGAGCGGACAGTCGCTAGCCATTCGGCCGGGAAAAGTCAGGGTGGGAAAAAGAACTGAAAATCTCTGTCGAGACGGTGAGGATGATCGAGAGACCTGAAGGAACCATCCTAAGCGATGGCCACCAAAAATTGTTGGGGGAAGGCGATCCCACACATCTTCTTTGTGTGCCTCTAATAAAAGACAAAGGGGGAGCGCCACCCGACTGCCTAGTTAGCGGGGGAAGAGTCCGAGAGGGGAGGAGAGCTCAGTCGGAGGGCTTCAAATAAAAAAAAAAAAAGGGTTATCCCAAAAGTCGACTGAAAAAAACAACTTTTAATTTAGGAGGAAAAGCCCAGGGAAGGCGTATCATTGGGGGTCGGGATCTTACCCCATCGGAAAGGGTGCAGGAAAAAAGACAACTCCCTTTAGCTTTTCTACGAATATAGGCAGCAATGAAAGGAGGGGTCGGGGGGGTTCGACCCTTACAAAAAAGTGTTATTGAGAAATAGAGGGGCGCTTAAGGTGCCTGCGGAAAAAAAAGTAATACTCGTCAGAAAACTGGTCTTTCTACGCTGAATTTCGAGAGACATTACCGTGATAGGTAAAATGCATCAAAGTCATTGCCATGGGGGGACGAAGTTAAGAAAACGTGAGCACACAGAGCTCAAAATCAGGTTGGTGGGGTTTGGGGGGATCAGAAGATCGAAGAACACGACCCATTTTAAAAGCACAAGTCTAAGGGGAAGGAGGATATAAAGTCAAAAGTCGCGTAACCTAGGAAGAAAAGGTGGGTGGAGTGGAGGGTGTACGATAACATCATTTGCTATAACGTCTTGGGAGACGCGCAAAAAGATCTCATCTTGTTGAAAACCGAGGGAGCCAGTCCGCGGGTGCAACGGGGGTTGAATGAGGTGATGCCCTAGACAAAAACGCCAGATGAGGTCGGGAAGAAAAAGAGACGGTGGAGAGGAGAGCTGCCTGAAGGGGTAGAAAGGCGTCTCTGGGTGAAGCTAATAGCAGTGGGAAAGAAAAGGGAAATAAGGAAAAGCTAGCGGGCCAGAACTGTAATGAAAAAAAAGTCAGGGAATATTTCAGGTTTTGCGTTCATGCCTTGAACTAAGGAAGAGGAGGAAAGAATCTTGAAGGAAAGAAGAGGGGGGGGATCTCGTGCGCAAGCTATGAGGGTGCAATCGAACGTGGATAGGAAAGGTAAAAAAGGGTCGAATAGGAAGCTACAGCCCAAACGCCCGAAAAAACAGGCCGGCAATTGAAAACTGGGAAAAAGGGCGAGAAAAGTTGGAGGAGGCTTCAATCAAAGTGACCTCAGCGGTCATTCGACTCAGAGAAAGCATCGCGGTTGGAGAGGGGAGAGGGGCCGGGGGGGGTTGCGGAAATCGTCGGCCGAAGGGAATGTGCTAGGGCTATCTCAAACCGACGCAAGCCGAACTAAAAGGCCATCGATCACCGAGACGTGAGAAAAGAGAAAAAAACAAGGATAGGGAAAAGAATATTACTTGACCTACGTGCTGTAGCGAGAAAAAGAGAGGAGTTCGGCGCTAATGAGAGGAAAGATCTAAGAAGCCAGCCGGCCTACAAGGTTGGGGCAAAAAACCTCCCTAGCGCCGAACTTTCTTATGAAAGCAAATGCAGGGCTGGCATCAAGATAGGGAACATGAAAAAGAAAGACTCTAACGCCCTAATGCCCCCCCCGGCATCAGAAAAGTTCCAAGTCACAAATTGCTGGGGGGGTGAATAGAAGAATCGTAAACCGTCTATGGGGACAGGGAAAAAGGAAAAAGCTCAACGAGGCATTGCAGGAGAAGATATCACATCAAACGAAAGGCGCATTAAGCAATCAAAAAACCGAGGAACTTCGAACCAGAGCTCCTCAATAGAGGAGATCCCTCCATACCGTAAACTACGAAGGGAATCTGGGATTTCGAGAGGGGGGGACTATCAAACACAGGGCCGATTCTTAGAAATAAAGTACCAGTCTCAGGGAAAAGCCGCCTCTGGCTAAAGAAAGGTCGGCAAGGGGACCTCAAACCACAAGAGGAGACATAATGGGGTTGGTTGCTCCTAGAACTAAAGCAACATCAGAAAACGAAAGATCACCAGAGCCAAAAACAGAGTCCGACATGGGAAAGAGACCGTGAAGCTCTTGTCAATATAAAAGAAGGGGGCCTAGGAAAGACTCATGAAACAACCTGCACTAACAAAAATCCGTCGCCTTTAAAAAGAAGCGAATTAGGAGCCCAACTCTTTTCTGAGAAGGGCTTTCCTTTGAGGGAAGATCGAGTAACAACGTCACTGTGGAGCGATAGTGGAATCAACGATTGGGAGGAAAGGCAGGCATAGCCAGTTCAAGTGTCAACTTGTGGACAAAAGTCCAGTAACGCACAAAAAATGTCTGGGGGAAAAGGGGGAGCTCACCCAAGTGTTATGGCCAAAAAAAGAAGGCGGCTCACGCTCGGCGGGACGGATAAGAACAAAGATGGTCCGCCCACCGAGATATACAAACATAAAAAGGGAGAACGCCCAAACGATGGCGAGATCTGCACCCGTTTGAAAGAAGGCCTAATGGAAGGGGGGGAATGAGGGGGTGAAAAGAGGACGAGTGAGAAGCGTCCTACGAAAGGATCCAACTCCAGACATCGTCCGCGCAAACCAAAAGTAACAAAGAACATTTCGAGAGGGATACAATAAAGAAAAAGCGCAGCGAAGAAAGACCAAGAGAGGGGAAAAGACGTGCATCTGCCGAAAAAAAGACACTCTGACAAAGGGAAAATATTCAAGACGGAGATGATCGCCGCACACAAAAAGTGGGAAGTATCTCAAGCCGGGAGCAAACACGCGAAAAATAGGCCAGGATGAAAATTATGGGGGAAAGCTGGTGAAAAGAAGAAAACGGAAGAAAAACCCTATTGGGGCAAGAGGGCCTGTAAGCGGAAGACGAAGGGGTTCTACAGTCACTCTCTAGAGGTGGTTAAAAGACCTGCAGCTGCCTTAAAACCAGCGCGGGGGAAAAGCGAGACATGCTGAGGTGGGGCCAGGGGCTCGTGGAAGCAAAGGAAGCAAATCAAATCCGTGGGCTAGGAGGTTGCTATATTGCGGACACTCCCAGCCAGGAAGAGGAGCCACGTAAAGGCGAAAAAACGTTCCGGCCTTGGGAAGATCCTTATTTGGGAAGGCATCCTGGAAGCCTGGAGGCAGTCACGGAAATGAGGGAGGTCGGGCAGGTATGGAATTGGAGCCGGGCTGGAACGGGGAAGTGATCCCATCAACCACCTCACTGCTACCCTGGGTGTCATACAAGACCTCCAGAGCGTGGCAGCAGGGGTAGAGAGGGACCAGCTTTGGGGAAAGGCCCCGGAGAACCATCAAAAAAAAAAAAAAGGAGAGACTCAGAGTAAAGCGTCAAAAGTTCTTTGCTAAGGAAAGGTCAACGTTTCAAAAGCATCATCAGAGGGTTGTGAGGTAAGAGACAACAGGGGGTACGCACGTCACGAGAGAAAAGTGAGAGAACAGAAAAGCAGAACCCTCTGCGCTTTTACCCAGACTCACCAACGCCCGTTCGCCGGCATCCAGAAGTTAAACGCGCCAGTATCTAAAAAAACAAGAGAGATTTCCAAGTTGATACTAGAAAGGATCCACAAATTCTTTTGTAGGGGAGCCTCAACCAGCCAATGGAGAGGTGTGCACTTCAAACCTGCCGGAAAGGATATTCCGTGAAGAGGGGTCAATCAGGAGAAATGAAGAAAGCACTCTGAGAAATGTGTGGGCCTGCCGACACTTCTACACCGATTCGCCGCGACATCGACTGGAAAGTCGAGCGGGAGGGAGGGGGGGGGACGTGGGTAAAGAAGGAAAAAAAACAAAAAACCCGAGAAGAGAAATCGAATCTACACACTGCCGCGTGGGCGCGATCAGAAGATCGGGGGGTTACCTCAGAGGAAGAAGGAAAAGCAAAAAAATTTAGCGGGGAAGAAAAATAAAGGGAGAAAAAAAATGCTCACGGAGAGAACTAGCTTCTTTCCCCTGCAGCACAGCCCCACGCGAGATGGGTATTTCAGTGTGGCCGCAAAAACGACGCTCGTAACAAAACGGCCTGGATAGGCAAGAAGAACTAAAAGCTTAACAGAACCGGTCCCTAGCTGGCGCATGTGTTTGGCGCGGATTCTTGAAATGAGGGTTGACGCATCTCTCAAGGAATATAGAAAGACTATATGAGGAGGACTGAGGGGCGAAAAAAGACGAGGGGAGAGAGGGGGCGTCGGTAAAAAGCTTGAAAAAGGAATCATCCTAATGGCCAGGCAGGGAAGACGTGGGAAGGCTTGCAAAAGGCCACAAATCTTCGCGGGCGACAGGCGGCGATCGCCGAGCGACCTGAGCGGGTGCGTGCGTGGGGAGGACGGACACGGGGGGGGGGTCTGCAAGCGCTAGGCGGGAGATGCAAACCTACGTTAAGAATGGCCTCGCGAACAACAAAGGGCGGTTTCTAATTGGTAAGGGGGGAGCTATAGGACCGAGAATGGGAGAAGATGTGGTAAAAAAAAAAGCTAATACTAAGGGTCCCCCCCGATCAGCTCCAGGAGCTATGAGTTCGATGCTCATCTCGCCAGGACGGCGGGAGGGGGGGATCAAAGGGTAGAATCACGGGGGGAGGGAGACCAGACGTGTTGAAAAGAGCTAAGAGAGGTAACTAACGAAGCCGGAGGATATTCTCTGTCCAAGGAAGGGAAAGAACCGTCGGGTGCGCCCCTCCACAGGGGACGGGAAGACATGAAGAGAAGGGGAAGGCAGAAAAGGAAATCATCATTCTATCGTGAAAAGAGAATCACAGAACGGCCGAGCATGTTGGGGTGTTGGGGGGCCAGGAAAGAAGAACAAGAACCTTAAGAAAAACTGACTAGAAAGCGGATCAAACTTGATATCTTCTTGAGCAAAATCTAGTCGTACTGCGTTCAGGGGCGGGGTGCCGGAAATAAGGCCCGTAGGAAGAAAAACCTTAGGGGTCTCTTACTCCCATCTGATCGTGCAAAAAAAAGAGCGCGCTTGACAGGGGTCGAGTGGTGCTCGGGGAAAAGAATGATGTGGGGAAAAAAATCTGGCAAAAGTCAAAAAAAATCTCTCGTGGGGGAGGGGGAAATCTATAAGGACTCGGATGATGACAGGGCTCTCCGCTTGCGGGGCAAGGCCGGGTGGAAAAGAGACTAATAAAACTGAGGCACCTAGGCAGGAGGGAAGTTGCGGAAGGGGGAGATTCACACGGGTCGTGACCGCAGGGTGGCGGATGCTCCGCCCGCGACGGGGGGAGAGGGAACGGCGTCTGGGCAGAAGATGGGTGGTCTTAGAAAAGGGGAAGGGTACGTGAAAAACCCAGCACAAGGCAAGGAAACGGTGACGCACGATGGGGCTCCATAAAAATTGGGTTTCATAACTGTAAAAAGGAGACTCTGGGGTCAGTCATGAGCCGATAAAACGACAGATCGGCACTAGAAGGTGGCGAGGGAAAAAAGAGGGCCGGGAGGTTGGGGGGTGTGCTCAAAAAATCGTCGTGCCTGCGCATAAGTCGTCGAATTGGGGTCAACTAATCGCGCCCGAGAAAACTAGAGCGAAGGATAAATAAGAAGCTCTCAGCTCAGACCACAAAACATTAGATAGGAATCCAGCTCGAAAGATCTAAGGTACGTTTAAGGAAGGAGGATGGCGCGGGAAACGTCCATCTCCAGGGGGGGACCTGCCCTTAATATTGGGACCCGGGACCAATAAACCCCTCTGAACCAAAAAAAACGAGAAATGTAGAGCTGATTCGGGCGCAGAATATCTGCAAACCGCGATCGAGATGGAATACTAAAAAGTAACCAATGCTCACGGAAACTAACAAAAAAAGGCAGATCAAACGGGTGGCGATTTAGAGGACCGATGACTGCGATCAGTCGCCAAGAAAGAAAAAGGAGCACAAAAGAAATAGGCGACTGAAAAAAGCATTGTCAAACGACGCCCCGGATGCAAGCAAATCGCCGGCGCGGCAAACACGGAAAAAAAAAGGCTCCACACCCGAGGATGGTGAAAACCGCGCGAAGAGACGCTCAAGAACACGAAAGCGACCAGGAGTGCAGCAAGTAAGGCCAATTTTAGAGAGAGAAACGACTGGAAAAAAAAGACGGCGATCACTAACATAGAAAGACCGAGCCTTCGACACCGAGACAAGAAATCAAAATCTATCTCAATGGAAGGTGTCGACGAAGCGGATCACACGAACGAGCACAGCTAAACCAGCGACTGCGAAAGAAGCGGTGGGCAAGCCCGAATGGCGATCGATCGGCAAAAAAAAAAAGAATAGCTCCCTCTGTCATGACAGAGGGTCAAAACCCACCGAAGAGAGGAGAACGTGATCTCTCAGCGGAAGAACAGGGGAGCGTAAAAAGGTGAGTGCGGAAGACTCCCGGGCAAACACCCCGGAGGGGGTGGATAAGAGCGCAGATGGGACCTGAAACGATAAAAGACCCGTGAAAGCTGGGAGGAAGAATGGTCCGTAGACAAACCGAACGGAAAGGTTAGGGGGAAAAGCGGGGGCCTTTTCATGAAAAAACCCGGTGGTAGACTGTTCGGAAGCCCAGGCTTCCGAAAAAGCGCAGGAGAAAGATAAGGCTGCCTCAAAACTTCGGGGCACAAAGCGAATACAGGCCCGACCTCAGACCGAAGAAAAGATGCCGGCGAAGAGGGCAATCGACAAGAGAAAAAAAGACTACTTGCTAAGGTCAACACAAAAGGATGAGGGGCTGGGGGCGAAGACCGAAAAATCCTCGTACATCCGCACATCGGCATGAGGGAAGAGAAAAGTCCAGAAGAAAGAGGTGGCAAAAATTTCGAAATTCACTTCTGAAAAAGGAGGGGATCATCCATATCGCGTGCAGAACAAAGCCGGAACTCAAAAAGAAGCACGGGTAAGAAGGAGCGTAAAGACAAAGACTCTCTTCAGGAAGCACAACTATTGGGGGGGGGTTGCGCGTAAATCAACTAAAAACTTAGATCCGTATAAATGGGAAAGGGAGGAGGCTGTCAAACGACACCGGCTACGAAGACAGTTTAAGCAAATGGCCGGCCTCGACCTTGGGATGAATGCAAAGTTGGGGGGCACTCAAGACCCTCTCACATATCTTTGACGCGTCGATGCCGACCGAGGGGGCATGCGAAGGGAGTCGAACTATCAAAGGGGTAAAGAAGTAGCGGGGCGATCAAACAAACCGAAAGAAGCTCTGAAATGAAAGTCTGGGACACGGGACATCTAGATTGGTCGTCAACAAAAACCAAATCAAGGGCGAACAACGTCGAAACCCTGCGCGTGAGAAGGGGGATATATTGTCAAGTGCAGCCAGGGGGGAAAAGGGAGAAACAAACCGGGGGGCAACTGTCCTGGACAGCATTCGGGCGGTGAGAATTTCGGCTCATTCCAAGAGGGGTACCCCATCCAAAACATCGCCCGAGAAAAAAAGCGGTGCGAGAGGAGGGGAGGAAAGGCTTATTGATCCAGGGAATGGCATCAACAGGATAATCACATTTCCTGGATAGGATGCCATGAGCCTCGCGTAAAAACGGGGAGGGGGCCCGGAAGCAAAAACGCGAGGAACGGCGCGGTGGCCGAAACTTGTGGAGAAAACAGAGCACTTTCTCATTAGAAGGAAAAATCCTCGAGTACTCAACAACAGGAGGATCCGTCCGGGGGGGGAATGGCGCGCCACTGCAAAAAGGGGAGGGGGAGATCAAAAAAAGAAAAACCGCAGGAGAAGGCGTTCAATTCCTCCGTCCGCGGTGAGGTCATGCGGCCAATCAGCGCAGGAAACAACCGAGAGAAGATCCATTGAAGGGGGGGAAAGGTCCAAGCTGACCTAAGAAACCACGCGCTGTCGAGGGAACCGTCTGCAAAAAATTGGCGAGCGAACGATGGGGAAAGTAAAGCTGTCATAGACCGATTACCCAAAATCGAAAGCCTACTCTGCGACCAGATTCGCCGCGGTGGTGAAAACGGAGGGACTGAGGACGGTCAGGAAAATTCGCAAGAAAGCAAGACAGGCCAGGGAAGAAGGGAAATAAATCTTCGATTTGAGCGACAAAACAACCATCTTCCGGCCGCACGACGAAAAGTGGAGATAGAAAATGGGATTTCGTGGGGGGAGGAATGTGAGGAAAAGAGGGGGAGAAAACGGTTGAGAGGCTTGCGAATCGCCTACTCTACGAAAGAGGCCATACTACTTGCGCCACGTACGGGTGGGAAATAAATAAAAAAAGGGGCCGAGGGGGAAAAAAAAATAACCACGCAGAGATAAACTGCCCATTACAACGAGGCGCGCATGAGTCGGGCTGACACTTAAAAAGTTCGGAGACGGTGTCGTCGAGAGAATTGCACTAAGAAAAAAGGGGACGAAGGAAAACAAGGGGGGTTATAATCGGGGACTGCCCACACTTGGGGTCCGGCTAAGACGATAACGGGAGGGAGATCCCCGTAGAAAACGAAGATTATGTTCCAACCGGCAAGTAAATGTGGGCTAAAGCAAGACGGGCGCTTCGACGCCGCCGGCCTTAAGAAGAAAGGGAGCCCGCCTCGCCGAGAAAAGGGCGTGGGATTACTTGCGAGACGTAAAACCTGAGTGCGGGGAGCAGGGGATTGGTCAAAGTCTGCGGGGGACAGCCCGGAAATATCTAGGGACCAAAGGTGCCTAGACAAGGGGGGTAAGAGGTAGGCGACATCAGCGCCGATGATGGGGAGGAGGTCTAGCCCGCATGTTCTTACACCCTGTAGCATGGGGGGATCGTGATGCGAGCGCCGAAGCTTCCACGGGGGAAACCGGCACTAACCTAAACGCAAAAAGCCTGCCGCGGAGCGGCCAGACAGACCGGATTTAAAATTTAAATCGAAAAGACAAACTGCCTTCAGTCCTAAAGGATCGCTTTAACGAAAGCCAGCAACACTGGGCCGGGGTGTGTTTGGGGAAGAGGGAGATCTACGGCAAATAACAAAGGAAGCACAGTGGAGGAGACGGTCAGGCTATCACGGAATGTCGCGTACGCCTCGAGACGCGGAGACGGAGGATTAAACTTAGTCCTAGGGAGGCAGTTGCTCCAAAGGAAAAGGGAGGATAAGTGAGAAGACGAGGCCGGAAGTCAGGGGAGGACTCGTCTTTGGGGACGGGACATGATTAGGCTATCGGGACGCACAAAAAAGGAGTTCTATACGCTTGGTAAGAGGAGCGCGGTCGAAGAGAAATTACGCGTTGACTCTCCGAGGAGTCCAGTTGAAGGTAGGCACACGAGAGTTTGTGCCACTGAATCCAAGGAGGCACTTTCCGTTGGCGGGAAAGGGAAGGGTACGCGAAAGGACGAAAAATCTTTGGCTATTTCCCAGAAAAGGGGTGTCAGATGCCGGGAGGGGAGGAGGAAAAAGAGGATGTGCCACGGCAGTCCGAAGGCGGAAGGGAGAACGAAATGTGGACGAAAATGCCTGTAGAGGCGAAGGGGCACCAGGACGAAAAGAAAAGGGCATCAATTGGAGGCAGCGCCGGGGGGGCTGACCGTAGAAAGCGGCGGTCGCCGAGTAAGGCTATATCTGACTGGGACAGCTCGCAATCGTAAATTCAAGTGACGAGCAGGGAAAGTCGGGGGTGGGCAGCCACAAACTCGAACGGCGGATGTCAATCGCGCTACACTCGAAAAACCCGCCGAACGTCAAAAGAAGGAATCGAGCACTAGAAATGGCCCAAGAATCCTCAAAAAAATACTGAGAAAGGGGTAGAGAGATGCTCTCGAAAAGAGCGGGCTTGCAGAAGGAACATAGTATTGAAGTTCGGCGTCCGAGATCGCTGCTAGAAACGACTTAAGTCCCTGGCACTAAAAAAAAGGGGGTGCTAAGAAAAAGTGCACACCCTTAAAAGGAGGTCACCACCAAACGCAACTCCTATCGGATCGCTTTCATCCGATGAAGCTCGGGACAACCAAGAGAGAAACGAAGGTAAAGAAGAACTACTAACCACCCGTAGAGGGCCATCGGGCTCCCGTGCCTTAACCGGTAGGAGCTCTGAAAACCCGTCCCATAGGAAAAAGGAGCACGTCATTGCAAAGGAAAGGGCTCAGAAAGAAAAGAGAACGAATTGGAAAAAATACAACTCTCGTTCGCAATACCAGTATCTCAAGGGGAGAGAAGAGGCCGAAAAGGCGAGAAGGGATTCATCAACTCAATTAAGACACTGAAATCACTTTGAAAAAAAAAAAAATAAAAGAGTAGGGCCTATCCCCGAAATGGCCGCCGAGATTCGAGTGGAACCTACCGCATACTACCTAGACGCTACGACCCAAATTTGAAGAAATCGAACCTGCTCGAGAGAACCGGTTGAGGGTGTTAAAAACAAAAGCCCCTGACGCACGAGCACCACCAAAGACTCATGCGCCTACATTGTTGAATAAAAGATTCCCGCCGCACAAAGCCTGACTAGCCATGTCGGAGTGCAAAACTCCGCTACCATAGCAAGGCAATCAGGATGACAAAGATCTACGTTCTCCGTACGGGGGAGGGGGGCGGCTTCTCGGAGGTGGCGCAATGGAGCAGTCTAACGCCTGACACCAGAAATATTATTGAGCAGGAGATAACAAACAGGGGGGGGTACCTTAAAAGGCGAAATATATTTCATTGGTAGCAATGACTGTCAAATGTAAAAATGGAGCGCTCAACTTGCAAGGAAGAAAAGACAGGGTGGGGAAAGACTTTCTCATCCATCACACTCTTAAGTCGGTCGCGCGGCAAAAACCGTACTCAAACCCGGCGTGGGTCCGCAAGAGATAGAAAGACCAAAAGACCTAAGCAAGTGTTTCCGGATGCGGCTCCCAGACAGCGCTGACTGTGGGAGGAAAAGAGTTTGGGAAAAGAAAAAGAAAGCGCCTACCCAAAAACCCGCTCGAAACATCCGACAGAGCCGGTCGCGCCTCAATTAAGAACTGGGTCCGGAATGTATACACCCAGAGCCGAAGGGATGAAGTAGAGGCCGAAAAACGAACTACGGAAAAAATTCGAGGGAAAAACTACACCGACCCTCCCACAGTTGAAAAGAGATCTACCGGTCTCGTGGAACGAAGCAACATGGTGGATCAGCAGCACGCCTAAAAAAATCGGGCTGAGCAAAAGAGAAAATGATTATGTGTGTGAAAAAGGGATGGTCGCCTATAACGAACCTCAAACCTGGAGTGGCAGCGAGGAAAAACTTGGCCCCGCGCCGAAAATGGAGAGCTAGCAAGGCTCGCTGTGAGGGGGGTTGGAAACGAAAACTTCGCTCCTCATTTAACACAAATGGCCAAAGGAGAGGCCGCGCCAGAGGCAGGGGTATTCGGAAAATCCGGCAAAGAAGGGAAAGAACTAAGCGATACGGGACGGGGGGGGGAGAAAAAGAAAAACGACCGAGAGAATGAAAGAACGTTGCCGTCCGGACATAGCTGGATGTGGTCTGTGCAGGCCTCTTATCAGGACACGGATCGCTGCAAGGAGAGGTGAATGAAGGGGCGGGAAGACCTCTCCTAGGGGCAACTCCGAAAACCAATTAGAAGCTAAACCTGGTGCGTCAGCGTTACCGGCGGGTTGGTCTAAATGAAATCTTGACAAGGCCACCATAGGGACCCAAGAGAAGGAACATTCGATTGACGAGGCGTTAATAAAAAGAAGGGGGAGGGAAAAAAAGTTAAAAATTTCCAACGTCACACATGGATCACAGGGCGAGCAGTGCGTAGCTCCTATTGAACCGTCAGGAAGTTCACCGACTCGGAAGGAAAAAAGGAAATCGCAATAGGGTCGGGGGGGGAAGGAAGGGCTGATCAAAACCAATGAAAGAAAGGGAGATAAACCTTCTCGCCATTCCGACCCGCTCAACACAACAAAAAGGAGCAAAAACCAGCCCGGAGGACGCGCAAGCTGGAAAAAAAGGGAGGAGTGGTAGCCCCGACCGCAAAAATCCTCAGGGAGAGCGAGCTGTGCCGAAAGCTGCGTGGTATTCCGTTTCGTCAGCTCAGAAACCACCGGGGACTCTGGACTGCAAGCAGCCAATGTAAGGGTGCCGAACGATAATGGAGGAAACACAGGGGAGAGACTTTTACCGCAGGCGAAACCTAAAAATGGACGCGAGGATGAAGAACGTGTCCTCAAGCCGCTGAAAAAAAAGAAGGCAAAACCAGAGGCAAAAACAAAGAAGGAAGGAGCACGGGAGTTGGGTGCGGCGTAAGGAAAACATCGTTACTGCAATGAACACCTCAAAAAAGCGCAGGGCGACGGTTAAAAAGGAGGACGAAAATAGGAGGGCCGGTGATCGAGAAAAAAAAAAGCCCGCTCGGCAGGGGCCGGGCCTGAACCAGTCGGATGGAGTCGTGTAACGTATCCTGTCAACCGGCTGGGAGGACGGCGCGAATAAACGCAGATCGAAACAACAAAAAATCCGAAGGCCTCGAAGGGCAACTGGGTTTTTATCAGCGGAAAAAAAGGGGGGAGGAAAGTTAAAACACGGAAAAGTGAGCAATCAGAACCCTTCAAACGGAGTCGGAACATCGTCAGGTAACAGTGGGCGTCTTGAGAAGAGAAGAAAAAAACCAGGGGAACCCTATCAGAGAGGAAGATCCGACTAAGGGGGAGAGCTAATCTCAAAAAGAGGGATTCGGCATACGGGCGATAAGTCAAAACGAAAGTCGCGGGAATGATCACAGGGAAAGTCTTGGGTGTAAAAAAAAAAAGAAAGAGAGTACTCGTGCAGCGGCACGTCTGCCTTCAAACAATATGGGCAATTGATCGAACTAAGGGGCATGTAATTGCGGCGCGCGATGCCCGGAACTGGGGAAGGGGGAGGGGTGGGGCAAAAAGTCTCAGCAAATCCGTGTCGCCGACCACCCGATCGGCCTGTAGGCTGCTTGAAAAAAAAAAAGAAGACGCGGAGAAAGGGGGGAAATCGGGGTCTGGAGGGGGGGATTGCAATATAAGGGAAAGATCGCCGGGGGGAACGGGTTTAGGACGCAAATCGTAGGAGGAAAAATGCAAAGACGATTAAGGAGGGAATGCCAAAAGGAGGAAGGAAAGGGACACCCTTCGGATTCTACCTCAATGCCATAAAACCTTACCGACGATGAAATGGCGTACCAGACCCCAGCTAAACGGGCCGTCAGGAAGAAAAAGAAGGGCACAAAAAAGAGGGTTGCTTTGAGACTCAAAAAATCATAGAAATCAGACGCATTGGTGTTGGGACGCCGAGATTCAGACCCCACAGGAAAGAAACCCAATCGACAAAAAAAAAAGGGAGCGATAGGAAAAAGGAGTAGTAAAGTATCACGACTGAGAAGGATCATGCGGTCCGATGCAAGCGGGCGACAGGAACTGCACCTTACTTGGGGAGAAAAGCTCCAAGGATAAAAGAGGGGGTATAAAACTGAAAAAGATGGGAATCAGATCCTTCAATGGTTCTCTCGTCATGTGTTGATGCCGATAATATCGTCGCACAAAGGCCATTAGTCTAAGCAGGGGGTTCTTCGACAGAGAGGACGGGTACATAAGATTCTAAGACTTTAGTGACCGAGATCGGCAGGTAAAGGGAAATTAGGCCATCTCGCGTCAAGCCAAAGTGCATGCCCTTCGTGGCGTTACCGGGAGAGGTCCTGTCGCAAGAACGCGAAGCGTGCGATATTGCGAAGGTCAGAGGGGGGGGGGAGGATTTAATGAGAGGGCTCGAATCGGGCGTTACGGGGAGAGGCTCGCCAAGAACGGTCAACGAGAAAACCACTCAGAAAAAAAGCTTCGAAAAGGAACTTGGGGTAAAAAAAGAGGAAACAGAGCCATTGCGAAGGCCGTGTTGTGCATGTATCTTCCATCCTATAGAGATCGCGTTCAGAGGAAGCTACTCAGAGAAATCGTCGAGATGAGAGAAGTTGCACGGGATGAAGGCAGGCGCAAAAAAAACCTAGGGAGGAAAGGAAAAGTGATACAATGTCTGATATGAACGCTCCACGCCCGCACTGAACGGAAATACCAGAAGAGGGATCAGCATATACTG
>Ga0179593_1527006_pt1 | contig 14643 bp, 14 predicted proteins | sample CZODoug2_1_08_16_FD_185931 | JGI IMG/M metagenome (GOLD analysis project Ga0179593, IMG submission 185931) | Vadose zone soil fungal communities from Angelo Coast Range Reserve, California, USA - CZODoug2_1_08_16fungal (PacBio error correction) | ecosystem: Environmental > Terrestrial > Soil >...
CGGATCCGGACGAAGGGGGGAAAAAGAGATTATCGGAAGGTGGAGGAAAAGGCCGTCGCATCGGGGCAAATCAGCACCATCAACAGTGACGACCCGGGGAGTGAAACGGAGAAGGGGGGACGCGAGTGCCGTGGCCCGCGAAGAAGAGACGGGGGAGGTGGCCGGAGGGAAAGGGAGGGGGGGTGTGCTGAATCTTCTGGGAAATGCGAGAAACTGTGGATTTGGGGGGGGTTGGCTATTCCAGGTTTCCTCATAGGGAAGTGGAAACCAGACACTGCGTCGAGGACAAACGGTCGTTCTGAACAAAAAAATTTTCTTCGCCAAAAGGACCAGACAGCGTGACACCTTAAGAGAAAAAATCCCAGAAAAAAAAAAATTTTTGCCAATCCGGGGCAAGGCAAGGTACTATTTTATCGCCTTTTGGAGAAAGTCTGGGGTAGGTACATGGCTGCCCGGATTTTTGGCACTGGTCCTGATCGTGGGGGTTGGGGGGTACTAAAGTATGGACAGGAACGAGGAAGACACTCGCCGTTCCGGAACATGATCTCTTAAAGGTCCGGGCGATTTTTGTAACCGGTTAGGTGAATGCAGAAATGGGGGGAAAAGGACAAAAAACAGCGGCGGGGAGAAGGAGTCAACATCATCGGAGACCATAACTACCCAGCACAGTCAACGAAAGAAATGGGGATTACCCCAAAGGAAATAATATCCGAAAAAAAAAAAACCTGTTGCGAAGATGAAAAAAAACCAGGAAGGTCTTGGCATAACATTAGTGGGGGAGAACCCACACCAAAGAGGCCTGAATCAAAACCGTTCTGCTCAAATCAGACGCTTAAAGAAAAGCTCGGGTTTGGGGTTCGGAGGGATCCTTGCTCTGAATGGGAGGCGAAAAAAAGGGGGTAAAGCGGTCCTCGTGGCAAAAAGGAGGACCGGCCACCGGGGGGAAGGGGGAACTCCAAGAAGGGGGTGCGGGGCTCGGGGAAAAAACACCAGGGGAGGTTTTGTGAACAGAAAATCGGAAAGAGCGAAGACGGCGACTCAGCCGCCGAGGGGAGGGGGGGCTCCTTACCGCGCAGCCCGCTTTAATCCTGGGGGATTTGGACGGTACTATTTTAAAGGGGGTTTTTGGGCTTTTTGGCACTTGTGGGGTAGCTAGCGCTGGTGGGGGAGTGCGGTTTCACGCGGGACCTGACTAGAAGGGGAATGCCGGGGAAACAGGGACGGGGGGACGTGACGCCGCCGCCTACGAGGGGAGCGGGCGGCTGACTTAAAAAAGGGCTGCCAGGGGGGGTGGGTGGGGGGATGCTAGGAATGTCTTGGAATAATGCGGAAAGGGGGGGTCTTTCGCGGGACACAATCATGTGTGAGTGAAAACCTCAAGCCGGAGGAAGGCTGCGGCAAGCTGGAGGTAGGAGGGGAACTGATACGACCAAAAAACAGTAGGAATGGGCCCGTGAATACGTCCTTTGGCCCGATCAAAAAGAAAGTCAGGAGGATTGGCAGCGATGCCTAAGGGAAAAGGGAGAGGTGGACGGAGACGGGAGAGCCACTGGGAGATCATCCACGATCGCAGCAAGTTGGCAAAGGAAACACGTCGCCCAGGAAGTTCCGAACGCTGAAGGAAAGCGCATTGATTTGAGGGGGGGAAGACGGAACCATTAAAACGAAGGCTGGGGCCGAAAACGCGCGCGGAAGGGGAGTTAGGGTGACATTCTGTCGAAAAGGAACTGGTCACGGTTGGTCAAAAAAGGGCTCGGAAATTCGGGAGGCACCAAGGCGGCTACCGCGAAACTCTTTTTCACGCTCCGCTTTGGAATGGGGCACGGGGTGTTGATTGGACAAAGGGATTTGCGGGCGGGGGGGGGGGGGTGAGGAGTGGCGAGGGAATCACGAGAAAAGGTAAAGACGAACTGGCTGGCCGGGAGGAATGGATTAAATAATCGGAGGTGCAGACACTTAGAAAAGAGGTCGGCGGGCCCCCAGGGAAGATGCAAAATGCAAAAATTATCTACGGGAAGTATCCTCTGGCTCATGGAGACTAAAAAAAAAGCGATTCGAAGATCGACGAAAAGACCCTTTTTCAACTGGGGGACCGCTGGGGGGGGGGGCATGGAGCACCTGAATCGTTCCCGATGGCTAGCTTTTAAAAAAAAACGGTATTGGGAAAGGTTCCGTTTCAGTAAGTCTACTAAATCCGCCCACCTGGAGTTTCCGAAAAAAAGGTAAATTAAAGCTGGACCAAATGTGGCTCGCGTCAAGCCGGCGGCAAAGCCACTTATCACCCTGGAAAAACTTAAAAGCCCTGGAAGGGAGAAGAAATGCCCAGACTGAAGAGGACCAAAGCCCGAGGGTACTGCTGTACATCCTATTCCAGTGACAGGCTGGAAGAACCTAACGTAAATCTTTAAGAGGAGAAGTACCTACAAAGGACGAAAGACTCTCGAAACAAACATTATTATTGTAAAGAGAAAGAGTTCTGGGGACGCGGCAACGATCGTCGATGTAAGAGAAATTAAACTTCAGAACGGATGGAGGGGGATGAGGTCCCGTACATCCGGAAACAAAGGATTTCGAGCATGCAGGCCGGGGTCCCCCTTGGGAATGGTGATTACCCAGGTCCCCTGCATTCGGGGAAGAGGTCGGGAGAAAACGGCTCTGGAAGGACGTGACGGGGCGGGAAAAGGGTTAGAATTAAGGGAGGTTCTTGGAGGGCAACTCCTTTTAAAGCCTTGGTCAGTTGGAACGAAGGGCTGAAGGTCACGGGAGGTCAAACGGCGGAGAGGACATAGGGATGGAGGCATTGAACTTTCGGAGCGCAAGGGAAAAATAAAGGCTTGGTGACGGCCGAGCGTTTCAAAGAGCTCTCACGACTGGGGTAGCCCTTACTATTATCAGGGAAGAAGGACAAAGGAAGGATTCGGCATCGATGAAAATGTTTTCCAGTCGACTCGGGTTGCCGACCGGGTTAAGCATCGGGAGCCGGCCCTTCCGATAGAGCGGGGGACTGCGCAGGCCCACCACTACCCGCGAGGGGAATACTCACCAAAGTAAAAAAAAGAAAATTAAAAAACAACCGCGAGGTTGAAACCATCTTTCACAGAAGAATGCGGACAATCCTAGAGAAAACGGCGCCAAACCGGAAAATGAAGGGAAGGTTCGAAAACCGGGGCAGAACTCGCGCCGAGAAAATTCCCCAAATCGTCAAAAGAAATACCAATCTGCAGGAATCCATTGTAGGGCTGGGGAAGTGACATTAAAAGAAAGGGTAGAAGGGCCTGCCATGGGAATTTTGGCGCTGAGGAGGTCCGAGGGCCAATTACTCGCCCTTCCTAAGAAGGAAGGGGTGTCATTTTCCGGGCAGACTGCGCAAAAAGAAGTGTTATAAGAGTGGATCGGCCAATTACGGATTCAAGGCAGGAGGGAGGGGGGGTGGTGTTGCTGGAATCCAGGGGAAAAAAAAACAAAACCGACAATCAGCCATTGCAAAAAAGGGCTCTAAAAAACGGCCTGGTAAGACACTCAATAAACAGTGATTTACCGCAATAAATCGGGAAGGGAGGGGTCAAAAAATAAAAAGATCTGAAAAAAAAAAAAAAACCAAATCCGTGAAGAAAAGGAGCTCAAGGTCTAAATGACTCGGTCGATCAAGGGGGGGGTTTGTTCGCCTAAAAGGAGAGGTAAGGTCAAATAAAAAAAAACAAAAAGGAAAAACATAAAGCAAAATCTCAAAAGTCCCACAATTAAAACGGCAAGGAAAAAAAAAACATCAACCCCAAAAAACGTTAAATATTCAGCTGAAACTAAGGTTGGGAAACCTTCCGGAGGGGAAGAAGGGCGGGAGAAAAAAAAAACGCAGAGTGCCGATTAATGCGGGGGGTGTGTTTCTAAAACGCCTCGCACGTCGGGGGGGGGACCAAGGGGACACTCTAATCAAACGGGACTGGCAGGAAGTTTCCGAGATTAAAGAAGGGGCATCTTTGTCGGCCTACTTCGGAAGGAAAAAAGACTCCGAAAAAAAAGAAAAGATTTCGTAAGACGCGCGGATGCAGAAAAGGGAAGGAGTCTAGTGGGGGGGGACGAGAAGGGGAGGATGTATGGAAGACCAGTCCTGTATAAGGGGGAAAACCAGTTCTGAAGAGGAGAAAGGGAAGGGGGGGGACTTCATCATAAGAAGAAAAAGTTAGGGTAACTAATGAAAGCGGAGTGACTCTACCGCGCGCGCGCGAGTTTGTGGGGGAAACATGCTTGGGGAGGAATGACAACGGGGTACAAGGTCTCCCCGCCAACGGGAACGGAGACAGTTCCGAAAAATAGTGAGCTGGGGGGCAGGAAGGGTATACCGGGCCGTCAGTAAAATCCACAAACCACGAAGCAAAAGTTGCCAAAAGCCCGGGAAGGCGTCGCCAGGCGACCGGCCGAAAATGTCGCAAAAGGCGAACACCCGAGTCAGGAAGGCAAGCAGGTGAAATTGAAAGGTGTTTGAGGTGAGTGGTCACTCAGGGACAGCGTCATGTGTTCGGCGCGAAAAGAAAGGGGGGGGGGAAAACGTTCAGGAGGAAAAAACTGTAAAAGAGGTCAGAAAGGGAGGATGCAATATTAATGAGGACGAGAAGGGGAGCTCCAAGTGGGGCGCACCAAACCACCCAAGGGGGGGGGATCAAAAGACCGGAATGACAAAAAGGAGAAGAACAGCAAGGCCACGAAAAACCTGGGAAGGAAAACGACGACGGCAACCAAATGACGAAAAATCGGGGCCGTCACCAGGAGAAAAAAGGGGCGCCTTCGCGTTGACCGGGACACCGTATGCCGCCTGAGGAGGTAAAAAAAGGGCCCTCTCAAAACAGCGTGTGGAGGGGAGCCAGCCTATGATGACATCTCGAAGCAACACAAAAAGGGGAGGGGAAAGAAGCTGTCTAGGAGGTACTCAAATCCGGAGAAAAAAAGACCGTTTAAGAAACTGACAGAGGTCAGGCGTACCCGAACCCAAGCATCTTGTCCGAGAACCTCGAAAGCTGCCGGCGGGAGAGGAGGAAAAAAAGCTTCGGAAGGGGGAAGGGGACTGTGCCCTAGGAAAGCTGCTGTCGTGCGGAGCATTATACTGGTAGAGGGGAGGGGGCACTTGGAATTTCCCAGGGAAAAAGTGGGGAAGGCGGGGGTCGGTGGCGGAGACTTGGCGCAAGTAAGAAAATCGTCCTCATAGGCATATTAGAGAAGGGCGAGAAAGGGACGGGGAGAGTCTCAACGCAAAGCGAGGGGGAGGCAGCCGACACAGGCACAGTTCAACCGAAGAAAAGATCAGAACACCAATAAAAATCCTGACTGCTTGAAGGAGGGTAATGCCTTCTGGGGGAAGGGGGCGGTGGCTACAAAAATGGGCGAAAGCGCCGCCGAGGGGGGTGCCGACGGGGGTGGGGGTGGGGGGGGTGTCATTTATGCCCAAACCCAGGTAAGAACATAGAACAAACGCGCAGGGGGGTCGGAATGAGCCAAGACGGGGGGGGATATCTGGCGGACAGGTCAATTTTATTTAAAAAAAGGAAAAAAGGGATCAACGCGGCGGGGGAGGGGGTCCAGGGATAAAGTGGCAAAAGGGGACATGCGGACCCCAGTGGGGGGAGCAATTCTTAATGACGCCGCCGCAAATCGGAATTGGGGCAAAGAGAACACGTGGTCTTCCATACTAAAAGAGGGGAGAAAACACCAAAAATTCCTGAACGAAAGTGCTGTGCTCATAACAGAAAACAAAGGAAAGAGGGGTGGGGTTTCTGTAAGTACTACTAACTCGGGTCTGAACACGGGAGAAGTCGGGGGAAAGGGATGGCTTCAAAAAGGCAACAGGGTGAATCTATTCATCACAAGGGGGGAGACGGGGGCGTGGGAGCGACATGGGAAAAAAACTATTTTGCAACCTGAAAGACAGGGATGGAAGAAAGGTCGAGATAGAGGACACGGGAAGGGAATGTCGAAGGGGACAATACAAAAACTCCGGACGCGCGGTTGATGGTTGAGGACTGGGGGAAGTTTGGAGGGGGGGGCAAATTTTTTAGCGATCAAGGGCCCTTTTGCTGGGAGGTGTTAGGACCTAGAGGGGGAAAGGGAGGCAACGGCCCTTTGAGGGAGGAAATGTTGACCGGGCAACTCCCGGGCGAGCGGGGCTGGGCGAAGCCAAGAAGTGTGGGGGGGGATTTCCTTATCTAGGGGGAAGGGGAAGACTCTTCCTGCGCGGAGGGAAGTGTGTCGGGTCTTGTCAAAAAGGAAAGCCTTATTTCAACGGCTCCTGGAAGGAGGCAGGCCGCGGAGGGTTTGGGAAGGGAATTCGAAAACCACCATAACTAGGGCGCGTCGAAGGCCCGGGGAAGGGTCAACTTTTTAACGGTCCACGATTAAAAAGAGTAATCAAAGGATTGGGCAAGAAAGTGAACGGAAAAAAGAAAGAATTAAGAAGAGTCGCGGCCCGGGGGGGAAATCATCTCACTAGCGCCCATCACCGAGAGGGGAGTGAAAAACACCACGTCGGCCCCAAGATGAGCTGGGAAGAGGGAAGAAGCAAATGTGTAAGGTTCAGATTGGATCGGAAAAGAGGGAGTGGCCCGGCGTGCTAGAGGGGGACTGAGGATCCGGTGGAGTTTGGATCAGTGTAATTACACAGGTGGGCCCGTCTCGGCGGAATTCATGAAAGGAGGAGGACGTAAAAAAAGCGGAAACGGAAGAAACGGTGGGGGGGGGGGATTAGATTGGACGCGCTGCGGGGCTTGGGAAAGTTGGGTGGGTCGGGGCAGGGGGGGGGGTAAAACGATCAATAAAATAAGGGAAGGTGGCTGCGGGGGATGAAAAAATGGGAAATGGACAACACCGGTCGAGGTCGGGGTCAAACCCAGTCCAGAAAGGGGGGGGCGCCGGCCGAATCAATATACAAGGTAAGAAGAGGGAAAATCAAAAAAGGAAGGGGAGAGCGACCATTCTATGAACGGCGATCCGGGGAAGAAAACGCGGGGATCTGTGTGGAGGAAAGGATTTCCTAGGAAATGGAAATCTGTCGAAGGTCACTTGCCGGATAGTTGGGACAGTTTCCGTTTGAAAAAGCGACGAGGAAAGCCTCTTGGAACACCTTTGGACACAAAAAAAAAAGGGAAAAATTCCGGGGACAATCTCCCAAGTATTCCGGGGGGGGGGCTTCCCCAGGGGACCAGGCGGCTCAGAAAGGATCACCGCCGCTCCGAGAGGCCTTGAGCGACCCAAACATTAACAAGGGGACAAGGGGGGGGGAACCCTGCCGGCCCAAGGAACTGCCTGCCAAGGGGAGGAATCACCTCCCACTAAAAAAAAGTAATAACTTCAAGATAGAGAATGATCTGAAAAATAAAATTCTCTCTCAATGAAAAGGAGGATAGATTTTTATTGCCGTCTCTGAAGGAATGCGATTGATCAAAGAGGGCGTGAGTAGGGAGATTGGGTTGAGGAGCCGGAAAAGGTCAAGGGAAATGTCGGGCTTAGAGCCAGAGAGGCAGGAAAAGAAACTTGGCAATGGTCGATCCGAAAGGGAAAGAAGGAAGTAGCGGAGGTACAGTCTCGCGTACCGTGACGGGTGGGGGGGCGGGCGATTCCACGGGGCCTGTTTGGGGGGGGGAACCCAAGGGCCTTTGACAAAGAGGAGGGGGGGAGGGGGTCGCCGGGTAATAAATTTCCAGGAGAGGAACCGTCTATTGAAGGAATGACAAGAGAATTGTCGGCAAGCCAAAACAGAACAGCGCGACTTAAAAGTGGTAAAAGGCTTGAGCGGGCCAGAGATCGAAAGGGGTCGCGTTCCGAACGAGGGGGGGGCGAGGGGTACGCAAGGGGGAGGGGACAGGATTAACTGGAACTCGACATTGGGAAGTCAGGGTACCAACGACGTTTGCCTACCTGAGGGGGGAAGGGAGGGAAACCCATCCGCCACTGAGTAAAGGTAAAGGGGAGTGAAAATCGACTCTCCCCCTCCGCAACACAGAAAAAAGCATTAAGGGGAGGATGACATCAAAAAAAGAACAAACCTGCTGAGAGGGTGACCCAAACTTTAGCAAACAAGCCGCGCGGAAGGGGACGGGGCCAAAAGGTGAAAGCGGGGGGCAATGGGGAACAGCAGAAGGGCTCGGGTCGGGCAAACCGCCAAATGGTAACGGATCAAAGAGGGATCAGCCCATGGCGAAAGGGGAGAAAGAAAGGACTTACTATGGGAAAGGAAGGGGGTTTCCTCCATGCCGGACCAGAGGGGGCGGGGGGGGGAAAGAGTGATATTATAGAAAACTACACTTCCTCCGAGACAGCACGGAGTTGGGCTTGCAGGCATCAGCTGCCATCTTGAGGCCGTGAAAATCGGGCCAAGGAAGGAAAAGGGGCCCGGAGACGAGAAGCAAGTTTTGGGGGCGTCAGGGGGAAAAATAACCGAGGGGCCATAGCCTCGTCCCCTAAAACATGAAAGGGAAAAGGGGGGCGACCCGCAATAACAAAAAAGGATGGATAACCAAATCTACTAAGAGGGGAGGGAAAATAAGCAGAAAAAAAGAAAAAAACCACTTGAAGCTCCCTCCTCGCGGAACGAAAGGCCTTCCTCAAGACGAAGAGGGAGAAGGTCAGGCAATAAAAAAGGGGTTCAAACCGTCAGCTCAAACAGAGAAAAGGCCACCTCAAACAGTTAAATCGTCCGACCCTCAAATTCAAAAAAGAGGTCAATGAACGGAGTGGTCCACAAGCCTGCGTGAAGCGGCCCTCGACTGCTTACAACTTCTCTGGAAAAAAAAGATATGACTGGAAAAAGAAAAACTGGGTGTGGGGGGTCGATCCCACAACAAAAGGCGTCAATTAAGGAAATCGCTTGACCCGTTTTCCGAAGGGGGAAACGGAAGCCGGGACCTCCGTCCGGAGGGGGAACATCGTCCGACCACCGTGCGCCAGGAAGACTTAGCGAAAGAAGCTTGGGTCTACGGAGTGAAAATTCATACCGGGGTGAAAGTCAGAGGGGGGAAGGGGGGGAACTCACCTTGTTGAAAAGACCTGGCCGGGTTGGCAATGTTCTTACGGACATATGCCGGTCAGACAAAGGTCGCAATGGTTAGGGGAAATGGGGGGGACCATTCGGAATGTGCTCACTAGAAAGTCTCCCGACGGTTTGGAGGGGGGGGGGTCCCAGGTAATTGAAATTACCCGGGGGTCAAAAGAGAACCCCGATGGACCAGACGGGGAAACTATTCCCAAAAAGGACGGGAGGTAAGATTCTCCTTTCAGGGTCAGTACGATGCCCCAAACCACGGAAGGAAACACCCAGTCCAAAAAAAGAGCCCGAAGGAAGAGCAGGCCGACGACAAATCCAAGTTAAAAAATAAGCGAAAAGGACAGTCCTTAAACAGGTAAACGGATGGGCCCTGTGGTTCGGTCAGGAACGGTGGATCTGTCGGAATGTGGGGGACAGGAGGCGGGAAAGGGCGAAAATTGTGGAAAAGGGCGACAAGAAAAAATCTGAAAAGGCTTGTCGTGCACCGCCGAGATGGAATATGGGGGAGTACAAGGCCTGAGGAATTGCGGTAAAAAAAAAAAAAAAAACCAACCAGCCGACAGAAAAAAACAAAAAATCCAAAGTGCGACCTAAAAGAAAAAAATTCGCGCCAGACGCTGGAACTGGGGCCAGCACTAGGAAAGGGGACGCTTCACAGGGAATATCCTGTGGGGGGGTGGGGGGGGGGGGCCCGTCTCGGGGGCGCGCCAATGCGCCGGATTAAGGGGACCCCTCAAAAGAAACTATACATGTGGGTCAGTGGCGACGCCGATCAAATGAAAACAACAACAACGGGAGAAAAGAGAGAGTGCTGTAGCCGCGGCCCCAAAAATCCACGGTATCAGGCAGAGGGTGTTCATGGAAACAGAAAATCCGGCGCATCGGTGGAAACAAAAGCGAGAAATATCAGGCAGGTACGGAAACCTGATGGGGCCTGGGAGGCCCAGCCAGAGCGGAGAGGCAGCAGGAAAAGTGTTAAAAGGCTCGGGGTCAGAAACTTCCGGGTCACCTTTCTGGCGGGGCGGGGTCTGGGGGGGGAAAATGTGGCGCTGAATTGGCAAGGGCAATTGCGAGAAAAAGGACTTCGGAGACAGCAGGGGTCAGAACGTAGAACGGGGGGAACGCAAAAAGGGAGCCAGGGGGGAAAAAAATAACGAGCTCATAAAAAAAAAAAGTTGGGGGCGACCACGAAAAAGGGGGGACAATGGACCATCGGAAGGGCAGGGGGGGAGGGGGTAGCCCTCACGTTCGCGTCTTTTTTGCTGAGGCATTCTCGGGAACCATGCCATATGGGTGGAAGGGCAAGGACAATTAGCGTGGGGGTGGGGGGTATATGGAACAACTAACTTGACGAAAAGGCAAAGAAAGTGCAGCAGCGAACTTAAAAACCGAAGTCTGAGGGGGCGAGGTGGGGGCTAATGTTCAAAGAAGAAAACTGACAATATCACGCGCGAAAAAAAAAAAGAAACAACATCGGGGAAATGGCCAGGACAAACATTGCGCAAGAAGAAAGAAAGCATCCCGTCCAAAAGGGGCAGAAAGAAAATGAAGGGAGTCCTACAGAGACTTGGCGGGCCAATAGGAGAAGTCCCTCTGAATCCACGCAAAGAGGAACCGACATCAAGGGGGGTGGTGGGGGGGCCTAACTTAAAGGACGGGGGGAGGAAAAAGAAACGGAGGGGGAACGGAAGTTCTACAAAGGCCCGGAAAAATGAAGAGGATGAAAACGTAAGCGGGAAAAAAGCGGCGCCGGGGGGAAAAAACCCCCGAGTTTTTTGAAAGAGAAAGGAGGGACGGTGTAGCAGCCAGTCGCGCGGAAGGGATGCCTTGAAAATTCACGTCAGCGCATATGGGGAAAAAAAAGGTGGGAAAGAGAAAGTTTTACAAGGTTCTTGAGGGGGCAGTCTCTGGGGTCTCCGGAGCTGCCGGGGGGGGTCTGCTTTGTGTTTCCTGGGCCAAAGGGGGGGAAACGCACGGGCCTCTTTCAGGCGGGGGTTTGGTTCGCAGGCCGGATCGAGAGGGGAGGGGCGGGAGTCGGAGGAGGTTTGGTTTTATTTCCTTGGGATCTTGCCGATGGGGGGCAAAAAAAAAATGACCTACGAAACTTCCTACGCGCTTAAACAGGCGGGGGAGAAATCATTTTAATTTGCGTGGGATTAAAGGCAAAAGGCCTGATTCGAGACGGCTGCTGGGAGGATCTGAAGGGGGATGGGTAAAAATTCGACAACCCACCCAGAAACGAAATATTGCCCCGGGCAAAAGACACGAGTCCGGAGATAAAGATTGGTCGAGGGACAAAATACCACTCTGTACTGGCGACGGAAGCGGCGGGGGGGCGGGGCGAGAAAGACTAACTCCCACGTAGAAGGCAAAGGGGAAAACGTACGCCAGGGGATGGGAACGCGCAGGGGACGGAAACCATAGAAGGTGAAAATTCACGGTGATCGTACGAGGAGAGTTGGGTCAAGTCCGCTCAACCTGGCTGATGGAGCGGAAACGAACTCCGGCGGCAACCAAAAAGGGGTTGTCACAATTGGCGGGAATTGGGAAAATTCGGCGTAAAGGAAAAAACATGGGAAAAAGCGACTGTTGGGGGTGATGGTAAAGGGTATGGGGATAGGAGAAGGCTGGACGGAAAAGGGGGGTTAAGTCGAAGGGGCACAAGTACAATCAGTAATTTCAACTCAAGGGGGCAAAAGAGTATAGAGGTAAAAAATATCTGAAGAAAAAAAAGGGGACGTTTCAGAGACAACGAAATATCTCGCGTGAAAGCAAAAATTAGTCAAAACGAAAAATAATCGGGAGGATACATTCATCAGTAGACAACTCAGAAACCTAATACAGTTGAACTTTTTGCAATCTGTTTCTTTTGGGCGCTGCGCGGACGGAAAGCAATAAATCTTGTCGTTGAAACGAACGCAGGCCGGATCACAGGGGAGTGACCTTTCAAGGCGACAAAAGACCAAGGCTCTGGGGGGTAAACGGGGGAGGTGAAAGAAACCCTAACATCACGCATCTCCGCAAAAAAGGTCCTCTGGGTAATCCAGGAGAAAAAAAAAACCAACCGAAGCCTGAAAAAAAAAGAATGATCGCCCTAAAATGAGGAAAAAAGGAGGGGGGGGATTAAAGAAACTCAAGGCCGCTAAGTCTCTAGAAAAGAAGAAGGACGTCTGTACTTACAAAAGGAACAAAACTCAATAAAAACCACTGGAATCGTGGAGGCTAGAGAAGGGGCGAAAGGCATCTCTTGCAGGGAGAAGAGAGCAACAACAACAACGGAGGTATCCAAAATGGATAGGATGGTGAGGAGAGCAGATTATCAAGGAAAGACGGGACGGCAGTCCTATTGGATTTTAGGAGTGTCCGTGGCACGCCTTGCAGCTCCATGCTGTGAGCCATTCTGGGAATTCAAAGCAGTAACATGGGGGGGGGAGGGACCTTGGACGTATTCTAAGGAGCGCGGAGAAGGAGAGCCCTATCCAGGACGCCGAATTTTGATTCTATTCCAGGCTGTTGATGTTGATGCAACGAAAGGGGGGAAAGGCTTCTTTGCGTGGGAGCTCAAAGGGGACGGTCAACTGCCTTACGTCGGAAGGGGCGATTTCAATAGACCGTGAGGGTTAGAGGCAAAAACAACATCAAAGCGCAGGGTAACCGAAAGGGAAAACCAAGCGGACCGCATGGAAGACTATCGAAGGCGGTGAAAGGAATGAGGTAGTAGTCGAATCACTCAGGAGACGGATTACAGGAACGCTTCGAGCCTACTTGGCCGGGAACTCGAAAGGGGTGGACGTGGCCTGAGGTTGACCAAGTCTCAGGCGCCATACGCGGCAGGAAAGCGAGGATCGCCGGAACAAAAACCAAGACGCCAAAAGAACGGCGAGAAAAACCATCAAAACGTCACAAACGGGCGGCGGTTGACCATCTTCGCCCCAAAAATCCGAAGAGAGGAAAAAACGGGAAAAGACGGGGCAGACGGAAAACAAGAGAAGAAGAAGAAACGGGACCGCCCCCAGAAAGGGAAAAAAAGAGACCAAAGATCATATAGGGGGAAAGAGCGAAACTTAAAAACGGAGTGGGAGTACATGAAAAGTGGCGAGGGGGACTGGAAAGGGCCAAACTGCTCGCGGAATCTGAGATTGCGCAACGAAAGGGAAACCGGGCACGCTTACGTAAAGCGCGTTCTGTACCGGTTCATCTCTGCCACTCACTGCTGGAATACCAGTGATCGTCAAAGAGGTAAGGGCCATTCAAAGGGGGTGCGGCCGAATTCCTGTAACCGAGAAGAAGGGCACAGAACCTTGTCCCAGCAGCAAAGATGATAAGGCCTTGATACCAAATGAAAAACATTATTGAAAAGCAAGCCGAAACGACGGGAAGTAGGTCCAAGAAAAGAGCCCACATTCCAAACGCATCAAACGGGAAGAAAGACAAGAAAGAAAACTAGGATGAACGAAAAATAAGAAGCTCGAGGAAAAAGCATAAAAAGTCATGCAAGAACAAAAAACATTCAGCTCGGGCAAAAAAAAGACAACACAAGGCCCCTCAAAAACCGTAATAAATCAACCAGCACCCGGAGGACAAGGGGGCTGAAGGGGGGGGTCAAAGGAAAGGGAACGCTGGAAGCGCGCGACTTCGGCAAAACGAAAAAAAAAGGGCACGAGGAAAGAGGGGATCTTTTTTTTTGTCACAAAGCCGAAAACACGGCTGCACGGTGGGCCAATTAGGACCGGGTCATCTCCTTTCGGAACCTGGAAGAGGTGGGGGAACTCTTAGCACCTCCAGCGAGAGAAAGGGTAAACAAACAACTGACGGTTTCGGGTTCGGCTGGAAGGTAGGAGGCACGTGATTCTTCATGCAAAGGGGGTTGGGGCCAAAGGGGGGGCAAAAATTCAAAGGGAAAGGTAGCACCACGGATGAAATGCGATATGTGATGGGCCGAAGAGGCTAATTAGGTTCGAATGGGGAAAGAGTGTTCTAACGGGGGAAAAAAACCCGCGGGGTGGGGACGCATTCAGGGAAATGGGAATTAACAAAGGAAAAACGTTCAAAGCAAAGGAAGTACTGAATCTCATGTCACGGCGAGGGAGTTCCGGTCCTTACCTGCTGGTAGGAGGAAAAAACAAAAACAACTCATGACCACGGCAGGGCAAACCTACTCACCGGCCCAAGGAAGTAGAAAACATGCTAACCAAAACGGAGGAAAGGGAGAAAGAACCATGCAAGTTAAAGGGGTCCTTAAGTGGAACGGTGGGGGGTGGATTGGATAACTTTTACTCTTCTCCGGCATGGGAAAAAAGGAGCTGAACCAACCATGGGGGGGTCTAGCGAAAAACGTTCTGAAAACCGGCTGTGGAATGTATGCCTATTATGACCGATAAAAGACAAAAAGGCTAACCGACAACAACGTGGCCGAAAAAACTCAACCAGGGCCAGAAGGCAGGGGAACGTCATCTCCTCCAGCGCGCTGGAAAACAGGACGCGTCAAAAAGGGGACGAAAGTCAGGGAAAAGGATAGTCCGGAGACAAGCTCGTGGGGAGAACCCGAGGAGCAGAATTCTGGGAACACGGTAAACCCTCGCGATCAAGAGGGGGGGCTCAAGGAATTACGCGGA
>Ga0179593_1547029_pt1 | contig 14643 bp, 15 predicted proteins | sample CZODoug2_1_08_16_FD_185931 | JGI IMG/M metagenome (GOLD analysis project Ga0179593, IMG submission 185931) | Vadose zone soil fungal communities from Angelo Coast Range Reserve, California, USA - CZODoug2_1_08_16fungal (PacBio error correction) | ecosystem: Environmental > Terrestrial > Soil >...
GTACGCAGGAGAAGAAAAGGGGGCGGCGCACGATGAGATCGAATCAAAAAGATTAAACAATACCTGTACTGTAACAAGGAGAACGTGACGAAAAAGAACTCCGCGGACCGAGGCGCCGCGGACAGACGGGACCGGGAAAATCTTGGTGAAAAAAGCAACCGAAAGCTTGAAAAAAAATTCCCTCAGAGGGGAGGGCAGGAGGTCCTTGAAGAGGTCCAAACTCCCGTGCGTAAAGATGGGCCAGCGAAAAACAAAGCGATGGTACGCTAAAAAAGGGCAAGAAGACGCTCAGTCATTAGTGAAAAAGGCCAGGGAGAACGGGACCAAAACAAGAGACTTGCAGGTCGAGGGAGGACGGAGGTGTTAGAAGATGGGTCGGAAAAAAAAAGATGTTCACAAAAACCCCCACCGCCAATAAAAAAAAAAACATCGCCAGCTAACGCTTCTGTCCCACTGTTGTAGGATAGGACGAGCCGGGGGAAAGGAAAGAAAAGACTCGATCACGCTGGGAAAAAGGCCGTCTCGGAGATACAAAATAAAAAAGAAGGGAGAAGACGGGGCGTGCCTGAAATCCAGAGAGGAGGAAGAAGAGGGACAGGCTGACTGACGTGTAACCTGAAGGAAACGGGGGGAGAACGGGCTCGTCGGAGCGTCATTAGGTATCCAGGGAGGGAGAGAAAATTAAAAAGGTATCTCTAAAAGGGTCAGCCCAAACCCGCAGGCCAGGGGGGTATATCCAAAAGAAGGGAAGGACCCACGATCTGGAAGAAAAAGCAAGATATAGGGATTAATGGAGGGTTACAAAATGATTGGAATCGAATGACTCGACTAAAGAAACTAGAAGGACAAACAGCATTCCCACCAATCAAAAAAGTTAGCTACAATGTGGAGGGAGTCCGAAATGGAAAACGTCCTATGTTCAGGCAGAGGTGGGGGAAACAGTATCAAGGAGGAGAAAAAGCTTCGACGAGAAGAGGGAGCTTCTAAAAATAGAGACCCGACGGCGCCTGCTAAGGATGAAAGGGACTCGGACTGTGCCCACTTCTCACTGGGGAGTCCGGTGAGTGGGAGATCTGCCTTACAAAGGGCACTCTATCGAAAAAGTTGTATGGGTATGAGCTGTATCACGACTACACCAAAGGGGAAAGGGGAGGACTGGTCACTTCATCTACCGGAAGGTATAGGACAAGGGAAGTCTTCAATAAGTCCGACGGAAACAAAGCGGAAAAAAAGGGGAGAAAAAGAGCGAGGGTCGGCTTGGGGTTGGGGGGTCAAAGGGGGGGATGTGAAACAATTCAAAGGAAGGAAAAAAATAAGGAAGGAAAAATGGGAATTCTAGGAAACGACTGGCTTGAAAAAAACGTAGAGAAATCTAGTAATCAAAACCTTGAATTGCAGGAACGATTCATAAGAAGGTTGATATTTTATAACACCGCAAAACTTCCAGCAGGATCAGAAAGGAAAAGGGACAATGCGAGAGGCACTCGTCCGACCACTTAAAGAAAGGCCGTCGGAGAAAGAGATCCCCAGCCTGGAAAATTTACTGGCCCCATATTCAAAATCATAACCTAAGAGAAAGTTTCTGAAAAGAGGATTAGTAAGAGCTGAGAATGGATGCCATGGGTCCAGGGACTCTTAAAGGACCACTCCTCCCGTCCAGGGGGGGAAATGCGTGTGGTCAGGAGGGAGAGCACTTGAGAAGAAGGAATCCCAAAAGTCTCTTATTTCTGTCAGAAAAAACTTGCGATGGAGTGAGGTTGAACATGGTTGTCGTCAGGGGGACCAAAAGTATCTTTTTCTTGGAAAGAAAAGAGAAATATATGGAGGATAGTGAGGGGGTGGGGAAGGAAGGGAATCGTTTCGTTCTATTCCAAAACCCGAACTCTCTAGGCCGAAAGTACAGATGAAGACCGGGTTGGGGGTCCTTTACGAAAAAGATAGACGTCTCATAATTGTGATTGTAATGAAGCCGGAAATCGTAAATCGGGTTTTGGTGGAAAGTGGCGGTTAAAGGGGAGGGGGGGGGGTCACTTGGAAGAGAGAGGACAGGGCGGCCAGAGAAAAAATGCTAAAGTATCCGCAGTGTTCAATTCAAGGAGGAGCTCTCGTATGCTTAAGGTTGAAGGAAGCTGTACGGGAGGGAAGAGGAGGGCTTGATGTCTGGTACTATTGAATTCAAGAAAAAAAAAGCATGGGGCGCTAGACGAGGGAAGGGTCAAGGGGAAGGGTATCGGAGGGAAGCCTTCTGAGTCAAACCGCAGAAAGCAAAAAAATGACCAGGAAAAATAAAGAGAGTCGCGGAGCGACGAAAACTCTCTGTCTTGAAAAGGGCTGGAGGGGCTCTAGAAGACTTGTTTAACGAGGTCTCAACTCACGGGTGAGCGAGTAAAACTTGGCGTTCAAAGAGGGGGAAAACACTCTACTACAACAACACGAGTATGAGGGTGGACTTTCAAAGAGGTTAAAAAAACAAAAGGGACGAACTCTGGCATCCGGTAGGGGGGGAGCAGGCGCCCCAGAAAGGGGAAGGGGGCAGGGGGTCCTAAGTCTAGGGTGAGGAGGGAGACCAAGGGGAAGAGACCTAGCTGAACCAAAAAGACTTAAAGAGGTCAGATTTTATCTCAGTTTGGGGAAGAAAAAACTGAAGGAAAAAACGCCCATAGTGGGGAAAACCTTACCAACAGCCTGCATTTGAGGAGGTCGATAAAAATGCCCAGCTTACATAGAAACATATACAGAACAAAGGGAAAAGATCGAGACCTAAAATGCGCGGAGGAAGAGAAAAAAAAAGAGACTCCGATTTCGGCCGCAGAAACAGAGTTGGGTCTGAGGAAAAAAATAGATTATCCGTAGCAGAAGGTCAGGCAGATTGAAAGAAGTCAATAAAAAGTAACCGAACACCTCACAAAAAGGTCTAAAGGCAAGGATTCTGGCAGCTCTGACCTTGAGCAGGCAAAAGGGAACTAAAAAGAGAAGGAGCCTGCCTGAAGCACTAATAGAGATGCGGTTGGGAGAAGAGGGGAGAAAACCTGAAAGCTAAAAGGACCCTGCCTCCAGAAACGCTTTTGACCGGGGGGGTATACTAGAGGACCATGTGAAACATCCTAAAATTAAAAGAGGAGAACATTGAAAGGGAGTTTACGCCCCTCCGAAAGGGAGGGGTGAGTCGGCAAGGACCTGGTAGAGCGCGGAAAACAACTGGGTCATCCTGGGGGGGACAAACTGTCAAGAGTGCCCCGTGGGTAAATTTCCTAATCTGAGAGGGACAATTGGGACCTTCTCAAAAAGGGGGGTCTTGTAGGGGAAGGGATCACAGAATAGCGGGGGTAACTCCGAACATCCCTCTACTCCGATCCCGCCGGGCGTTTCATCTTTGTTCTTCCACTTCGTTTCTCCTTTGGTCTGCAATCCGTCTGCTTCCTCCTTACCTCTCCTTCTGCTTCTCGCCCTTTGTCCCTCACGTTCCTTCTTACCCCCTTTCCCGGCTGGGTTTTTGTTTTGGTCTTGTTTCTATGTGTCTCCCCCACCGGATTCATTCACACACCTACAGCCAGTCCGCCCTCCCCTCGTATGACCCTTCTCTCCGCTGTGCTGCGGCTCCTCTGGCCCGTGCTACTCTCCGCGTTTCGCTGCTTCCTTGCCCGGGCTGCTTTGTTCTTTTCCCCTCCCCCTCTCCTCCCTCCCGACCCTTTCCCGTGCCTTGCGAGGGTATCTTCTGTACTGCCGTTGCCTTGCGCGGTTTCTTTCCGCAGTCCTTCTCTCGCTTTTTAGAATTTCTTCTCCTTAAGCTCCTTGTTCCCCCTCCCCCATCTCACCCGACCCCCACCCCCCCCCCTTCCTTTCAATCTCTCTCCCCTTCCCCCTGAGACACTCTCACTCTGCCCGGTCTGCTATTGTGTCTCGTCTCTCGCGTTCTTAGCCTTTTGTTTTACACTTGTTTTTGCCTCTTTTATTCCTGTTTTTCTTTTGCTTTTTTTTCGTTGCCTCTCTTTCCTTCTCCCTCCCTGTCTGTTGTCTTTGAGCTTTTCTGGATTAGTTCTTGCCTGCATTTTTTCCACCCCGCTTGTTGGGCCCCGCTCAAGGGAAAGAGCAGGTCCCTGAAAAAGGAAAGGGGACTACACTACATCTGTGGACCGGTCAAAGAAGGAGAACTCCTTGTATCCCGAGTGGCTCGGGGTCGAATTTACATGAGGGGGAAAAAAATACACAAAAGGGGTGGACACAACAAAAAAACTAAAAAAATCGGGAAGGTGCTAGGGGGGAACGCGGGCAGTAGCTATTGAGGGAGCGTTAGTTCGAAGAAGGATAAAAAAAATCGTTCCTAGGACAAACTTCCGGCGAGAGGCAAGAAATGATAGACCTACAAAAAGGGCTTCGATATCCAGCTACTCAACTTCAACATTGAGAGCTTGAAGGTGGACGTAGAGCAGAATAAAAACGGGCGACAGCAGAGTCACCTTTCGTCCTTTTTAAGAAGTAAAACCTATCTAGAAATCCTTATAAGGGGAAAGAGAAGCGCTCATAGGAGATAAAAAAGGACTCCAGAATATCAACGGTAGCCCTAGCTAAAACTTTGAACTCGGGACTTCTCCGGAAAAGTCTCTCAATGCAAGATTAGATCTTTATCGAAATGAAATAGATTCTGACGACTATGAAAAGGTAATAAAACAGCATCAAGACAGGCAGTTCACCTATCGCGAAGGGAAAGAGTCAGAAGGAAAAGAGTTGGAATTCCTCTATTTGGGATAAACAAGAAATATAGGGCGCGTAACAGTTGATCAGGAAAAAGGTGCCGGCCACGACTCCTATCTAGGGAGGGGGTACGCAAGCTCAGCTCCGTCTGAAAGGGTCGGTCACGAGGAATGACTGAAGACAAACGAAGTTTACATCCAAGTGGACTTCTATGAAAGTGGATCCTTGGGCTTAAAGGGAACTTCGTAGCTACGAAGGTTTGAAGGCGGGGGCGACGTCACTGAAAAGGAGTCAAAGGAGTGGAAAATGACCCTGCTTACTTCAAAGGGAAACTTTTGGAGCTCGAAGAAAAAAATGGGGCGACGGGACTTTCTCGTTATTTCGAAAACTCGCGTAACGAAAATTCAGAAAAAGAGAAATCTGAAGACCATCCCTGCGTGAGTGGAAGCGTGGTCTCGGCTTGAGAAAAAACGATTCGTTGAACCTTCGGGGTCACGAAACATCGGCGAGGGGAAAAAGGCGAGCAAGAAGAGAAAAAGGGGCTGCTCGCTAAAACTAAGAGGAAAGGATCGAAAGAAAAAAGAGGTTCGCGGCGCTGCACCGGGAAAACGGCTCTCTAAAGTTCCGCGGCAAAGTCGCGAGAAAAAAGTGATCCCGGAGGAAGAAAGAAGTTAAAGTACGGAAGTGGGGGACGTAGAGGGGGGGGGAGGGAAAAGTCATCGGGGGACGCTGGCTCAATGCCGTCAAAAAAAAGAAAGTACGGGGTCTCTCTACGGAGAGAGGAGAGAGATCACCAGCCGGCGTGTGAGCAGAACGGTACAAGGAGCAAATAGAAAACAAAAGTATCCGCGAACGAGAAAATAAAAAGTCAGCCTAACGTGACTCTAGAAAAGGAACGAAACGCGCGAACAAAGGGGACTGCAAGCAACTGGATGATATTTGACGACAGCTGGTTAAAATATCGCAGAAAGGGGGGGAGTAGATTAATTGAGCGAGCAGCATGCAAACCGGGCAGCGGCTCCGTGCAACTTCCGAGAAAAGGGGTAAAGAGGTGAAAAAATTTCCCATAAGAAAAAGGAAAGAAGGAGTTTCGAAAAAGAGACAAACGTCGACCGAAAAGGGAAACAGCGATCTGTAACAGGATCAATGTCAGACAAGTCACTAGGGGGGGGAAACCCCTCCGGGGGGCAATCCCAAACAAGGGAAGAGTCAACTGGGATAGACGCCTCTCAACAGGAAGTCCAAGTCCTCGTTCCAAAAAAACAAAAAGAAAGGGTCCCCCCTTCTGGAGAAGAAACGGGGGTGAGACGCATTAAAGGCATCAAACACGGAGGAAAAGTCAGACAGACGCATGGGAAAGTCTTTAATAAACCTGATCTCCAGGGGACATCGAGAGAGGAACCTTTATTATCAATCATATAATAAGGGGGGAAGCACTCAGAATCAAAAACGGTTGACTAAGACAAGGGACTCGGTAGTGGGGCTTTCCCCCTCGGAGAGGAGCCCAGATCGTTCATTAGGTAAAAGAAGTATGAGGAGGTACGTTTTCTCTTAAGGGGGTAAAGATAAGACCTAAAACTGCGCTCATAAGGAAAAGGGAAACAGGCGCTCCAAGCGCGACGTCAAAAGGCTTGCCGAGTAAAAAAGCTTGAAGCACGCTGTGTGACAAAAAGATCCAGATACGGGGGAAAAATCGAATCTTTGGTCGGGGAGAGGAGAACCGCTCCAAACAAGAGAGCAAGACTGAAGAAGGAGATGAGGGTGAACGGCCCACTGGGAAGAGATCGGTCTCCAGGGGAACTGGACCTGGAGGGCAACTCTCCATTGGGAAAAGGGGTTAGAGCTAAGGGTGATATAAGGAAGGCACAGGGGAGGAATTTCTTTACCGGAACCAAAAAAGAGGTTCCACAAACTACTCCGGATTAACAATGAAAAAAAGAGAAAATCTCTCTGCAACACATCGAAATCGCGATTGGGGAACGTGGAGGGGGTTTGAAAAGTGGGTGATTGTCAGTCACAAGGGGAAACTTAACGGACGTACACCTCTACAAAAAGGAAAAAAAAAATGGTCGCTCAGACCACTTTGTAGGAGATTAAATTTAAAAACGGCTGGACATGGTTCCTGGAAAGGCCGTTGAATCCACCACCTCAGTGAAAAATCGGCTAAGCATCCAGCACTTTAAGGGAGGGGGAAGAGAGGGGAAAAAACTTCTCTTAGCTAAGAAGAAGAGAACATGAGCATTCTTTAGGAGGAAAAGGGCGCGCACCAAAAGGGCTGCCCTTATTAAAGAAGAAAAAGGAAATGTCGGCCATGGCGTCCCAAAGAGCTGCCCCAGACAACTCATAAGCAGGCACCTGGGCTGATGTCTGAAAAAAACAGGTCATCCATCGTAGAAGGGGAGGACAAATTCTATTTCGGGGGAAGGGTTTATGTTTTTTCCCGCCGGAGTGGGAGCAAAGATATAAAGTTGGGGAGGAAGGGAGGGAGGGATGTTCGCAAGATCTTTCTTAGGATGGAAAAAAGCATAGAGTTAGTAAAAATCGTCAGAAAAAAGGTTTTGGTCGTAGGGGGAAGCGATCACGGCGCTGTGAGATGCACGGCCTCCGCAAGGTGCGATTTGCGAGGGGTCAGGGGTGGCGGTCTCGTTACTAGTGAATCGTTAACAGGAACATTTTGTGCCCAAAAAAAAAAAGAAAACCTCCTCCGGGATCTCTGAAGGAAGGAAGGAAGGGGGGTCTCAAAAAAATCGTTGAGGAGGGGATAGCAGTTCCGGAATCGCCTTGTCTTATCGGCAAATTTCTGTACAAACATTTTGACTTGGGAGATAGGAAGGATAATTAAGGGCCGCGTGAGTTTCCGAAAAACTGAGGCATTTTTACTGAGGAGTCAACGGCCACCTCGAGAAGCCCGAACGCCGGTTATCCACCGCGGGAAAAAGGAAAGCGTAGCAGTCCTCGAACTAAAACTACTCGAAATACCCAAATAAGGAGGAAATATCCTCTGCGCAAGAGAAAAAGCGGCCGCGTTCGGAAAGTTAAAAAAGACCTGTGACGACATCTCTGCAAAAAAAAGGAGGAAAAGAGAAAGTGGCGTTCACCGCGGGCAACTCAAACAAAAAAGAGGCAAGGGGTGGAGCGCGTGGAACCAAGAATATCCATGGTAAAGAAGAAAGCGGGTTAAGAGAAAAAAGAAAAAAAACTCGTCCCGAGAGTACCCGAGGATCGCGTTTCCGGAGAAAAGAAGGCAAAAAAAAAAAATGGGCAGAACCTTCCACAAACGCCGGTTCCCGGATTCAAGGAGAAGCACTACTAGCAAGAAGCGACATGATGCCCGTAGAAGGTGGAAAAAATTGATACGACCTGAGAGTAAGCGCCAAGCAGCACTTTCAAAAAGAAAAAGGGGAAGGAGCGGAAAAAACCGGAGAAAAGGGATAGCCGGCCATTCCATAAAAACATATCATCCGCACACTACCTCGCCCACACCGCAAACCTAAAGGAAACGGGAGCGGCAAGAAGCCGGAAGACCAGACTAACCGTGATCCGAAACTATGGTACGACAAAACCCGTGACACGGCCGCAAAGTCACTCTGGAGAGGAGAAATCGAAAGCCGCTAAAATTAATAAGAAAACAAAAAAGAATATTGTCGTATCCTACGGACCGCCCCCGAGACCTAGGGGGAAAAAAAAGGAAAAATGGAAACGACCGAATCTCGGAAAAATCATACAGGGGGGGGTGGGGGTGGGGGGGGGGGGGGGGGGTAGAGCTACCATTAAGGTAATATACGCATCCGAAACCTCTGGAGGCTGTGAAGTGAGCATAATGGCAGCTTAGTGTAAAACCACATGCTCAGGACTCAAAGAAGAAAGGAAGAAAAGGGGGGGGTGCTGTCTGCGCTACCATGGGGGGAAAAGAGGGCTCATTGGGAAGGCTCTACCGAGTAATCTGATCTGATCGCTACGGTTCGGAATGCAGTAAATCCTGAGGTGAAGGAAGTTTCACTCCCCGGCTCCCGAGGGAAAAGGGGAAGAAAAGAGGCCCTTCAAAGGGTTGGGAATCTCCAACATCTTGGAAAAAAAGGGAAGCCATGGTCGTGGACGCCGCCGTGGGCTAAAATGTACGTCCCGTATTGGAAATGGCTCGGGACATCACCACGTTTAAAAAAAGAAAAAAACCACCATCGAGAGAGATCTGCGCGCCTTTCCTAGTGAAAAAACACTTCCTTAGAAGGAAGTAACAGCAATTCCGGGCGCTAACTACAGAGGGGACACCCTTTAAAAACAAAGACATAAACTCGAATCCGCCAACATGGGGATAGCTCTGGGGGGGCCCTCCTCCGGACGAAATCTCATAAACCGGAAGCCGTGGTAGAAGGCATCGCTAGCAGGCAATGGGAAGGCAGGAAAAGACATCCGAAGCGACTAAAAGCGGGTCGCCAAACTCTTGATAAGGGGCAAAATAACGAGGATAAAATGCTAAAAAAAAAAAGAAACTCGCGCTTGAGCAGAGTGAAACATCCAAGTTTGAAAGCACTGAAGGGAGTGTACCTTAGCTATACGTCCGAAAAGATACCAGAGACAAACTCGATCATATTCGAGAGGGAAACGCCGAACGGCGTGTATCTTGAAGAAAAGGGGGAAGAAAAATCCAAGGGATGACTCGAACCGGTGCCGAAGAAGGAAGAAAGAAAAGCCACTGAAGTCTCGCTCTCTTTAAAAAGTAACGCTAGCCTCAGTCACCTAATATCACGCAAATTAAAGGTATAACAACGATTGGACGCCTGCAAAACTAAGAGAGAGCTTCCGGTGCTGCGGGGGCAAGAAATCTCTCGTTGGCTGTTCTATACGGATCACGTAAGGGGAGCGACTGATCTAGAAAAGGAAATTAACTAGCGTGATAGCGTACATAGAATTAAGAGTAGGCGCGCTGGCTTCTTGAAAGGCGAGGGGGGTGCTTCTAGTTAAAAGTTTACGTCATAAACATTTATACCGTAAAAACTTCGTTTCAAGGCGCCGGGATAAAAAAAAGGACGAAGTGGTCTGTTCGGAGAAGCCGAGAGCGGAATTCGTGGACCCGTAGGAGAATCATAGGGGGAGAACTTACGGCTAGTCTTCCAGCAATCCGATAATTACGTCAGAGATAAAGGCCTATCGCCAGAGGCGAAACGCTTTTAAGGTCGGGGAGAAAAAAAGAAGAACGGGAATCATGCAATTTCCTCGGCTCATAGAAAAAAGAAAAGGAACGCCTTCGCGGAAGAAAAGGATTCGACTATTGGGGGGAAAATCTTCCTCTGGAGGGGGGATAACGAATACATAGGTTTGCTCTGGCTCAATTAAGCTGCACAAGTTAGTATTTGGGAGAAAGAAAAAAAACAAAACAACGTAGGAGGATGACATCTCGGAACAAAAAGGAAACTATTGGACAGATGACTTGCGAAAAGCGCACCGGGGAAGAAAAAGAAAAAGAACGACACATTACCAAACTCGTAACTTCTAACAACAGTGCTGCCCCTTTGAAGGGAAAAGAAAGAGCGCCGCGGAACTGGGCATCAGGACAAAAGGCAGCAGCCTTTAGGCCCTAAATCTCGCAGGAATTGGGCGAACAACTTCTGATCGATCACAAGGGGGGAAAAAACGAGACCCCGTTCGAAGGGGGCGACAAACCTGTTCCCGAAGAATCTCTCTGCTGTGGAAAGCAGACGCACTACCACCGGAAAAAGGGGAAACCCGAAAAAGCACGCATGGATGTGTAAAGGGAGGGGTAAAGACAACGTCACGTTAAGGAAAAACGCGCGTTGGAAGAGGAGTCATCAGCGACACCAGCTTCTGTGTCCCACTGTGGGAGGCAATTCTCACATCGAGTAAAAAAAATAGGCGCACCGGCCGGAAGCATCCAAGACGGGGAACCGTAGGGAAAAATGGTAAAGAGCAAATGCCCACCGGATCCAGCTCAGGCTATCAAAGTAGCATGTCCTTCGTTTGTAGTAAAGGAAAGGATTAGAAGAGAAGGTGACTCACGGAGACGACGTTATTGTATCAAGAGAAGTTCTGCAACAACAATTAGGCGCAACGTGGGATAGAAACTAAGGATCCCCCGACTTAATCCACAACGACGTTTAATAGAAATCTCGAGATGATCTCAGTGCTCCGGGTGCTGGGAAAGACTAGAAATGACCCTCGAAGAAGATCAAGAAGATTCGATTCACTTAAGCATGAGCAACTCCTAAGGGCGGAGGGGGAGGTGAATCGTCTCACCGGACTGGGGGGCACGATATAAAGGAGTCACTAAAGCTAAAAGAGTAAAGTAAGTGTTTATATGACGGATTCCCTCTTAAGAAAGGACTCGCTGGGCACGAGAAGACGAAAAAAAAACCAAAAGCGTGGTCGCGCCCTGAAACTCGTCTCTTCTCACCCATGACACTCTAGGGAACTCAAAGGGGGAAAAGTAATCTTTAGGGGAATACGACTTCGCTCCTGTAGTTAGGCAGGAAGTACATCGCCCGGAATGATTGAATCTGACTCTACCGTAATTTATCCCTGGAAAAACATCTCTCAAACCATCGCTCTACTATCGAGAGAAAAGACTGGGATGTGGGTGTCCCACCACGTTTTAGAGGAAAAAAATTAATCTGAAGAATAACGGGGAAAAGTAAAACAGCGTTCCAGGGCTCTTCCACTAAATGGCTTTCCAAAAAAACTGATGAGAGGCAACAGGGGTCAGGGCGTCGGACCGGTGAGCAAAGGAGGGATCCGGGGAAATACACACCGAAATATTCCACGTCCAGAATCCTGACCTCTGAGCGAGGCGCAAATCTAAAATGCTCTCGTAGCCTCAGGAGAGGAGCTGGAACTGAAAAGCAATAAAAGGGAAAAACGGACTTCCCGGTCTTATCTTGGTCGCTGGGGGACTCGGTGGGGAAAACGAGTCCACTTAACTCGGACACGGCCCACTCCTCCAACTTCAAAAAAAAAACAAGCGGTGCTGATGTCCCAAGAAGAAAGAAAAAGACAGCCATGGAGATAAGTTAGGAAAGTCGTGGTCGTCTTTTCCCTTGGCGAGGGGGGTACAGTAGCTTGGGGTCGGGTCCGCTAGGAAAAGGATATGTACTTTCGGAAATGGGGCGCAGGAGCTTTAGTGGTCTAAAAAAACTAGCGCTTGCCTTCAGGAAACGTGCAAGTTTGGGTCTTGGAAAGCATAGATCCACGGCGCGATGTGGAAAAAAAAAAAGCTCCGTCGGGTGAGGAAAGGGCGATGTCTTTGGGCGGGGGAGCCCGGAGGATACGGGAACCGTCCAGCTCACCGAGATCAAAAAGCCCGGGATACTCTGGGAGGGAAGGGAATGCTGCCGTCGCATATCAGGGGGTCAAAAAGGGGGTAAGTCGCTCAGGCCGGGATCGGCTTGAAAGAGTCTTGACGGATCTGGTCATCAATGTCAGGGCCTTGCCTCCTCATGAGAGAGGGAAGAGTTGGCGGCTTCACGGGAAGGCTAGACACGATGTATCGGAGGGTGAGGCCTTGCTCAACACCGCCGGCGAACCGCGCAATTTTATAAAAAGAATAAAGAAAAAGGTTCCGTTCGGATCTGACACGCTCTTCTTGGAAAACTTAGACTCTACTCCACGGAAGGACGCGGATAAAACCTCACGATGCTCGTGAGGAACTGGTAACCTCTTCAACGGAAATTCCTCAAAAACTGGATTGGGGGAGGAAAAGAATGGGGGGGGCGTTACCCGAGGGGACAGGGGGTCCGAACAAGAGAGAACGTTAGGGGGGGAACAGGATATAAAATACCTCCCGGGTAAAACCCATGCGGGTTTCTCTCGAAAGAAACTTCTTAACAGCGACGGGACCCCAAAAGGGTCGGCGTGATTCTTGGATAAGGTCCGTCCCCACAGCCGAAAGAAAATATCGCCCTTAACTCGGTCATGTCGTGCTTCTCGACAGAAAAGCAATGAAGGAAATTATCATCAACGGACGTCCGATCGGGGTGTAGAAGAGAAAAATTAGGGGGGGCCAAGCACACTAGGGGCAGAAACCGCGCACAATCTTGGAATTTAAAAAAAAAAAAATCTATCCAAGACGAAAAGGATCCTGGAGAGGGGAGGACGAACGAGGCCCGGGCGCCAAAAAAACAACGACCGCCCAACTGGAAAGGGGAGGGAGTTAATCCATCGAGAAGGGAGAGTTCGAAACTATGGATACCAAACATAAAAAAAAGGAAATCATAGAGAACTGTGGAAGAATAGAAAGAAAAGAAAAGGAGCTCCCAAATTCCTCCGCATCCCCTCCAGAAAGGGACGGTAAGAGAGCTACAACCTCTCCGCGGGACCCAACTTATAGGAAAACATCGGGTCCTCCATACGCCGGCTTGGGGCTTCATAAAACGGGGAAAGAGTGCGAAACATCAAGAAAGAGGAACGTGAGGAGTGTCAAAAAAAAGGTCCCCTGAAAACCCATAACAGGAAGACAATATGAATCCCGTTAACCATTTTGGGGGGCTAATCCAGAGGGGAAATCAGGGGGCCTCCATAGCGTTATAGGGGACGGGAGAGATAAAAGAGCAGGCCTGAGCCTATGTGGAGTTTGTATCACAACGCTCCCGAGTGCCGATTACATAGTTTCCACTAAGGGGGGTTTCATCCCTACGAAAGGGGGAAGGGGCAACCATGGGTTTGAGAAACAGGGGATACAACGGGCGTCCGTATTGCGATTGGGGGAGGGATGACATCCAGGTTGAACCACACACATCCAAGCGCGACAGATCATGCGATCTGATGTGTGACGTCGGAAAGTGGCTCAGAGGGAGCAGGCTAGAAGTCGAACCCTTCCGGTATCTAAAACTAAATCCTACTTTTCGAAAGGTCTGATAAAATACGCAGGCCACACAACGGCAACACAAAAATGTGAGAGAGGCCGGGGGAAAGTCAGGGAAAAGAAGAGAAAAAGTTGGTAAAACAGAGATTAACGTAGAGTTTGTAGGACTAGCTAAAGGTCTGGAGCAGGGCGCGAGCGGGGGCGATCCTCTCTAAGAAAAAAAAGATAGGGCGAGCTTTCGTCAATCAGTGGGTTGCAAAAACGTCCTCACGTAGACCACACCAAGGCGGCGGCTCGAGGAGCTAAGCTCGCAGGGATGGAAATGAGGAGGGGGAAAACCGTAAATTGTCCCTATTCTATCTCAGAAGCCAATAAAGAGCACTCTCAAGAAAGATCAGTGCGAGGAACGAGTGGAAAATGGGTGATCCACCACGATGCGGAAACGGGAAAATTTTACGAGATATCAGTCAACTGAAGATCATATCATCGGATACAAAAGAACTCTCGATCTGCCGTCAAATTAAAAAAAGACTGACAACTTAAGTTTAAAGGCTAGAGCCTGCAGCTACGATCTGTATCCTGTTCTGACAAAGGGAAGAGCTACTAAGGGGGGGGAAGGTGAAAAGGAAGACCGGGATACTGAAGGAAAACTCGGTCGATGACCGCAGGAAGGCACGCGCTTTAAGCTTCTTGGGAGAAGAATAAGAATTGAAGAAGAGTACGCTGGGCTGCTTTATGCACGCGCGCTTCAGAAGGAAGTGGGGTTTAAAAAAGATCTACAAAATTAGAAGGAAAGGCCGGAGATTCTCAAGGGAGAGGATCAAAACTTGTAAGACGTGTTCTCGGGAGGAAAGCTCAGGCGCGCGATGAGGACCCGGCAGTGTCACTACTGAAGTAGAGTGGGGCGCGGCGGAAAGAGGCGGCAAAGACTTTTCAGAAGACAGGCTATGCAGGAGAGATACGATGTAATAATTTTCGCGGCGCGCAAATGGGTCCCGGCGCGTCAATTGAGCGGCGCGCCGTGGAAGTGATACACCGCCGCTGAAAGCAGGTCTTATAATTGAAGGAAGAGGGCTATTTATCAAGAGGAGAAAATTTGGAAGGGGCTCAAGGCTTAGCTGGGAGAAAAAGCTTTGGGA
>Ga0179593_1608451_pt1 | contig 14643 bp, 18 predicted proteins | sample CZODoug2_1_08_16_FD_185931 | JGI IMG/M metagenome (GOLD analysis project Ga0179593, IMG submission 185931) | Vadose zone soil fungal communities from Angelo Coast Range Reserve, California, USA - CZODoug2_1_08_16fungal (PacBio error correction) | ecosystem: Environmental > Terrestrial > Soil >...
GAGGGAGAGGGGTCTGGGGAGGAAATACACCCATCCAAATCTTAGTTGAAAATATTGGACGAGGGGGATGAAAAAAAAGAAAAAATACAAGGAAGTCGTGACGAAAGCTCAAGTCGTCGCTCGTGGCCGAAATTATAATTTCCTATGAAAAAAGAAAAAAGGGGGGACGCAAAGAGGAAAAGTTGATACCGCGTAGGGAAAGGGAGAAAAAAGCCTTATAACTTGAGACTGTTAGCAACTCGGACGCCGCGAGGACTAGGGATGACTCTTTAAATAGAAAAGGGTGGGCCAGGTCCTACCACGAGGAGCATTCGCTAGCAGGCTAAGTCGCACTCAAACCGTCCTCTTAGGGGGCCGATTGGGTAAAAAAGGGGAGAAGCGCCCAGAAAGCAGAGATTCTTGGGCGAAGAAGAAGGAGTTTCGTTTTACAAAATGGACGGAACCACCCGACAAGTTTCAAAATGTGACTTCTAGCAAAAAGAAGAAACTTGAAAAAAAACAAAAAAAAACCCCCCCCCATTTAAAAACCCCCCACAGAAAGAGAATTTGAAAAAAAACCCCCCACACCAAAAAACCCAAAAACCCCAAAAAAACCTACCCCAAAAAACCCTTTCCAGATTTTGCTGCCACCTCCAAAACCAAACCCCAAAAACCCTAAAAAAACACCCCCCCCCCCCCCAAAAAAAAGGGGTCAGAACAAGGGAAGACAGCCTTCAGTCCTATTGCACTAAGTCCTCCGGAGGGGATCAATGACTTCAGAAGAAATTTCCTGCTACATTCTAAGGGATGTTGAGACGCTGAAGGGAAAACGGAGGGGGAGAGGGGTTTCTGCAGCTGGAAACGGGTAATCTTCCGCGGCAAGAAGGGATGAAGAGCTGGCACAGAAAAAGTTTCGTATCTCTTTGTTTCTGGAAGGGAAGGGAAAATGAGGACTAAAGAAGAACTCTAGAAAGGGGGGGGGTGGTTGTCTGCGACGATACAGGGGGACAGCGCAGGAGGGGTAGTGTGCTCGAGGGAGAAAGATGGATCTAAGGGAGGAAGAATACAAGGGGGCGCTTTCTAGGCAAGAGAAGATAATATGCTTGTTGAAGGGACTGTCACCCTGAAAGGGGGGCTGATTTGGGGAAAAAGGATCTTCTCAGGAGAAGGGGGGGAGGGTCGCAAAGGGAGGGGGCTTGTTGAATTGAGGAAATTCACCTATAGTTTTGGGGGAGGAAGCCTTGCAATAAACGGGACCAAAAAAAGTAAGACTGTCTGACCCGGAGGGGGCGAGAACTGGATAACAAAGAAGAGTGGGTGTTCTGTTCATGCAAAGGAGCGGTTGGTCTGCTTAAGGGAGGGGGGGACCGCAGTAGAACTAGGGGGGTCATATTTCTCCCAAAGGAGGAAAGAGGGAGCTTAGTTCCTGGAAGAATTGGCGACAAAAGGACAGAAGGGAAAGCTTGTGCTCCCGAGCTGTGGGGGAAAGGGGATAATCGTTTCATAGTGGAGCTTTTGTAGATGGAAGAGAAAATTCTATCATATTCAGGGGAAAGGAAAATACAGGAATTTACCATTAATCTTATGGCTGTTGCGGATAAGGGAGGAAAAGGGGAAAGTTCTACCAGTTTCCTCTCATGGGGAGAGGGGCCGGTGACCGGCGATAAAGATGGGCTCCACAAAACCTGTAGGGGGAAATTAAGAGATGCTTCATGCGTTGAAGGGAAGACATCAAGGGGGGATCGGCAGAAATATCTTAGACCAGCCCAGATGGGCCTTGGAGGGCAGCCTCTTCTCCTCGAAGGGGTCGATTTATGTCCTTGTGCGGGGGGTGGAGGCATAAAAAGACTGGCAGTTTCGGAAAATGTATTAGAATAAGGGGGGGGAACTTTCTGCAAAGGGGAACGGATCTTTCCCATTGCAGAAAGGGTGCTACGGAATCTGGCGCTCAGGGAGGGGAGGGGGGTTTTGCGGACAATATTCCCTGTTGGAGAAACGGAGGTGAGGAAAGATAGAGATCCAAAGAGGGGAAAAAAAACCCACCAGGGAATCGAGACGCGAACGCCTAGTACTGCAATGGGACCCGGCAAGAACAGCTGCTCAAAAGGAAAAAAATACATTTGAACAAATGGAATGAATCGACATTGTAAATTTTGCTTCAAAAAAAAAGAAAGAAGGAAAGACGTTATTACGAGCAAAACCAAGGGCCAATAGGTAGGAAGAAGGATTAGGCAACAAAAACGTCTGCTGAAGAAAAATTACTGTTAGTTCAAAGGGGGATCTTTGTCTGCCAACAACTCAAGAAGAACCTCAAGGGACACTGATTACGCATGAGCAGAGGGGGGCCACGTTATCGTCGATTAGAAAAGAAAAAGGACAGCGTACAAAAACTATTGGGAGAATTACAGAGAGGGGATAGATATAATGGGGGGGGGAGGGAAGAAAGCGTACAAAAAAAACTATTAACGATTAGCAGCACAACATAGCCAAAGGGCAAAAGGAAGGTGTTGGTCGCCAAGAAGAAAATAGGACCAAAGTGTCCAAATCGCGAGGTGAGGATCACCTTAGAGAAAATAAGGGGATTAAAAATGAAGAACCACACGAATGAAAAGAACGGTTTCCAGAGAAAAGGAAAATTTGTGAGCGCGCGTATCGCCGCCTGGCTTAGAGATGGAAAAATAGCATTGGGGAGAGGAAGGGGACAGCCTAAAAAAGACCAAAACTAGGGGGAAAAACAAACAGCCCCAGGGTTACAAAAAGGGGAACTTTCCAAGAAGAGAAGACGCTGCGAGGGGGAGACCCGAATCTTTTGAAGGGGGGGAAAGATGCCCACTGTCAAACAAAGGGGAGATGAAATAGAAAATCGCACCCAAAAAAAGGAAAGAAAGAGGGGCGTCTGGCTGTAAGGGAAGAATGCAAAGAAAAAGACGAGCACATCCAAACCGAAAACCGAAAAGAGGCAAAACTTTGTATCCGAAAGAAAAAGAGGAGGAAGGGGGGGAGCAGGGGGGCCGAAGTCCCCTGAAAAGAGCTACGGGAAGAAAAACGATATACATCGCGCTTTGTGAAAGACGAGAGGACCCCGGAGAAAAAAAAAAACGGAGCAACGAAAGATGCGAGTTCACCCCACTTTCCGCTGCTGAAAATGTAGCGAAAATCGGTCAATGGCCAACGTTCCAGCCTGAGGAATAAGGAAAGAAGGAAGGGGGGAGGGGGGGATAGTAAGGGCTTCCGTGGGAAGGCTAGAAGAAGGGGGTATTTCCGAAAGGGAAATCCTATCGGGAGGGAGAGGGGGCGAGTTAAAAACAAGTGGTGCTTAGAATGCTTGAAAGGGGGGGGGTCGTCAGGGTGGGGCGCAGAAGAAAAGAAAAATCTACAAACCACAGAAGGTGAGGCCGGCGAGGGGGGGATTGCGTGGGAGAGGGGTCTGGATTTTATAAAGGACGTCCATTGCGAAAAGGAAAAGAGAGAAAAAACCTAAGGTGTAAAAAAGAAATTCTCAGGAAGAGGGGGAATTCCATTCCCGCTGCTGCGTTCTTAGAAAAAGCCCGCGAGAGAAGCGGGTGATGGGATGAGAAAGGGAAGAATTCGGTGCATAAGGAAGGGGAAGACGGGCGAGGAAAAAAAAGAGCTGATTCTTGTTGGGGGGAGAAGCGATAATAAGGAGCACTCTTTTCCAGCGAGGGGGGTGGTGTACGGATAGCAACCAGCGGGAAAAAAACAGTTACCGCAAAAAAAGCAGTGAAGGGGGAAAACGACGATTACGCTCATCGGCCTTAGCGCGGGAAGAGAGACCTGCGGGAAGTGAGGGGGGGGGGAACGGGAACCGAATCAGGTGAAACAAAAATCGAGGTCGGCGCCAGATATAGTAGAAAGAAGGGGAAGGAAACTCCTTGGCGGTCTGGGGCGGGAATCTTGTTGAAGAGAGGAGGGTGACTTCTAAAAGAAAAATAAAAGTCGACTAAAGAGGGGGAGAAAAACCTTCTACAGAAAACACGCGTCATGAAGAAGAGTCGGGCGGAGGAAGGAGAGGGAAGTACAAAAGGAATAGGGGAATTCCTCCATAGAACTGCACAGAATAGTAGTCCTAGGAAAAAAAACTCTGCTCGTAAATTGGCGCGGGAGCTGAAAAAGGATTCCTGAGGGAAAAAGTCCCGTTCCTAAGACGAGAGAGAAATGGACACGCGGTTCGGCAGCCGGGAGCGAAAATTCCAAAGGAGAAGAGGCGCCTTAAATCAAGGATTAAGGAAAAAAGAAACGTCAAAGATAGAAGTCGCTTCTACGGAAAAGGCTCCAGGCTCAAAAAGATCCGCCCCTCAAGAAGGAGAACGATATAATCAAATCCCGCCCAGGATTCGAGTCCGCACGAAGAAAAAAGTTCTCCCCCATGTTCAAAAAAAATGGACCTACATCGACAAAAAAGAAGGAGGATGAAGAGAAAGGGACGTTTGAAGGGACTTTCGTATCTGAGTGCGCGGGAAACAGCAGCCGAAATGGGCGGGATGATGAAGAGGGAAGGAGTTGCGGAGGCAATAAGTGCAGCTTAGAGGAGCGTGTCGTAAAAAAGTGTCCTGAAGGAGAAGGGAATCCATGTTATTTCATCGCGGGGGCGCATGGAATTCGGGGGAAGGTCTCTTGCAAGGAAAACGCGGAAAGCGACATTCAATGGAGGGGGGAGGGGGGGGACTTCTGAATCCTTTGGAAAGGAATCAGTAAGACACTGCCAAATGAAAAAAGCATTAGGAAAATCTCAGGGGACTCTTCATGGGACCGTGTGGGAGGGAGGGAAGGACCCTTTACGTTGTAAATCTCGCAAAGAACGTCAAAGGACGCATCGATCAAAGGGGGAAGGAGGGTGCAGGGCGAAGGGTCGGCTCAGGGCAAGAGGGGGAAAGATTCTGATGAAAAAAACGTCTACCGCGGATTAACGAAAGGAGCAAGAAAGGAGTTGAGGATCTACTAATCGGGGGAATGAATGGGGAAAAAGAGGGGCCGAACTGGGGAAAGTCTTATTTATGCACCTGGATGTTAGGGCGGGAAAAGGCCCGTATTACGCGGAACACGGATTACACTGAGGAAGAATAGGGTCTAACAAAGGAATTCTCTAAGAGAAAGGTATTGAACTTGGCGAGAGCTATTATGAAGTTAAGGAGAAGGACACCCATAGAGAAAAAAAAAAAAAAAAAAAAAAAAAAAAAAAGAAAAAAAAAAACACACATCTCAGAGTTTTCCGGAGTCTTCCTCTTTAAAAAACACAAGCGGGGAGGAAGTTTCAAAGAAATCTGCGACAAAAAATAATGAGGGGAAAGTATAAGGAAGGCCTTTGATGGAAGCCCAAGTCCCTTGTTTTGGGAAACGCGCAAAGAGGGCTCATCGGGGTACCGGGGATTCTGACTGGCGGAGAGTGCCTGGCCGGAGGCTATTTTTAAAAAATACGAGCGTCGCGAAGTGGCTTACTTCAGATGAGAATCTTGCCAAAAACAAAAAATAGCGCTCGCCGAAGAACCGCCGCGCACTCAAATCTCTTCGGTTGAAAGGTGCGGCTCGCGAGCCTAAAGAAAGAGGAAAAGATTCACTTGGAGGAGTTTGAGTGGAACGGCCGTGGCACGATAAGCCAACCCGAGTTACACGAAGTGATGTGAAGCGGCCGCAGAAAAAAAAAGGAACAACTTGAAGAACAAGGAGAGAAAGAATGGTTCTGGCCTCCTTCTGAAGGCTTCGTAAAGACATTGTCGCTTGGCCGGCTAATGAAGGTAAGAAGGTGGGGGAACGATGCAGAGGGTCTGCGCGGGTGGGGGACGTCGCAGGCGGAAAAGGGTCACCTCTCAAAAAAGATTGGAGATAGGGGAGAAATGGGCGAGGGGGGAAGAGTACTGGAGGGGGCTTTACCCAATCAGAAAATTGTGTGTTTTTGCACGGAGTGAAACGAGGGGGAAGCCGCTGTTTGGGGTGGGGGGGGGGGGGCAATGTGAGAGGACCGAGAATCGTGGGAGAACAGACCATTGCAGAAAAGAAGGCTTCGTAAATCTGAAATAAAGGAAATGCAGGGGAAAGAAACCAAAGGGGAAAATGCCAAAAATGAGGATGGGGCATTCGAGTAATGCCGTAAATAAGGCGATTGAGGGGGGGGCCCTGGGCTGGGGGGGGGGAATGTTCGAAAAACAAAATCGGTGGGGACTGGGCACGGCTTTCCGGCGAGGGGGCCAATAGTCTGACGAATCGGGCATGCAGGGTGTAGAAAAAACAAAAGGGGAAAAAAAGGGGCCGGTAGGTTACATGCAAACTTTCTGAAGGGGGTCTGCTTTAATTTCGGGAGGGGTGCCGGGTGAAAGGCTCTGCAAGTGTCGCTCTATGAGGGAAAATCGGAAACGTATGCCAGCTGGTTCGGCGGGAGGGGAAACAACCTGCGCAATCGGCTGAGGGAACGTGACGGTTATCGGAGGGTGGAAGGGAGGATAGCTCAAAATAGAAGGGGGGGGGAACGACAAAAAAACAATACGCCTGGTAACTTTGTCGGGAATTCACAGAGGGGGGGGAAAGATTAATAGAAGAACATTTCTAAAGGGGCACCTTTCGTTCATCGGCAGGGGGAGAAAGGGGGGGTGTGTGAAGGAGTTGGGTGGTGTCGAAAATATAAAAATCGGAGAGGGGGGGAGTAAGGGGAACTCAGGAAGGGCCGTTTTTTTTGGGGCCAGAAGCTCCGACCATATGGGTCCTTGGTTGGGAAGGCGGAAGCTTCTCATCGGTAATAAAGGGGGCCGGGAGCTGTAAAATTAGAAGAGGGGGTCATAGAATATCACATCGGGAGGAAAATGGGGCTTTGGGGAGGGTTTTTCTCTTGCTGGGAAAGTGGGGAAGAGGGTTCTTGGCCGGAGCGGGAAAAACGGTGCAGGGCGAACAGAGGAACGAATGTCTAGGGAAAGGGGGAGGGAGAAGGAACCAGAGAGGGGGTTGATGCTCGCATCACAGGGGATGAGGATAGAGAGTAGGGAAAAAGGGAGAACTGTTTTACCGAAAAAAAAACGCCCAGACATCTCGGAAATCTGGAGCAGGGGACGGGCAAGGGAGAGCCGGGGGAGAGATAAAATTTGTGAAGAAAAAGGAAAGGATGATAATAGTAGGCAAAAAAATCCATTGAGAATATTTTCGCGATGTGGTAAAGGAATTTGGGGAGGGAAGGATCGGGCCAAAAATCGCAAAGGAGAACGATTATAAGAGCTCTATATGGTCGGGCTAAGATAGGCAAAAAAAAAATCGGAGAAACGCAATGTACTGAAACGTCATTAAGCATCGAGAAGGGGGGGGGGAGAGGTTCGTCATAAACTAAAAGAAAAAATGCCGTACCTATCGCCGGTCACTTGCGAAGGAACGCAGGAGTCGGCAACTGGTTAGAAAAGGGATTAATAAGACACGTCTTACAGCAGGAAGGGAAACAGCCTTAGTGAGGGGAAAAAGGGGATAAGGGGGGGAGGGACAACATCTCTATAAAACGTCCTAACTATTAACTATTAGCATCAGGGGCACTCTGGGTATCAAGCGCTAGGATGAACGTTTGTCGTAAAAAAAACAGCTAAGAGAAAAAAGAAGGGTGCAAAGAACCTAGATCACATTCCTGCAGAAAAGGGATGGTTGTCACCGTCAGAGAAGGATAGAAACTGCCTTAATGTAACCGAACAACGGTCATAAGTAAAGGGTGAGGGAAAAGAGTGCAAATCGTCCGACAAGGAAAAAGGGGGGCTAGCTTTGCAGCACATGCTCGAAGGAGGCTCAACCAACGAGGGGTGTCCCAGAAAAAAACAAAAAAAAGGGGGAAAACATAGGCGAAAAAAAAGAAAAAAAAAAAAAAAGACAAAAATGCAGAAGGGAAACTGTCTCGGGAAAACATTCTTCTTTTCGGGATCAATTGAGTGACCGGGAAAGAAAAACTAAAAATGGTAGCTGGAAGGAAGGGTTAAATGGTCTGCTTGGGGGGGAAGAATTGTGTCTTCAGCGGATGCTCCTAAATAAAAAAAACAGGGAAAAGGGGGTAATCCGTCGCCGCAAAAAAACCACAAGATGAGGTAAAGTTGAAGAAGGCTCGAGCCTGACTCTTTGCCAGCAGGATAACTCGCGATTTGTGAAGAAAAGGAACGAGAACAACCCCTCGCAAACCTGATACGGACGCACCAGGGGGGAGGGGGAGATGAAGATAGCTTATCTTCAAAGCGAAAAGGGGAAGCGCAACGTTTCGAGCCTGAGGGAAAGGAAAGGGAAGGGGTCTGCTGGGCATCGTGACGGAGGGGTTGTGCGAAATTTGGAAGGAAAAAAGAGGGTGGAGTTTCGCGGTAAACGAAAAACTTGCTTTTGGGGGGGGGAGGACAAGAAGGCGTAAGGAGGTAGCGCAGAAAGAGGAAACAAAAAGGTTTTATTTCGCGGCGAGGGGGATTAGCTATGGGCAGGGGGGGAAAGATTTTTGAGAAGAGGCCCGAGTAGACACAAGAAGAAAGGAAGGGGCCTCCCAAAGTTAAGAAAGTTCAGGGGGGGGTTCTAAGGAGGCAAAGAAACGTCCCCTTCTCGGTATTCGAAAACAGGCGAAAGGGGAAGAGTTGGTCGAAGTATTCATCATAGGCCATCGGAAAAGGGAAATTTTCAAGAAAAACGAAAAAAGTGGAAAAAATTGCAAAAAGGACTCTAGATTTCTGTTTGTGAAGGCATTGACGACAGAGCCTAGGGTGAAAAAATGGGTGTCGTAGGAAGCAACAGATAGTGTAGACGGGGAAATAAAGAAAGGAAGGACCTTGCTAGGGGGCGTCTCCTACTATTTACGCTTCCAGCGCCTGCGCTTGTAAAGGGAGCGTCACGCCGGGGGAGGAGAAGCCGGGAAAATCGGGGGAATCTAGTTGGGAAGCCAAAAAGCAACGAAGGAGAAAAGACTCTTCGTTAGAAAAGAAGGGGCGCCGGCGAGTAGGGTGCGCTAAGGTTGATATGTAGGGGAAATTGAACAGCTTGTCCAAAAGGGGGGGGGGAGTTTCGAAGGAGGCCCTTTCCCAATATCTGCATTATCTTATGCGGAGGAAACGCGAGAAGGGGCAAATCGTCAGGCTGGGGAATCTCTACGCGGATAAGAAAGTGGTAGATATCCACTCTCAGCGCTCAAAGGGTCGTGCACCTTGCAATGAGAATGGAAATCGGAAAAGGCATCCGCACGCCGGCAGAAGGGAGGAGAAAGAAGCGGGAATTAAAAAAAGGAGGGAAAAAAAAAATTCCATTCGCCGAGAAAGGGGGGAATCATCGCGTGAATAGTCAGGCCGTTCAAGGTCTGCCTGTTGTCAAAAACGCTACTCGGGAACGGGGAGGGGAAGGTCTCTCATCGAAAAATCCTCCGGGCCGAGGGAAGCAGATAATCTATATAAAGGTGAATGGAGAGGTAAAACGGCATCTCCATCGAAAATCCCAGAGAAAAATTCCCCTTTCGAACGGCATCCGTCCCAACAAAGGGAGGAAAGAAAGGCGAAAGGGGACGGGGAAAAGTGGGATGGGGTAGGGAAGTCGGGCGGATCGGTAAAATGGCGCGTATGTTGTCCGGCGCTGGGGGGGACGGGAGCAAAGGAAAGTTTTAGGCGTGAGGAAACATACGGGCGACTGTTGGAGCCGAGGGACTGGGGCTAGAGGCAGCATGGAAGGATGTGGGGAAAAACCCAAAAAAAACCACAATAAAAAACCACCCCCAAAACGCTGCATAGTCAAGAAAAAAGAGAGCCGCTGCGAGGGGGGTGTTCTGTTCGGGTTAAAATGAGGAGCCGTGAAGGAGGGAGAGTTACAGGGGAAAAAAAAAGGAGCGCGTGGGGCAAGGAGTGGAGAGACCGTTTCTATTAGGAGAGGGGGAAGAAAGGTTGCGGAAGGGAGATAATGCCCAAAATAATCTCAAAAGGGGGGGGCTCGAAGCGTCAAAAAGGGCATCGATCACATGAGAGGTGAAAAGGGTCAAGCGCCGCGGTTGAAAATGACGCGGGAGGACATAAAGAAACAGCAGAAAAAGAAAACCCTCGCCGAGGGTGTCCGAAGGTTTTATCGAAGATAAAAAATAATAGAACAGATGCGCGGCTCGAGGGCGTGAGAGGGAAGTTAAGGGGAAAAACCGCACCGCGGGGACGCTGGCCACAGTCGTTAGAGGGAGGCGACGAGAAGAGGTTATCGTCGGATAAGAGAGGCTGAAAAGGGGTGCTGGGCCTTCAATCGGGGGAGGAGGGAGAACAGGGGACAAAAAAAATTTATAAGGAGGGGGGGGGGGGGGGGGGGGGGGGGGGGGGTGGGGGGGGGGGGTGGGGGGACGCGCATGTTTGCGGAAAAGAGAAGTCTTGGACTTTGCAAAGAGGAAAGTCGTCGGGGGAACAGGGAGCAAAAGGGATATCTCGGAAAGATCTCCATCACATGTTTTTGGAAAGAAAAACAAAAGGCCGAAAGGCATCTTGGAGAGAGAATAGGGGGAAAAAAATGCTCGGAAAAAAGGGAGCAATCCAGTCGGGAGCGCAGAGTCTATGTGTTCATTAAAGAAAGAGCCCTTGACGTGAGGAAAGATGAAGAAAACAATAAGAGGGGAGAGCTCAAGAAAAGCGCGTGTCCGAGTGGAGACTGTTGCTCGCTAAAAAGACTAGAATGTATCTACGAAGAAAAGGGAGGTGAGGTTGAAAAAATGCGGCGGGAATCCGAGTGGTCACGAAGAAAACAATGTGACGGGAAAGAGCACCATCACCAAAGGAAAGAACACGTTCCTAGTCCGCCAGCTTTAGGGGGAGGGGGGGAAAGGGAAAAGATCGGAAAGGGGGGAGCAGGGTCTTGTCGCATTGCGCTTGGAAGAATGCTAGAAGGATCTTGTGTGAAAGTGGTACGAAAAGCGAGGGGAGATGTTTCGAGTGAACCGTACTCTCGCTTGCACAAGAGGGAAAAGAAAAAATGTTCTTTGCGGGGAAAAGGGTCCATAAGGGGGAGGGAAAACTGCAGGAAAACTGGTCCTGACCTAGGTTTGGGACCCTCATCACTCGGGGGGACTGATTAAAACAGTTGGTGAAAGCAGGGTCGGGGATGTTTCTGCGATTCTGCGGGGCGAGGAGGGCATCGTGAAAGAAGAAAACCATTTCAGGAAGGAAAGGGGAAGGGGGTAAATTCATTACATGATGCGACTGGGGGGGGGGGAGTGGGGAAAGGAAAATTGAAGAGAGCGTGCTTCTTTAACGGATAGCCCTAAATGTGGCCTTGAAAAAGAAAAATAATTTTGTAACCGGGGGGGTGTGGGAATTGCGGAGAGTGTCGGGGAAGGGGGGGGGTTGGAACAAAAAAGTCGCGGAAGCTGGGAATGCTATTTTTCCGAGGAAAAAAAAGCCGACCAGGAGGCGCGCGACCACAGGGGTACCACCAAGGAATCGCAGAGAGGGTGGTTCCAAAATAAGGGGGTCTGCTTCGTTCGGGAGGGGTGACCGATTGTTTCAAAATCCATCAAAAAAGGCGCGGTGGGGAGGGAACAGCAAAAGTCGCTTGGCGACAAAAACTGCATCCTTTGCGGAGCCTGGGGGGACGCTCGATGTTTCGAAGAGGAGGTTAAGACTGGTAGTGATCTGTTGTCCGCATAAAAGGGGGAAAAGCAAAAAACAGGGAGCAATTGGAATGAACAGCAAGGAGACAATTCATGGGGGAGGGAGTTGTCCTCGGGAAAAGGGGACTATCCCTTGCCAATCATAAAGTGGGGGGGGGGCAAGATTCCAAGAGGGGAACGACTCGGGGGGGATACGGATGGTAGTCGTGAGGAACGTCGTAAAGTCATAAAAGATTACAAAAGGCGAAAAGGGGAGGAATGGGAAAACAATCGTCAGGCAGCCTTTTTGTGTGCCTATCTTAGAACAAAGGTTTTGGGGAGAAGGAGGAGTAATAACGGTTTATGAGGAGGTGTCCTGGGGGGAGAAGGAAAGAAGAGGTCTTACACAGAAAGGAGGAAAAATGGCTTTTTGTCAGTCTTCCATCATTTTTGGGAGGGGAATTTTGGATCGGCGGGGAGAGACACATTGCGCGAGACATCGAGACGAGAGGAGGGGCAGTTGGGTGGGTGTGAGAGGAAAGCAGGGGACTCAACACACAAAGGAGATGCCAAGGGGAAATAGCCGCTGGTTCAAAAGAAGCAAAAAACACCAAGCCCGCATATAAACGGGAGCCGGCAAGTCCAGAATTAGTATCTTCAAAGGGGCGCAGAAGGGGCCAAACCGAGGGGGGGGGAGAAAGGAATAAAGGATGGAAGAGACAAAAAAGGGGTACCTTAAATGCAAATATTTCTCGATGGAATAGAGACATGGATGGAAGAGAGAGCATCAAGTAAATCACAGATCCCGTATGAAAGAAAAAAAAAAAAAAAGGCCCATAGGGGAAAAGAAAAAAAACGTGCTGCTGAAGGAACGCAATGGCTGTAGGGAGGGAAAAAAAAAGCAGTAAAGGCAAGAAACTGGCAACAACTCCGGGCCGCGAGGGGAGGAAACTCACGACCATCAAAGGGGATCAAAAACAGACTTTTTAGAAGAAAAAAAGGGCGATTAAATATCGCAACCAGCCGATAAGAGGGAAAAAACGGCCTGAATTGTCGTCTCAGGACCACTGAGGAGGAACGCTATTCGCTGGGAAATACGAGAAAGAGAACCCAGGGGTAGTCATCAGTCAAAAAAAAAGGGTCGCGCCAGGAAACGTTGCGCCAAAGAAGACATAAGTCTCCGAGTGAGAGAAGGCCTGATGATAATACGCTCTATGTATGAAGTACAGGTTTCAAAAATCTCGAAAAAAAAAGGGTAAGCCGTTTGCGGAAAAATCTTATAAGACGCTGGCTCTATATTGGTGAGAAAGGGGAGAGCGAATCGCCACACGGAGACAGACAGAGGAAAATATACATTTTGAACCTGGTCTTCAAGGCCTGGAATGGTTAAGTAGATTAAGACCCGTAGGGTTACAAAATAGGCAACGCCCTGCGCACATTTCGAGGACGCGGGGAGAAAAAGATTCATTTGCAAAAGAAACGGTCAAAAGGCATAGGCATCATGTAGATGAAACAAGAAAAAACGATGAGGAAAAAGGGGGGATGGAGGGGAAGGAGACAACGATGCCTCCTCGAAAGATAAAGCGCGGCACATGGCAAGGGAAAGCCGTCAGGCGGCTGCCAAAACAGGGGTCAGCAAAAAAAAAAAAAAGGATTATGATGGTAACGCGAAAGAGGGGAGAAGGAGGGCAAGAAAACTCTGAAAAAGGGGTGCCAGCCGAGATACAAAGAAAGTTGTGTGCCGCGAGCAAAAGGGAGGAAATAACATAATCCTGCGCAGGGAAACACGTGAGAGTTCAAAAAGGAAGGGGAGCCGGCAGCCAGAAAAAAACATACGTTTCCGAGAACTAGAATGTAGGGGCCAGAACTTCGCTGAGGGAGAGGAAACGGTTCAGGACTGGGGAAGGGGGTGAGGGGACACATGGGGGGGGAAAAAGGAGTGGCTGAAAGGAAACTTCACTTTCTGAGGAGGAGAGCTGCTTGAATGGTAAGGGAGCAATTCAGCAGGTCTTGTCCACGAAAGAGGCAGGGATGCGAGGGGAGGGAGGGGAAAAGTCATAGTAAGTTTGGCTAAGAGGATCTCGAAAGTCTTTCGCCGAGAAGGCACAGAAGCGAGACGAAGGAAGGGGTCCGTAGCCTGCATCAATAGAAAGAGGGGGGAAAAGGAAAAGTCTCGCGGAAAGCGGCGTTCTTGCGAGGGGCGACAAGAAAGGCGGGGGAATAAAAGGAAGAAAAAACTTTGGCGAATTGCCCGGGCTAAAAGGGACGGGAAAGCAGTACAGAGGTCGATTTCTGGGGTGGTGTCTGGCACATTGAAAGAAAAAAAACCTTTTACCAAAAGGATGGACTGGGTGTGGGAGACATCAAAAACCTGGGACGAATCGATAAAGAAGTTCCCTCGCGGGGCGATTGCAGGGGCAGGCAGAAAAAAAAAAAACACGATTACGCGCTAGAGCGCGCGGGCTGGAAAAGCGTCAAAAAAAAGTCCGCGTTTGGGGCGGGGAGACGAGGCCGAAGAGGGGGAATTCATAAGGGTAACAGCGCCATGAGAGAGCAGCGGAGAGATGAGGAACGAGAACACCTCCTGCGGCTCGTTGGGGGTTAAGAAGGTTCTTTTTCCGGATGGGGAAAGAGGGATGAAAAGGGGGTTTGCAGAACCAAAAGGAACGTAACAAGCTGAAACTTTTAAAAGACAGGAAATCATTGAAAAGAGGGGAATGCAGGAACAAGCAAAAGAAAGGGACAACTTAAAGGGCTGGTCTCTCGCAAAAAGAACAGAAAAAGGGGAAAGGGTAGTAGATCCAAAGCTGGCTGGCGCATGGAAAGGTGGAACTTGGGCAAAGACGCCTTTATTCCTGGGGACAACACGGATTGCGCAGAAAAGGAACTAAAGGGGGAAAGGCAGGTCGGCAGAGGGGAGAGGATATGAGGGGGAGGGAATATGCCTCAATCGACCGGATATCAGTCTTGCGGCCGTCAATAGCGAAGGAAAAAAAAAAAGGCGAAAAGCTCAAAAGGAGGGAGAAACATTGATGCCGTGCAAAAGAAGCCGGGAGCCTAAGGAAAAAGCCTTCAGCGCGGCAGTCACGTCCCTTAAATTGAACTTTCAAAGGAGA
>Ga0179593_1342905_pt1 | contig 14642 bp, 14 predicted proteins | sample CZODoug2_1_08_16_FD_185931 | JGI IMG/M metagenome (GOLD analysis project Ga0179593, IMG submission 185931) | Vadose zone soil fungal communities from Angelo Coast Range Reserve, California, USA - CZODoug2_1_08_16fungal (PacBio error correction) | ecosystem: Environmental > Terrestrial > Soil >...
CTAAGTGTTGGGAAAGGGTTCGCTTGCAGGAATCAATCTCATCTCCTTAATCCGTGGGCGCTCTGAAATAAAGGCTGAAGCGATCTCCTCAAACAATCAGAGAAAAGGAACACGAGGAGCAGGAAGCAAACAAATTAGAATGTCCTAACGACATGGGATCAGACCTAAAGCCCCCTCGGCAACACCCCTAACTCTTACAAAGGGACCCATAGAGCGTGGAAAAAAGAGGAAGAAATCAGAATCCTCTCAATTCGCAGAACCATACGGCTGCTGCTGCGCGATTTAACCTGCACAAGCTATGGCGGGACAAAAGAGGGATTCAAAATATTTCTGAAAGACATGGGAGTAAAGGGTGCCTCTGGAAGAAGGCTTTACGGTGGGGACTTGAGAATCAAACCCGATGGCCTGGAAAACAACAGAATCAAGGGATAGACAGCGGTGCCCCAACCGCAGGCCGACAACACATCCCACACACTGATTGCAAAAAAAAGAAAACCAAACAAGAAAGGGGCGTCGTCGATAAGAGAAAACCTAGCCATAAGACCAGGAGAGGGGACCTACTGGACTACAACCTTGCGCTTAAGATCGTTCAGTAAGGGGCCACATTCGGTGCTCAAACAACAACCAAACATTGCACGCGGGAAGCAGGAGGAAAACAAAAAAAAAATATGACGAGGGGTCAACCGTAAAGGATGGGGGTGCCGAAATGGACGGGAGCGATGTCCGGCGGCAGATCCACACTTTGGATGTCGGTGTGTCGTGGTCGATGAAGCGAGCAGAGACAATGCCGGGACGCCAATGCAAGACCAGAGACCGGAACAGAAAGAGGCGCTTCGATCCCGCCTCTTAGACACGTCAAACTCGGAGTCAGTAAGAATATCACGAAAGTGGGGAATCAATGTTCGGTGGATAAATCTTTTGGGCGGTAGAGCGTATTTAGAAGAGAAAATGACCACCCACTTCTCGACAAAGACTCATGGTCCGTCATAATTAATCAAAGAGTAGAGAGCCTCCCTCCTACGACGCGAGTCTTCTTTGAGGAGGGGGTCCTAATGGACCAAAAAAGAGCGGCCACTAAGGGGGAAGGGGGGGAGTTTCTATGGCACTGATCGCCGTGGAGCATGGGCCTCCTCGTGACGAAGATAAATATCAGCGCCCGTTCCTGTGAGGGAAAAGAGGGGGTACTCATTCTGAAGGCATAGGGAAGGGTGCGGCGTTCGTTGCGCTCTACGCTGCCTCTGCTAAGATGGGGTGCTTCATTCTCAGAAGATCAGACAATAAAGAAGGAGGAACAAACAAACTGCTGAGTACTCTTAAGACGTTCGATTGGAAGTGCTCGCTAAAAGGGGCTTACGAAAATGGGACTCAGATGAAAGAAGACATCGAGGGGACGTCATCTCCTGACGCAGTTGAGAAGGATCGTAGCCCTCCTCGTATTAGGACGATCTTCGAGGTTCTCGGGGGAACCGCCCGACCTCGATTGAGGGTTTGGGGGGAAAGGGGATAATAAAAGGGGGGATAGCTCATTGCGAGGCGTTAGCATATCAATTTGGGGAAAGATGACGGAGAAGGGAAAAGAATTGTGACTCCAGGGGGGGAGGAGAACGCAGCCTGTATTCTGGTACTCAATTCAGAGACAAAAGAAAAATACCGCAGAAGCAGGTTAAAAAACAGCAATCTTGGCACTGTTTATCCCAGTCGTTCCTTAAGTGGAAAATGAGAATAACGCCGATGTGAAAATTAAGACAAGAATCTCAAAAGACTTGTTCAAGAAGAAATACTAGGGAGCAGCGACATTTCGCCTGTTGCAACAGCTATAGTTGCAAAAGGCAGATAATAGCCTGGAGAAAACGTGGAATGAGGCAACACAGCATCCTACGTTAAACGTCAGGGGGGTTAGAGAAAACCACAAACCCATGACGTCGAAGCTGGACAATCACTGTCGAGAAGGCAAGCGAATTAGGAAATGCAGGCGAAAGGGATAGGAGAAAAGGCGATATTCACTAGAACAGGTCGGAGATGACGGCCAAAAAGGAGACCCCTCTCACAAGGACCAGGCATCATGAGAAGAACAGGGGGTAATAAGCTAGGGGGAAGAAGGGATATCATCACGTTTGCGCCGGCGGTCTCGTTTAGAGAAGAGCACATAGATTGGAGAAAGTAAATTGAGGGAAACGCGAAAGGGAGTGCCGACTTGCGGAATCCGTTTAAACGATCTCCTCAAACAACTTATTAAGGGGAAGAAAGGGGGCGTTAAAGGATGAAAGAGATGCCTTCAAAGGAGATAGTAGACCTTAATGAGGACAATAGGATTCGTTCATCTCACTCGTCAACGAGACCGCTGTGAAAGAAAACGGGGGGAACTTAATAGGGAGGCATCGGAGTTCTAAACCAGGGGACATTGCCAGAGACGTCTGTGGATAGGTGAGCGGGGAAGCAAGGGGCGGCCGTGAGAGGGATAGCCCCCCACCCTGGTCTCCAGCCAAGGGACAGGTTTAAGAATGAGTTCGAGAGGGAAGCTTCTACTGCTAATTGCTGTTTCCTTCTCCTCCTCCGTGATGTTCCCGACTTAGCCGGACTTGTTTGGGGTGCTTTCGCAACGTCCACCGTGCAGTAAGAACGGAGGGGCAGGCAGAGGGAAACGGGGGGAGACCAGGCCGGGTCTCGATGCCTTTCTAAAAAGAGGCGTGGCCACAACACGTGCTGGACAAGAGTTCGAGAAGGGCCAGTCTGGGGATCGGAAATATTGTCACATGGTGCCGTGCGGTCAGGAAAAACCTCCTTGGCGGGCTCATAAAGTGCGCTAGGGGAGAGCGGACGAAGGTCGGTCTGGCTCGCTCCTGCGATAACCTGACCTTAGGTGAAAAGAGAGGGGATTAGGTCAAACAGGATTCATCGGGAGGACGTCATCTTCAACTTGAGGAGAAAAAAACGGGAGAACCGGACATGGGGGAGGCACTTTACAGACCAACCCTCACGCAGGGGGCCGGGCGTCGCGCGAAAAATCATATACGTCCCAGGACTATTATGGAGGCGAGCGAAGGGGGATGCACGGGTCGTATGACGGAGCCCAGGCACTTAATGGGTAACTACTGATGACGGCTCCTCGGGGAAATTGCCAGGGGTAAGAGCACCGGAAAAATCGAGATCTACGAGGGACATACTTTAGATTGGGCGCAGCCGAGGAGAGTTGGCGGATGCTAAGGCAAACGGCCGCATAAAAAGATTCGCCGGCGAAAGGCGGAGAGCGCCAATACCCCCGTTACGCCCACTGAGAAAGGGGGCGACCGGAGCCAACTAGCCAGCCAAGCCACGGGGTGATCTGGGTATCTGGTAGGCCAACTTTCCGACTGTGGGCGGGGAATCGAGAAGAACATGAATCCTTGCCATAGGAAAAAAAGAAACCAAAATCGCGCCCGAGTTCACGCTCGAAGGGTACACAGTAAGAAAAAAAGAAATCAAAAGAAGCACGACCAAAATTCGTGGGGATGTTCTTAGGGGAAAAGAGCAGGGTACAATAGGCAGAAGACCTTACAGGAGGGGGGGAGCTAAGACAGGGGTTACTTGAGCAGTAAGAGAGTCGTGACCTATAGCGTACAAGAAGAAGATCACACCGCCAACTTGGTTCATTGACTGTGGAAAGGAAAGGGAGGGAGAAGTATGGCGCGAGCTTCTACGTGCTACGGAGGCGAAAATCGCCGGATGATGTCTCGGGGAATTAACTTGGAAATCCTCGCCCGGCACAGGGACGTGCGCGGTCGCACGCGCACGCCTTCGAAGACCACGTACCAAAAGATACAAAAAAGGGTGGGATGATGAATCTGGGACATCGCCGCCATTGCACCTCGGAAAGGAGGGCACTGTTTGACAAGGAAGAATGTTTGTGGGGGCCGTCCCTGTCAACTCGGTCCAATTGGTTTTGTTTGGGGGGAAGTACGCGAAAGAGGGGGGGGGAAGTCAAATGACCTCTTTAACTCATCGCGGGGGAACGGGTATTTGACTCTTCATGGGTGTCGAGGTTGAGGGGGGAGGATTCTTCAGGGAGGGGGGGGGGGGGGGGAGACTACTGGGTTCCTTCTTGGTTGCCAAGCAGGGTGCGATGGAGTGGGGCCTCGAGGGAGCATGGGGTTTTTTGGGAAATTAAAACAATCGGGGGTGATGGATCCCCACGCACACCTCGGCAAGAGCGGCAAGAATGATCGATGAGACCGAAGGATGTTTAAAAGGGAATGAGCGCACCCTGGAACCTTTGGTCCGGATCAGGAAGCAGCAATAAGGCCATCTATGTGGCTGCACCGCCGAGCTGCTTCAGGTTTGAAAGAGAGAGAAAGTGGGCAAATAGATACCGGGGTCAATGGGGGAGGGGTAGGGGTTGCTAAAGTGGCTTGACCCACTGCATGACCCGAGTGAGAAATCGTCACGGATGTCTGAAGGAATGCACAGGGTTGAAAGGAGGGAGGATTGATTGGGGGAGTATCGGCGTCATTCGTGTACGGGAATAATTCCGGACTCATAGCGCACAAGTCCAAAACGGAGAATAAAAAAAACAAAAACAACGTGTAGTATGAGGATAGAGAGATCAGGGGGAAACGCTCTTCATGAGAAAAAGTTCACGATTTCTCCTTAATCAAGGCCGCCCATCGACGGAATGGGGGTTACTAAAAATAGCCAGAAGCTCACACGCACACGCATGGACCTCATCCTTGAGCACGTGACCGCAAGGAAGAGCGTACACCTGGCAAAGCCCCGACACGCGAACACCCCTAAAACTCATCATTACCCGACGCTGTGGGAACCAACCAATTGCTTGCCAAGAAACAATCGAAAACGGTGCAGTGGCACCATCCCCCCACAGGACGTTGAGAGGGAGGGGGGGGAAAGAACAGCGGGAGTGGGAGAAGGAGAAGGGAAGGGAGGTGAGAGGGAGAGGGGGAAAAAGAGGAGGGGGAGGATGCATTGTATGAAAGGGGGCAGGCGGGGGCAGGAAAATTCTAGTAGACTATTGAAAAATGCACAAGCTCTCTCTTGGCTGGTAAGAATCGGAAAAAATGAATTGGAGGCTTGCTGCATTGAGGAGGGTCTGTCCTCAATTTAAGGAGGGAATTGGAGGCGGGTAATCAACCGAACCCGATTGATTGGCGAAACAAAAACGAAAAAAAGTGATGCGAAAACGCCTCAGGGGGGAAGAAGAAACATCGAGCACACGCGGTCAAAGAAAAGAAACTAACCCCACACCGAGAGAGATCGCTCCATGGGCCTAACGCCCAGCCGCAAATGCGAGGGAAAACTGGGGACGTGTCACACGAGCTGTTAAGGCCGGGGGGGGAAAGGAAAATTAGGGTGGCAAAAAACAAAACGTTGGCCGAAAGCCGCGGGCTGGGAGCACAAAGAATTACTTGCCTTTTGGGGGGTGAACTGCGACGGACTTGTTTAAGCCGGGAGTGCAAAGGTCGGGCTAGGACTGAGGAAAAAAGAGAAACAAGGGGGTTGTACGGGTCGGTGTACTGGTTTCTAGAGCATGTAGAGTGGATTCTCATCGAAGCCAGGAAAGCGGGTCTTCAATGCAAACCCTACCGACATCAATTCCTCTAGGATCCCGCAGATCTCGCACTGAAGTAAATCTGCGAGGAGGCGAAACTCCTAGAAAACGTGTTGAAAAAGGGTGTATTTTAGAATAGCCCATGTGGAGAAAAGTAAGGCAAGACGAGATTCTCACGGGGCACAAAAACTCTCACCAAGCGTCAAGGTTATGATTCATAGGTGAGAAACTCGAGCTTATGGAAGGGGTAATAACGACTAGTAAGACAGGGGCCGGAAGGTGAGGGGGGATGGGGCCTGGGGCCTGTTTAAGCAAGGGTACCAAAAACGAGCCGGTGGGTCGGTGGGCAAGGGGAGGTCAGGAGAGGTATTCTAAACAAGGAGGTCGGGATGGTTTAGAGCACCGCAGAGAATGGCAAGACCAAGCTGGGTCCGCAGCGAACCATCAGCGGAGTCCGATTCATCAGAGGGAGAGAAAGAAAAAAAATAGGCTAAATATGAAAAGCAGCGCACTAATCAGGCAGAAATAGGTATTCTTTCCCAAAGAAAGAACTGAGATTCACAGTGGCTCTTTACTGTACTAAAAAGTTTGGAATGGGGAAGGCTCGCAACAAGAAGTAATCCAGAAGACAAATGTGATCTACGAAACTAGGAAGGAAGGGGACAAAGAGCAGTGGAAGTTGGGTAGCGCTAAACTCCTAGTGATGGGGGAAAAATGTCCCTAATAAAGAAGAGACATTGAGCGCAGAAATGAAAGCGAAGACTAAATCTGGTAATTCCAAAAAGACCATGTCGAGGGGTCTCGGCTAGGCGGGGCTCTCTCGTGAGAGATCAGTTTTTTTCCTCTTGGGACTGGCTGAAGGGTTGTAGAGCCAAGGGAGATATCGCCGCAGGCACAGTTCGTGACATAGCGCCGCGAGTCATGGTACCACCGTTCGCCTCTCTCGAAAAGAGGAGCCCTGGGGGGGGTTTTGCAAAAAAAATTCATCTGGGCGGGCGGAAATTAGCCGTACGACCATCCTGCGGTGGAGGGCTGGCACGGATTTTCAAACGGCTGTCGCGACAACTCGGCGGAAGGCGTGTCGTCTTCATCTCGAACCGGTGGCTCGCACTATTGTTTCGCACCGGGGATGGGGTGATGCGCTGCCAGGGTCAGGAAGTCGCGGGTTGGGGGGGGGAGGGGGTCAGGCAGGAAGGGGCTCAGGGCAGTTTCCATCAGAAGTTTCGTGCTTGGAACTGTCCTCGATGAAAAGCTTGAACTCAGCGTGGAGCGGAAAAGAGAAACAATGACTTCAAGGTTAAAAACCTCATGAGGGTCAAGATGAATCTCAAAGGAGAGAACTTAAGTCTGAGTGGAACGGAGTAAAAAGTGGAAAACTGAAAAGGATTAGTTAAGACCCCATGGTCGAAGGTCACTACTGGAAAAGGATGAACAACTAACCGAAAACCGAAATAGGGGAAATCAATTCTTCTACGAACTCCTTAGACCTCCTGTAGAAAGAGACAACGGTTGAGGGGAGAGGTGGGTATCTGGGAGAGACGTTTGAACAAAGAAGCAGATGGCTAAGGCACGAACGCCAGAAAAACATGGAAAGGGGGAGGTTCGGAATCCTACCGATCTCTCAACGAACGGATGAAGGAGGAAAAAAAGTGTCTTGTTTACGGAAGTTGGCGCAAGCGAACGTTCAGACGAAAAAATGACGGCTCAAGGAAAATTCCATAATAGGGGCTAGTGACAAATCCGACGAGACGAGCCGTAGAAACGGGTATGGAGTCGAGGAGCTCGTGCCAGTAGATTCTTAGGAGGAATTAAGGGCGAAAAACTCCTTTGGATGTGTTATAGGGGGGGGAAGAAGGCATCAAAGGTCTGCTGTAAGCGGCGGACGGGGAGTAAATCCAACCTTTTAGGCATCCTCGGAGGGGTTAAATGTAGTAGAGTAAGATGGGAACTAGATGGCATAAAGCATTTAGATGGTACAGAGGACTTAGTTATTAATAGACGACACATAAAAAGTGCCGTGACGGAGTCGACAGCACTCGCCACTGGAGGAAGGGCAGCGTCAAAGACCTGGCAAAGGCAGAGGGGGGGGGCACAAGAGAAAAGGGGCAGAGGATATCACCTCTTCGTCGGCAGATGGGGTCGGAAAATGACATATGTTACAAGGCCGCTGCAGAAATAAAACAGTCACGGGAGGCAGGGATAAAACCTGAGGAGTACACCGACGGTAAGAACGTCAGGTCATGTCGAAAAGGCTCGTAGAAACATCCAGAATGCGGATCAGAGCAAGGGCACCAATGAGAAAAATCATCAATTGAACACCTGAGCAGCGACAAATGGAAGGGTATAACCGAGACAGGCGGGTGGGAAAAACACTCCGGAAGGGAGGGTGGAAAGGCGGCGCGACTCGCAACGCTATCTCACGGAAGAGAATTCGGGGAGATAAAGGGGATTGAACACTTCTGGACGGGGAGTCACTATTAGTCAGGATATATCTTCGCAGAAGGGATTCCGGGAGGAAGCAAGTCACGAAGGGATCTGCAAAGGAAGACGTACGGCAGCCGGGACCAGGGTCTGTGGCAAGAAAGGACGCAAGTTTTTGCGGATCAGCCGAAACAGCCAATATAACAAACGTCAAAATCTTGACTGCTCTCTAAAAATCACTTACAGAAGAACGGAGGATTTCAGGCAGGAGGAAAAGGATGGAAATCACAGCTGTAAGGGTCTAAAAGAATATGCTTCAAATAGTCTGGATAAAACGATGCCTACAGGACGTCAAAGAGAACTAGAGGTCAAACCCGATCGCCGGCCTAGCTCACGGTCATGGTGAGACACACGGGACCTTAACAAGCTCACAGAAGAAAAACGGAGGCTGCCCGTAGAATGGGGGGGATTAGGAATAACGATTGCCGATTCCGTAAACCTGCCTTGGTTTTAAGAAGTGGGGAGTGGGCAAGGGGCTTAACTAGTCAGAAGAAAAAAAAAAACTAAAGTCGAGTGAGACCAACAACTTAAATCGGGCGAGGAGTTTAGGTCGAATAGAGGGAAGATACGAGAATGGAGATAGCTAGAAAGGCGTCCGTGAAGACAAGGATTTCGAGCGGGGGAATGCCGCCTCTCGATAAACAAATACGCGAGGCAAGCCAAGAACCAATTGAAAACTAACGAAAACGCCACGAAACAAGGGGGTGTAGGACGCTTACAACATCTGGGACACCATGGGGGAACAAGAAAGCAAAAAAAGTCCGCGCACCGTGAAAAACGGTCTGAAGGTGGGGGTTAAGTCCCTTAAAGTAGAGTCCAAGGTGGGTTGGGGGGGTATTAAGAAAATGGTCCACATGACCTATCTACTCATAAAGGGGGAAAGTAACAAGTCTGGGGTTGTTCCACGGGCAGGGGGGGGAGGGAGAAATTCGGGGGGATTCTTCTCTGGGAGGGTTGAAGATCGGGGGCGCGGCTGGGTTCCAGCAAGGTTGCAGGTGGTTGGGGTTCGTAGATAGAGAAGGTTTCACAGTGTGCCATGTCCTTAAGTGAATGGGGAAGTGTCAAAACTCGCATACACAGAAAGTCTCAATCGCGGGAAAAAAAATGAAGCAAAAAGAGAATCGGAACGGCAAACCTGCATGAAGCGGTTTGAAGGTGGTAACTCTTCAACAGGAAGAAGGCCATTGGAAGGGGGGGTTCTTCTCACTACAGGAGATGAATGTGGTCAAAGCAAGAATTGTGACTCTCTAAAGGGGGGTCAGGCGGAGAAGTTCAAGGGGTGGGCTCTTTACTTGAGGCCTTGAGGAGCAAAAAAGAAGGAGACTGGAGGGAAGAACGGATTGCGCATTCAGGTCTGAGGGAACCAGGTCTATAGGGGGGGGGGGGGGGAGGCATCAGGGGAAAAGGGGGGCAAGTATATGAGGTGACAGAAGAAATCGATATTCCAAAACAGCCACCACCCAAACTCTCACCAATAGAAAACACAAGAATCCACCAACACCCAAACAAGCACCCAAGAAGCATAAAAAACGGCCCGACCCAAAGTCTTTTCTGAAAAAAAAACAGGAGCGGGAAAACGGAGGGAGAAGAGGAGAGCCGTGTTGGCCGGGGGCCTTTGCAGGACCGGAAACAGATCGCGTCAACAGAGGGGGGATCGAAAGGCCGGGAGGAAGCACCGATATGATACCAGGGTAACGACGACCGGATGCATGTAAGAGTGAGTACCGGACTAAAGTGCTCGTAAAGGTTCAAAAAACCTTCCCTAAGACGACCCGAGGAAGAGGGTATGGGGGTGTGGGGGTGAGTGGGGTGAGGATGTCGCTACGTGGATGGCCCAGCGGGTGGAGGGGAGGGGACTCGAGTGGAGGGGCCGGCACGCTTGGAGTACGGTGGATGGGGGATAAAGTGTAAAACCCAGGGCGGCTTGGCACAAAAGAGGAAGAAAAATCAAAAGAAGATAGAGATGTAAAAAACCTAACACCGGCATGAGGGCTGGGGCGGGGTAAGTCCCTGATTGCGGGCTTCACGATCATGAGAGGGAGCAAACAGGAGGTGCAAGAGGCTTTCCGTGGGCATCATGCCATCTTCATGACGGTCCAGGGAAGGTATGTTGGTCAGTATGTGGAAGAACGAGCACCCCACCCTTAGATGTCCGTAGGGACAAAAAAGCGCCCAACGGGGAGGAGAAACCCGCGACAGAAAGAAAAAAACTCAATCGACCCCTGGGAGTTTGCAAAAGAAGCACGAACCCTAGGACTCTGAAAAAGAAAAAAGGCCATAGCAGAGGAACGAACCGCGCAACATCAACAAGGCACAGGTAAACAGTTGTGAGTGAAACCTAGTGATCGTTAGATCTTTAGATGGTGTGAGGGACCTAGGGGTTGGGGAACAAACAGGCACAAACAATTGTTAAAACATCCGCAAGGCAGGAAAACGGAACAATGGATCTTTTGGGGGGTAGAGGAACCGTGACGTGCGGCTTTTCCTCTAGGGCCAGGTCTGCGAGATTTCCACCTAGATTGGAGAAGAGGTCAAGAGCGGCGGCACGGCAGGGGGGAGTGCGCTTGTAAGTTGGTGACGTGGGGGGGTATATATTAGTGGAGTCGGAATGAGTGGGATCTCCTGCTTAACACTTGGAAGGTTCGCAGGGCGGGTCGGACCCACGTTCACCTACAGCGGACTGTACATGCGCTCTTCGTGCAGGAGATCTTCCGCCCTGCAACTCCGGTCTCTAGTGGTGGTCCCGGTAGAGGCTCCCTCCCGCTGGCTACTCGGGCTGGGAGCAAGGAACAGAGGCTCTCCGGGATCATTGGTCCGTCGACGTGGAGGGGTCGAATCGGCAAGGTCCGTTGGCATGAATGCTTCTCTGTGGTAAGGAGGACTCTGGAGTTGAAGTAAGGCGTCCACCGTGAGGGGCTCGAGAAACAATACTGCATGAAAGGCGAAATATAAGAAGGGGAATATTGGAGAGAGAGTAAGGCCGCGATCGAAAATAGTCTTCTCTGAGGTCTCTGGGAAAAAAGTAAAAGTTGAAACGGATCCCGGGAGGAGTAACGCCGCTACCGGCGCTAGAGCGGGAAAGCGTTTCTAATGCAAAGAGCAGGTCGGCGCGCAAATCCGACACTGAAAATACTGATAAACTCATGAGTAGAGAGAAGAAAAACCAAACGTTCGGGCGGGGACTACACTCTGGCCTCAGGAGAACAGTCGACGTGTCTAGGGGACCGGGTTGGCTGCCTCGCTCTTCAATTCCTTAAAGGGAAGGAAGAAATGGTCGGGCTTGTCGATTCAGGGGCGAAAGAAGACATAGACTTCTCGAATCGCCACATCAAAGTCCCGGCTTCCGGGGGGTCAAGAGGTGAATGTAAGGGGGGTTCGATTGTTTGGCTTACTGCAGAGAATCCCTCGTCAAAGGACGCGTACACCGGTAAGTGGGTCACTCGCAGGGGGGATTACGTCTAGTCCGCATTAAACGGACTTCAGAAACGAAAATCATGCACGAACTCCTAGGTTAAACTATATGCAGTGCTGGATAGGAAAAAAGGAAAAAAAAATTCAAAGGACTCAGATGAGTACCCTTCCAAATGGGTAGGACCTTTATAAAGAAAAATTAAGCGCGCTTAAAGAAAATCAGGGTGTAATGTAGGAGGCGGAAGGGAACGGGGGGGAACGAAGAAGGTATAGAAAGAATGCCGGGTCCTGTGGGGGGCGGGCCATACAACCTCAGTCTCCCGCAGACCCATATCACACGGGTTTATTCAGCAAAGGAAGCGCAGGCAGGGCATGAGCCTAACAACATATGGGAACATGAAGGAAACGGCCACATCTGGAAAGACTCAGCTCAGGCATAGACATGGAAAAAGTCTTCCAATACCTAAACTCCACGGCTGTGAGGGGGGCAATGTAAAGGGTGAAATGCCGGTCCGCACGGAGCATGCGACGTCGTCATCGCCGCACTTTGTAGGGAGGAGCCCACCAAATTACTCAAGCATTTTTCCCCATCATTCTAGGAACTCGGAAAATAGCACTGCTCGAACCCTGATCAAACAAACTACGCTGTATGAAGGAAAACGGGGTTTGAGGGGCGATCGCCACTAAACTCCCCTTGCTGACCCTAGGAGAACCACAATATAGAAGATAAAGGACGGTATAATCGAAGGGAACGGTCAGAACTTGATAACGCCTGGTTAGAGACTAGGAGGGGCAAGCTCCCATCGAGATGGCAAATGAGGGCTACTCCTAGAACAGGGAGACCTTAATCCTGTCACGCATCAGAAACCACAACACCCGCAGCACACCCACCAAGTTATCGTGTGCAAAAGCACCACCTGATGGAAATAGAAGAAATTGCCGTTCTTCATGAAAGCTAGGCCTTCCCGGCTGGGAAGGCGACTGGTAGAATGTAGAATCTAGGAAGAAGTTTCGCCTCGATTCAAGCTATAAAGATGGTCGGTAAAGCATGTAGATAGGTATCCAGTATTCACTACTGCTTCTTAGCACGCATTGGACTCGTCCTTTGACTTTTTAATCTGTGAAAGGGAACCTTGGGGCGGCGGTCGCGAGGAGTAGTCCTCCAAGGGTCTTAGCAAGAAAGGGAAAGTGGTGAAGAGGGCGTACAGAGAATTTCGTAGGTCATAAGGCATGACGCTCCTGGAAGGGAGGGGTGGGGGGGACAAGAGGGATCCGAATGGTGCACGATGACCCATGTGCATTTCGGAGACTTCTTCGGGGGGAGCCTGAAAAATCGCCAGTGGAATCATCAGGTTCGCGAAAGTGCTCCAGGGACAGAAGGGTGGTCAACGACGCGCGATTCTTAGAATATTCTCGGACGGCCAGAGGGGCTCGACTAATCAGGGGAACCAGAGGAGGGAAAGAATCATGGCAGCCATATTTCTCATCAAAGGGACTCAAGGGGAATCGAGGGGGGCCGGTATTTTCTGGAGCTCCGGAGGAAATGAAGACCGCCTGCGGGGGCTAGGACAAAAAAAAACTGGACTATCAGCTCATCTGCAAAAAAATGTTAGAGCTCATCTCTACGAAATTAGAGGGAAAAGATAAACATTGTGAAATCGCGTGAAACAAACATAGATTGGGAGGAGAGAAGCTAAATACCCTGCGAAGTCGGAGACAAATTTTTAGGATAGATGAAAAGAGGGGGAGGAACAGCTATTCCGCTCAAAGGAGACTTTCAAGTCGGCCGCCTCTTCGATTGCCGGCGCGAGCACGGAACCTCTAATAGGGAAAGCGAAATGGACGGCAAGAAAGCCGGTCGTGGAAAAGAAGAATCGCTGTTCGAGCAAGAATCCTGAAGGGAAGGGATCACAAGATCGCCTTCGGCGGGGAATACGAGAGAACCGGACGAATAAACGTCAGAGGGCTCGGATTCCCACGAGACTCCAGCCCAAATGGCGGTTAGAACTAATGCGTAGCGAGGATTGAGCGAACATTATACCGGCCCATCGGACAAAACGAGTATTAGACACATGGAGGAGGAGATAAAAAACTCGTCGGTAGACGTCAAAGACCTCAAGTAAGACTTCCGGAAAGAGGGCGTAGGGACAAAGATCAAAAAAGTCAATATGAATCTAAAGAGTTTGTGGAAATAGTCAGTGGAGGAGCATCTCGTACTCCCTAGAACCTCTAAGAAAAAGCCAAATTACAGGCAGGAAACCGAATGCGGAAATTGCGGTAGAATTGGGGTTTTACAGATCTTCTCTTAAGGTGAGAAAGGGCAGAAATAGGAGGAGACGCTAATAGTGAGGTAAGGTACGTGCTGCATGTTTGTTTTGTTGCAATCAAAAAAGGCCAGTGCTCTTCGCCGCCCAGAAATTAATCGACCACGGTGGAACGGCCAAAAGGGGGGGGGATCGGCCAGAGGAGAAGCGAGACGGGGGCACGGCGCAAATCAAAAGGAGGTGCAACTTGGGAAGAACAAGGAAAAAATGTTTGGGGTGACCGTGCAAAGAAAGGAGCGGGAAAAATGGTGGGGGTTGTTGTTGATTAAGAAGGAAGGAAAAAAGAAGACATGAAAAGAGCAGGTAAAGAAGGGCGGTAAACAGTCCAAAGGTGGACACGATTCAGGGTTTTGATGGCGAGGTCGTGGCGGTGTGCTTCGGGAGAGGGAAAAAGAGGGAGGAGGGGGTAAGAGTCTTTTTTTGAAAACCGAGGTTAAGCGGGTGTTGGTTCTGGGCCGGCGCGGGTAAAATCACTGGTCAGGGGGGGTGTGGGGGGGGAAGAAAAAAAAGGAAGAGGTTATTTTCACCGCCCGACTTCAACCATTGCAGGTCAGGCATATTCGCATGATGCACGGAATACATCTTCGGAAGGTCGAAGAAAGGAAGAAAATCGCCGTTAAGAAAAGAACATCACAAAGCCTATTCAGGATGGTTCTGCGAGCGCATATGGTCAGCAAGGCACTCAAAAAGGGAAAAATCTCAAAGGGGAATGAGCAGATGTTAGGCGGGAAGTGGCAGAAAGCGGATCCAAGGATTGTCATTTCGCACGTATGCGGGCATTCCATTATATCAGTGGAAGTTCTGAGGGATTTGGGTGTGGAGGACCCGAAGAAGAGAGAAAGCTTAGGAGTGCCGGTCCCTCATGAAGCTAACAAAATTCCAACCCG
>Ga0179593_1351338_pt1 | contig 14642 bp, 23 predicted proteins | sample CZODoug2_1_08_16_FD_185931 | JGI IMG/M metagenome (GOLD analysis project Ga0179593, IMG submission 185931) | Vadose zone soil fungal communities from Angelo Coast Range Reserve, California, USA - CZODoug2_1_08_16fungal (PacBio error correction) | ecosystem: Environmental > Terrestrial > Soil >...
CTTACCTTCTTGCGGGGGGAGGAAATATCTCGTGTAAAGAAAGGGAATTGGAGTGAAGCGAGAGTGACGCTTCAGCGGATCAAAAACGTAAGTACCTACAACATAACAGAAAAAGAAAAGTGGATAGATGAGGGAGAAAAAAAAAAGAAAGCAATGCCCGCAAAAAGCATTACTAAGGACCTGAAGATAAAGCCTAGCTATAAGGGGGAAAAAGGCGTGGGGGAGAGGTAAAGGACGGAGGACGCGAGGAGGTACGGAGGGAGCTGGCAACTATGGGTAAAAAAAACTAAGAAAGGCAAAAGAAGGGGGATCGACGAGAGCTGTATGGCGAGTATAGCATGAGGGTTGGGGGGGGAAAGGGACCGTCATAGCAAATCATACTGGAAAAAAAGTTGTCCAAGGTCACTGTTAAGGACGTGAGTAAAAGGAAGTAGGCGAGGAATCTTACTCCAGAAAAGGGTCAGACCAGCTGCATACAAAAAAAAAGAAAAACAAGAGGGGGGGGGGGGGGAGGAAGGAGTGGTAGGCATACTTACACTAAATTAGGGAGTCGTTTGGGGTGGAAGAGGTCAACGTTGGATCAGACCGCTACTCTGTGTCAGGGAAAGAGGCAAGGGGAAAACGAAAAAAAGTATTGCAAGTAAAAGGTCAGAGAGCGATCAAAAAGCGCTCCTATAACAGAGGGCGCGTCCGGAGTCCAGGAAAAACGAACATGGAGGGAGAACTCGGAGGGAGGGTTTGCGAGGGGGATGGTAGGCAGTGGTCTGAGGCGAGTTAGTCAAGGTCATCTGCAGAGTATCCGTAGAAGAGGGACGTAAAGGGAGACCAAGAGGAGTACGGATAAAGGAGGCCTCGACTCGGAGAAACAGAATATAAGGGAAGAAAGGCATATGAAAAAGGGGGGTATCTCCGATTAAGCTCGCTTCTTTCCTCAAACTATGAATAGAAATCAAAGTGCAAGGAGGGGCATGGGGATGCGGTTAGGACGCCAACGGCGACTAGACAACTACCAACAGCAACAGGGAAAGGACGGGGAGGACAGATAGACTGAGACTCAGAAGAAAAGGTACAAGCATGTACGGTACAATAAAAGGGGAATGAATTACTGATCCCAAAAGGAGAAATTGGAACGCACATCTTTTGAAGCAACTCGTTGAGACATCCCAGAACTCGCTTCGCGGAAGGGAAAACTCAAGAGAATCCCCGGGACAGAGCACCAGAGACACGGACTATCACCTTGCTAATTGCAGCAAAGGAAAACGGCGCGGGTGGGGGGGGGGGGGGGTGGGGGGGGGGGGGGGGGGGGGGGTGTGGGGGGGGGGGGGGGGGGGGGGGGGGGGGTGGGGGGTTTTTGGGGGGGGGGTGGGGGTGTGGGGGGGGGGGGGGGGGGGGGGGGGGGGGGGGGGGGGGGGGCGGTTGGGGGGAGGGGGGGTTTTTTTGGTGTTTGGGATTTGTTTTGGGGTTGTGGTGTTGTTGGGGCTACTCCTACCCCCCCCCTCCCTTCAGGAATGTTTTCCAGCCAACAAATAGGGCACAGCAAAGCGCCTGAAGGAGAGGGAAGAGAACTCAAGGCGCAAAAAAACAAAGAGAAAAGAGTCGTTTCTTTAAACAGCGACGGCATCCTGCGAATCTTGGGGGGAGAGGGGGCGGTAAACATATAGACTGTGTGAGGGTCTCAAAAGGACGCGGTCGCGGACTGCAAAAAATTTAATGACGCCCTTGCTTCGGAGGGGGGCAATGGGACGGGAGGGCTAAGTGTCAAATACGGAGGAGCAAGAGTAACCTTGTTGTAGGGTCAACAAAATATTGACGCTGCGCGGGAAAGGCGGAAAGAAAATTAAGGGGGGATAAGAAGGTGATGTCGTCATTCTATTGTCACTAAGGGGGGGAAAGGAAGGTATCGAAGTGCGGACACTGTTGGGGACTGTAAAAGAGACACTTTTCTATCAGGAAGGGGGCCAGGGTAAAACGAACATCACGCAACATGAAAATGTCTGTGGTGAGGTGGGGAGTACGTTCGATAACAACGAACCTAAAAAAGTCAAATGATTTAGAAAAATGTAATTCTGCCGGGTCGAAGGGATATTTCCGCTGGGGGGGGGGAAAAGCAAACGAGGCTATTACGATACAGATGGGAGATAAGGAGTGTACATCCTTCACACGGGGGAAAAGGGGTTAAAGAGGAAGACCTTATCCGCCGTGCGACGTATATGAAACGAACCGAGAGGTAGATCAAAGAAACGGGTCGGTGCAGGAAGCGAATGAAAGGACTGATCTTTTCTCGAGGAGCGGAAAATGATCTTAAAGTTTAGCAAGGAAGCGTGGATCGGAAACGAAAGCAACTCGGAGGGGAAAGAAAAAGGTAAGGTAACTCTCGGGGCAATCGAACCTTGCTTCACAAAAACAAAATGCTCATATTACATATAAGCAGCGCCAGCAACAGGCGCACGAGGTATGGGTGGAGTTGGGGAGATGGCGGGATGGGGGGAAGTTCCCAACCTTTAGGGAGGGTGCGGGGGTGAAGATGGTATTCCGGAAGCCAGACGTGAGAAAAGACTAAAAATAAGGAGGATTTGGAACAAGCGACAGGAGGGAAGATGACTAAGTACACTCCAAACTACGATTCAAATAGGAAGAGGATTAGACTCCGGCTAAATAAGGTCTATGAGTGAGTGAGGACCAAGCGGTGGCAGCGAAGACCAAGTAACGAATAAGGAGCCAGACACTTTATGACGGGGATTTCCTCGATGGATTAACGAGGCAAGGCGAAAGCAGGGAAGGAGAGAATTTTCGACGAGGTATGGTAACGAACATGCAGTAGCCAGCTCGGGGGAGGGGGGTAGGGAAAAGTGGTTCTTTCTCGTTACTCGAGATGCCGGGAGGGGGAAAAGGGCTCGTAGAGTGAAATTCAGAAAGACGCGGAAATTTCCATAGCCGTGAGGAAAGTCAAAAGTCATAAAAAGGGGAGCAGCTCTAAACAAATATGATTATTAAAGAGAGAAGAGGGGGGTAGGGAACTTATGAATTGAGATGAGGGGGACTCACGCGGTCCAGGGAAAGGGAAGGGAAGTCGGAACAATCACTAATGACTCTCGGAAAGGAAACGCGAAGAAGATCCAGAAATGGCGGAGGACAGAAAGGAGAAAAGATAGCCCGGAAGGCTAGAGGTCCCTAAGAAGGAAGAGCAGTACGCTTATTCAAGAGGAAAAAGAGAGGAAAGCGAACTGAAACGGGGAAAGGTCACGCTACGTTACTTGAGTCGGCACTGAAGAGTGGGTCAGCCGACTACAAGAAAGCGATTAAAGAGGGCAATCGAAGGAAGCATGGGGGAAGATAGCGCGTTGGGACAGGAAGTACTATCCAGAACAGCAGAGGGCCAAAAAGTAAAAGTGGCAAAAGGTCGTGAATTCTCGGGAAAAAGGGGGCGATAACCGCTGTCACGACAAGTAAGCAGGGGTTTGCAAGAAAGGAGGCAACGGGGGGGGAACAAAATCCAGAACACCAAAACGAACGGGGAGGAAGAGGGGGAATAAGTACTACTAATTATTCTTGGGGGTTTTTCCGAGTAAACGGAAAAACTTAACGCTACTGCTTTCAACGGGAGAAGGGAACGACGGCGAAAGAAAAGTCAGTCGATGCAAGAAAAGGGCGAGACGAAACAATCAGAGGGGCAAGGGAGGGTCGCTAAGAACGACAATTGTGATAAGGAGCGACGCGGCTTTCTTGGTTTGGGCAAGGGGGAATGGGCATGACTGGGAAACGCGAAGGTGCTCCAGGCTACTTCAAGGGGAATCAACAGAGAAGTGCTGCCTAGGGGAATGGGAGCAGGACAAATCGTAATGAAACAATGACTGCATATTCTATCGGGGCGACCAAAAAGAGAAATATCAAGTGGAACAGAAGCGACGAAGCATAGGGGCCCGGCTCGAGGAGAAGGGAAGACACGTTTCCATCAATTCGAAAAAAAAGCTGGAATGAGGCACATGGCATGTCGCTAAGACCCCACCCAGAAAATATAACAAAGCAGCTAAAAAAAAAAAAAAAAAAAAAAAAAAAAAAAAAAAAAAAAAAAAAAAAAAAAAAAAAAAAAAAAAAAAAAAAAAAAAAAAAAAAAAAAAAAAACAAAAAAAAGAAATAAAAAGAAACCCCAAAAAAAAAAAGAAACAAACACCACACAAAAAAAAATCGTCGCTCGTTTAGCTTATCTATTGTCAGCATTTAAGCATCTCTTTTTATCATGCAACATTGACTATATTCAGGAGAGGCTCGGGTTTCAGGACCTCTCTTTTAGAACATCACAACACTCTTTCTATCTGATTTTGGATCGGGAAAAAGCCCGATCATCCTGGCATGACGCAACATTAAAGAATTTGGGAGAAAACGTCAGATACTTCTAAGGTCTACTGGCTAACAAGGGGGTACATCCACAATCCTTCTTCATTCTTATGTTAAGGGGAAGAAATGGAAGAGCTAACTTACCGTATAAGGAGCAAAGGTCAAAAACAAGGGAGGGGGGAAAAGAAGATTAGTGGTTTTGAATAGGGTTGATCAAAGAGATGCAAGTATCCTCTGCATAGGGAGCTGAAAGAAAGAATAACTGGGAAGGATGTGTATGTTCAGATAAATAGAGAAATGGCTAAGGGACTTGATAATGAACCAGGTGGCTATACAGGAGAGGAGCAGTGCCGGGCAGGAGGCCAAAGCCCTCTCAAGAGGGGAGGAAACGGGTGGGGATGGGGGTTCTCAATCCTCATCCTAACTATTCGCGCGAAGATAAAAAGGGGGACGAGTATCAATAAGGGACATGTAAACTACGGGGGGGGGTGTCACAAAAGGGTACTTGCGAAAAGTCGCGAAAGCGAAAAGGAGACCCTGTGAACGTCTGTCATCCTTTTCGAGAAAGGTGAAGGGTCCTATTAAAACAAGTAAAGGGGGCTTCGCTGTTTTGAGAGGTAGGATTTGCTAAGAGGCCATAGAAGAAAAAGTGCTCAAAGAAGACCTTCAGTCTCCGGGTTTCATACGCAAGTGGGGGAAGGGGGCGGAAGGGGAGAAAGAGGCGAGAAGGAGGGAATGTGCCCGTGGGAGAAGACTGGAACAAGGGGGTGGACGAGACGGGGGTGAACGGAAGTTAAGCTGAAAGGAAGGGAAAATAAGGAGCGAAAATGAAAACAAGCAATTCACCAGGGGGGGACACGACCGATACTTTGGTAGGGGAGGGACAAGAATGGAAGGACTAAAGGGAAGTCTCTTTCGTCAGGAAAGTTGGGATAGACGGACTTGGAGGACAGAAGCCACAGGGGTGGTTCGAAGAAAGGGGGGCGCCAGAAGAGGGTACGGAGAAGTACGGAAGAGGCTCAAACCGGCGACCTTCAAGAAAAAAGGAAGAAGTCATTCTCGGAAAAAAAACTGCACAGAAAGTTTTGTCTTTTGCGATGGGGATCGGAAAGGCTTTGCCACGCTGAAAAAGAAGAGGGGTGAAGTCCGTCTAGGAAGCGTATACCAACGAGGGCTAAAACACGATTGGAAAAATGAGGGGGGGAGAGCCCTGGAGATGACTGAGTCACAGAGAACGTCTGCAAGTAACGGATGAGAGGGAGGTCCAACTGACGAAGGCAGGGGTATTTATGTAGTTTCGACTGTCCACAGAGATTGGCAGAAAAGACGTAACCTAAGCGAGCAGCCGAAAAAGAGGGGAAGAGGGGGGATTTCAAGAGAGCATTGAGCTTGGGGGTCAAAGGTCGGTACTCCGCCGCGAACTGCTTGGAGTAAAGGACACTTATCTGTGGTGGGGTGCGAGACGAGGAGGGTGAAAGACGGAAACATCAGCGGTGTCTGTCCTTTAGGGGGAGTTTCTGTGAGGCGATGGGGAGGGGCCGGATCGGTGACGGAGAGGGTCGATATTGCCAAGAGGGAGGGAAGGAAAATGGACAGGACCCAAGCTTGATTCTAAGAGCACTGAAAAAAATAGAAAGTGAAAGAGGGAGAAACACGGGAAGGAGGGAGAAGAGATGAATACCGTGAGGGGAAGGAAACGGGAGGGGGGAAACCAGGAATACCGCAGTAAAGGTACATCTAACCGAGGTAGAAGGACGGACGAAACACTCTAAGTAAAAAAAGTCTCCGAAAGAGAAAAGGGAAAAAAAGATGCTATAGAGGAAGGTAGGGGACAAAAGTCTAGATTGACCCGCAATGAGAAGGAGCAAGTACTAAATAAGGGACGGGGAGCCTGAGAGGAAAAGGGCTCGTCATACTCAAAAGAGGGGGGAAAGGGAATAGTAGGCAGGGATGTCGCGGCATCCGATTTGGGGTTAAAGACCTAACGACACTATAAATAGAAGGGGGGTGAATCTGAAAGTAGGCCAGGCTGAAGCTGTTGTGAGAAAAGATAAAGAAGAGGGGTCCGCAAGGGGGGGGGGTCAAAGGGAACAAGTTTCGACTCTCAACTTCTTCAATGACGGAAAATAGGAAAAGAGTCCAAAGTTGGGAAAGCTGACAAATCACCAAAACGCAGCGAAGGGAGAATATTATGCAAGGAAACTGGGGGAGGATAGAGATGTTTTTTGTTCATGGACTTTCAACAAGAGAGGCTTCGACTCAGGGGAAGTCAAGAATTTAAAAAGGAGAACCGCAAAAAGGGGGGAAGTATGCCTAAAAGAAGGAGGGCCTATACAATTGATAAAAAAAACCCTCGTTCCATTAGTCGCTACCGAAAAGTATCTCCAGGGGGAGGTGCGGGGGGAATTACATGTATGTACCTGGAGAGAAAAACGCGGAAAGGGAATCGCTGGTAAATTCCAGGACTCAAAAGACAGGGGGGAGCCAATTTTCATTAGCGGAGCTCCATCGGGGGGGGAATGAAAAAGAGGCTCCCTCGGCTCCCCCGCGGCAAAAAGAGAGGTTGGACGGCGGGAAAGAAAGGGGAGATAAAAGCTTCTAAACTGGAGGGAAAAAACGCGAAAGGAGCTCAAATCAGAAAACCTGCATGATAGATGCCAGTGAGGCAGTGGGGACTTCTGATGTAGAGGATAGACAACAAGGACAGCTGCGAAAGAAAAATTGGGTCCAGAGGGGAGCTTGAGAGCTGTGAGGGGAAAGCAGGGGGGAAATAGGGGCTTTACTCCAAACTATCGATCCACCTTTCTACTTAAAAATAGGGGAGGGGAAGCGGGAAAGAACATCCAACAAAGGATCCGCTGCAAAAGGTGGGGAAAAAACAGACAAAAAAAAAGAAGAAAAGAGAAATGGGACCAGAAAGGGCGTAATGAAAGGAACACCGGGCAAGCTATCGAAAAGGCAACGGTAGAATCCAAACTTCAGTCGAGGAGTTGGGAACGGAAGGAAAAAGAGGTAGGAGATCAACGCGAAGAAAAAAAATAGCGAAACTACCACACCAAAGGGTGGAAGGAGGATTCTTTTTTTACTGACTCTCGGAGGGAGAGCTGCAGAGGGGATCAGGACGTAAAGAAAAAAAAGGGGGTTCTACGAGACGTAGCGTCAAGTGAGGGCGGGGGGGAGGAATTGTATTCGAACCCTGTGTGCTAGTGACTTGGGGGATCTTTTATGAATATTTCTACTCAGGAGGCCAAAAAGGGAATCTAACCTGGGGGATGTCTAAAAAAGAGGAGGAAAACTGATTAAAAAGAGTCAAGGGCGAAAAGAAAAGGTGGCTCGAGCTCGGGTTCGTTTACGATATAAGGGAAGGTCAAGGGAGTTAATTCACGGGCAAAGAAAAGGCGGGATTTGTAGGGGGCAAGATGACAGCATTGTGTCATAGGTCAATGATTTGTGTCCGAAAAGCAAATAAACAATAAAAGGGGGGACGAAGTGGATAGGGGAGGAAGTTAGGAGGAGTAACAAAAGATGAAGAAACAGTCTACTTGTCTCATGGAGAAAGGAAACATGGAGAGGAGCTGGGAGCCCAGGGAGCACAGAATTCCAGGGGGGAGAAAGAGGGGAATCTCAAGACGGAAAAGATCGGTTGGTGGACGGAAAAGTAACCCTCTTCATATGAGAGAAAAGGCGCAAGGGACAATGAAAATGTAAATGAGAAAAAAAAAGGCTAAAACTATGCACAGAGAAAAGTGTCCGGGGCATGCGGAATAAAGGGAGAAGGCTTCATTGTCGTAATGGAGAGGAAGAGCACAAAGTTTTGTAGTCGGAAGAAGGACCTAGCCTCGAGGTTGGGAACTGAAAAATTAAGGGGTCTCTTGAAACCGCGACTTATTAACAAAAAAAAGGAAAGCAATAATAAGGAGGGGAAGTACTGAAGAAAAATGACGCCTCTGATTGCGTTGAGGGGAGGTGGATTCCTAAGTCAGGGGCAAAAACCGTGGAATTTAAAAGGGCGAGGAAGAGGGGAAGTAGACCGTTACGAAACTTGAGACAGGAACTTAAACGTCGAACCTTGGGGGGAAATAAGAAAAGCACTTCGTGGACATCTGCCTGATTATCAATCTCAACGAAGATGAAGCTAGAGAAATAACTTAGATAGATGAACAATCAGTGAGAATCGTTATGAAGAAGTTCATAAAAAAAGAGATTTAAACCTCACAACGAAACGCATACGCTGGGCCAGGAAAAAACGAAGGGGGTAACGAAGGGATTTCAGCTCAGGTCTTCATGGAGGGAGACGAATCTCCATTGATAGCAGGAACCGGTAAGGGTGAAAGGAGTGGACTTAGATAGACTTCTTTTTGCAGTACGGGAATCTAAGATCAAGGGGTTAGTCGCAGGTCTGGGCGGGAAGTCGAGCAAAAAACGAGAAGGAGGAAGGCGCTTAGATGAAGGAGAACAAAGGTCGCAAATAGAAAAACATTCCAAACAGTGATTCCCGCACACGAAGGGGACCTATAGAGATACAACAAACAAAAAAAAGGAGGGGAATGGAAGAAGATAAGGAGGGACAGTCTGCGGGTGTAAGAATAGGGGAAATATAACGAGGAGGTAGAAAAGTCGGCGCAGAGCAGAAAGAGACGGAAAATAACAGGTACCGCTCACAGAACGAGAAAATCATAAAACGGGGGAAGGAGGGACAAGAACTACGTAACAAGTCAGTCTGAAGACAGAAAGAGTAATTCCGGAGAGGGGAAAGAGAATCGAGGAATAAGTCGATGAGCGTGAGGACTAGCGGTGGCCTGAGACAGATGGGGGGGTTCAGCAGAACTACACGACATATGCTGGCTGAGTACGAAGCCTGGTTTCCAGGAATATGAGTAGGTGGTGGAAGAGTAACGTAGGACATCGAATCATTTAGATGACCAAAAACTGGTAAAAAAAGGGAGGAGGGGCACGCGTCTAAACACCAGCGAGAAGAAAGGTCCGTCGAAAAGAAAAAAGAAGAAGTTTTGTTGGACAAGAAAGAGATCGCAAACTCCATAACACTAAGAAGGAGGGCGCACTGGCAGAGTGACACTGGAATGAGAAGAGGTGTGGGTGTGCAGAGGGACTACGGAGGGAAAACCCTTCGTAAACAGGGTGAAAAAGAAAGGAGCTTCCGGGAGACATACAAAACAGGTGGACATTCTGTCCTAAAAAGAGTATGCAAGAAGGGAGAAAACGAGCAAAAGGAGAATGGAGCATCATGGTCAACAAAAAAGGGAGGATTATCTCCCCAAGAGGGGACGAAGTTAACAGGGGATGTACGTGGGAGTACATTCGGGAACATCGCAGAGGGAAGTCACGTCATCCAAAGGGAGCCGGGCAAAGATCGTTTCAGTAGGAGTCTAACTAGAGTAGTCACAGCTAAAAGGCAAACAGAGTGACGCAGGCCGATAACGGGAAGGGGAAGAAAAAATCTACGAAGGGAAAAAAAGGGGGCGCATAAAAAGGATGATCGGGATGAAAAAGGGGGCAGAAATTCTCAAATCTAAAACATCTGCCAAGAGCCAGTGTAAGGGGGGAACGGAAAGAACCAAAAGGCAAATAGAAAAAGGATGAAACGTCTAAAAAGTCCGCCTGAGGGAAAAGGCGGAGACTTTTGAGCAACGAGGGGAATCAGGACAGGACTAGAGATGATCGAGAAAAAGGTTCACCGGAAGCGAGACAGCGGGAAGGAAAGGAGAGCGTTTTGGAAAAACCGATCGCGATAAGATTGGGGGGAACTCAATTGAAAAAAAATCTAAGATAAGGAACGAAAAAAAGTGAAGACAGGAAACGTCAGAAGAAAGAAGGAGCGTCTACTTATAGACACACAAGAAGGAGGAAGGGAGATGAATGAGAGGACAAGAAGAGAGCTCCGAAGGCAAGCGAGAATAAAAAAAAGGGAGTCTCATAAAAAAGGGGGAGGAGAAAAGGTCGTTTTGGGGGAGTCTACTCTCGGAGCTGATTCTATCTCCATATTGATCGGAGGGAAAAAACTAAGAAGGGAATTGTATGTTCAGATGCCGTGCATCTCGAAGGATGGGAATTTAATAAGAAGGGGGGGGAGGAGCCTTGCGTTGGATGCGCTTCCTGTTTTCGGAGCAATGGGAGTGGGCAAAATCAGGTTCCGTTTGGGGGAGTTAAAAAAGAGTGCGGCTAAGAAGGAGGGGGGGAGCGATCAGCTAGAGGTTCTTTTATGGCCGGATCAGTTAGTGAAGGAAAGTTCGGAAAAAGAAATAAAAGAAGAGCCGAAAAGGGGTGCTGTACCGCGGCATCCTGGTTGCTAAAATCGTAAGGATTGGCAGAAGTAAGAGAGGACACTGTGCTGACTAAGAGGCAGGAGGGTGTTTTTGTAATCGGTCGGAGTCAAGAAGAAGAAAGACCGGGGGGAGAGGCCAAACGATGGCAGGATCGTCCGCAGTTAATATTTATCATCCAGGGGAGGACAGAAAGGATCATATTTGGGGGTACCGAGGAGAGTCGTAGAGGTGCGGAAGGTGGAGTAAAAACCGATGACATATGACAGGAAGCCCTTAGCAGGGGGGCGGAAACGGTCGATACAAGGAGACCGAAAAAAAATGAAAAAGAAGAGACAAGTTGGGTCGTGAAACTCACTTTCATGCAGGGAGGCTGTTAGCAATCGAGTCAGTGAAGCAGATGAAATTGGAATACTCCGGAAAACAAGAGGCAATGAAATATTAAAGTGGGAATCTCTCTTAAAGGCGAAGGCTGCCAAAAAGGGATAAATGAGGAGTAAGGTCGAAAAACCCAAGAGAAGAATTGGGGGTTTTTTCATGGATGGGTGGGGTGCAGGGGACAGAGGGGAGGGGAATGGGGTCGGGAGGCAAGGGACCTTAAGAAACGAGAAGACGAGGAGAACGACGGACGGAAGCCGACCTTTGGGGGGATGCTTTGTTAAATCAGAAAAACTAGGTGGGGAGGAACGGTAATCTCAATAAATTAGAGATTCAGAGAAACAATCGCGGTGGGGGAAACTGAGCGGCAGGGAGGATGAAAAAGTGTAGGTAAATACCAACTCAAAGGATTGAAGCCATAACCAGGCCGAACGCGGAAAGGGGTCACGCAGGGAGAGGAAAATGATGTCCTCGGAGACAGTCCTTTCGAAACATCCTACGACGGCCATTATATCAGAAGGAGAAGAACTCGGGGGGAAGCTCACGGTGGTCCGAATGTCCCGCTCTAAAAGATGGCATGTAAATGAGGGAAGAGGGGTAAGAGGGTACTTGCCCGAAAAGGGGAGGATGCGCAGGGATGGTCATAAAAGGAGGCGGAAATATTCGGAGTTCAAGAAGATGGGACATGAAAAGTCGAGAGTGGCATAAGATAAAAATACAACTAGAGGGGAGGGGAAATAGCTTAAGCGGTACTTCTTCATTGGAGGGAGTTAAAAAGAGGGGAATCCCAGAGAAGAGAATTTTATAGGCAGAGGGAAAAGCAGAATCATACTAGGGAGGGCAGACATCGATGTCAGAACTTAAATACGAACAGTATATGGGAGAAGAGAGGACGTCGAAAAAAGGAGAATGTCAGAGAGGAAGAGAAGGACTCTAATAAACTATTAAAAAGGAAGGAGATAGTAAATAGACGGAGAGGAAGGCTTTCAATGAACGCTAGGCGGGAAAACTTAAGGAAGCTTAAAAAAGAGGATGGAGTTTAATAACTACAGATTCCGATGAAATATTGGGATTGGATTGGCTATGATAGAAGTCAGGGGGGAAAGGTGACGGGAGTCAGACACAGAGGAGGAGGAAAGACGGGAAAGGTACTCGTAACAGTAATCAGCACGCCGTGAGACTGAAATACTCTTCAAGCGAGGAAAAAAAGCAGGTGCAAAAAAGCCAAGGACGACCAAATCCCAGAAACGCAATCACTCTAGTTCTCCTGGCTTGGGATCAACGGGAGAGGGAATTATGAGAATCAGGGGGGGGTCATAGTAGACGGGAAGAGTCTATTAAAAGAGGATTGTAAGGTCAAGAAAAGGAATAGACGCCAAAAAGAACCTGTACATGATGCCTAAAAAATGAAGATGCTCGAGCAATTGCGCTAAAGAAAAAGAAGCGTAAGAGAGCGAATCCCGCAAGACAAATGTAGAAAAGCTCGGGCGGGGGTGGGAGGGTGGATGGTCATGGCCGGGGGTATGACGGAGGATTAAAGGGTCATCTGCAGAATGTTTTCCGTCCCACCCGAGCCGTGCACGTTTTAGGAGGATCCGAGTAGGAAATAGAACTCCTGAGGCAAAGGAGGAAGAACCAAAATATTCAGTTTCTTAGAAACCGGCTAAGTGAAAGGTGGACTCATAAGGTCGGAACTGCTCATGACGACACAAAAGGATTATCAAGGAAAAACTCAGAGAAGGAAAAGGTACATGGTCAGGAGGATATGCCAAAGGCCGTCAACATGAGAAGAGAAAACAACAGTGTCAGGAAGGTAGGGGATGAGGAGGGAGAAAGAATTATCAGGAAGCGGGACGACAAGAACGGATTAAAAAACCATTCACGCGAAGGCAGGCTTTATAGAGAAAGGGGTACATCCAACAAGGGTCACAATCTTTCCAGGAGGGGAAACCAGTGAAAAAAAAGTCAAATCGGAAAAAGAGACAGCAACCAAGGCAAAATTAAATCGAAAAAGTACGAAGATAGGGCGCGAAAAATCCCACTGACAGGGAAAACATTATTCGTTTCCGCACGATCAATTCGCAGCTAAGGACACAGCGAGAGAGAAAAAAATCTAAAATGAAAAATCAACAATCAGGGAAAAAGAGAGAGCTTTTGTTGGATTCACGGAAGGGCACAGGAGACTCGGCGAAGGTTGGGGACGGAGTCGAACTAAGAAAAGAAGGGGGGAATGGAAAGCACCAAAACAAGGATGAAACGTAGCGCTCGTCTAATTCGTACGTGGGTGCATTTAATGACGCAATGGTTCTAGTAGTGATCTTGGGGAGAGGGAGGGGAAAAGGGAGGGGACCAGACCTGAAGCGCACGGGGTGCCACGTTGAGGAGGAAAAAAGGTCAGAGGAGAGGAGAGGAAGAGAAGACTCAAAAAGGTATAAAGGTGGCGATCAACGTTTCTTGGAGGGAAAGCTACCTTTCTTCAATGAGTGGGGAAAAGAGGGTGTTCCAAAGAAGAAAAAAGCAGGGCACACTGGGTTGGAGGGAGAAGAGTCATCCTGTCTATGATCAGGTTGTCAATTCAGCAACAAAAATTAACAAGAAGAAGCAGCAGCACTGGGTTTAGGTAGGAAGCCGTTCGGCTAGCAAGGTAGCCCCAGAGGCATATCTTGGAGATAACCACTCACGGGAAAGTACGGGGGGGAGCCGGGGTTGCTATCAGCGACAAATTGAATATTGATACTCTTTGGGGAGAAGGGGCGCCTATGAAGGAAATTTGACAGCGATGGAGATACATGAACATAGGAGAAGTGACTCGGAAGGAATTCCGCTATCAGAGTAAAAGGGGAGGAAAGAGAGGAAGCGAACGTCAATAAATCACCTAGAAAAAAGGACCATAAGAGGGAGAGAAAGATCAAAAATATCGGTGGCGACGACATGACGCTGAAGTCTGTCCTGCTACGTAGAGCCCTGTTGATCGAAATCATACTGCAATTTAGGCATGAAGGGGCCTTTTTTGATCTCGCCAGAACTAAAATCTGTTTGAAATGATATGTGAGGGGACAGTCCAGAGACCTTCGGGGCAAAAAACAGGGGCGCAGAATTCAAATAGTACAAATGCCCACAAGAGGGGGAGAATAAAAAGGGGTGGTCTGGGTGTTGGTGAGTTGAAAATGGGGGCAAACCGGGGAGGGGGCAGTGTGACTAAAAGAAAGCGGTGCCGGACTCGCAAAATGGAATACGTTACGGACACGGGGAAAAAAGGGGCTTTGAAGGATGAGGACTACGGTCCCGAGAAAAAAAGCCGGCAAGGAGGATGAATAAAGCAGGGAAGATGAAGTGTCTGCGGTGATGAGTTTAATTTCGCTGAGACAAAGAGGTGAACACAAGGCTTACTCTAAAAGGGAATCGGGAAGCAGGGGGGGAATAGGAAAAAGTAGGAGTCCTCATAAGCCTAAGGGAGAAGGAATAAGGATTGGGCCGCTCCTGCGCAAGAACGGAACTAGAGCCAAGCGTGGGAGGGATGGACGAATGGTGACTCGAGTGCAGTGCAAAGAGAGAAGGCCGGAGGTAGATGAAGCAGGACCAAATTCATGCCCGGGCCATTCCCAAGAAGTGTAAAAAAGGGAAAGAAGGGGAAGAAGGTAAGATGCC
>Ga0179593_1476844_pt1 | contig 14642 bp, 24 predicted proteins | sample CZODoug2_1_08_16_FD_185931 | JGI IMG/M metagenome (GOLD analysis project Ga0179593, IMG submission 185931) | Vadose zone soil fungal communities from Angelo Coast Range Reserve, California, USA - CZODoug2_1_08_16fungal (PacBio error correction) | ecosystem: Environmental > Terrestrial > Soil >...
GGGTCCTGGCCTCGGGAGGTTAAACTGGGAAAGGAAAAAAGGACCAGCCCAGACGGCGTTTCTGAATGGGTAGGGCACTGGGGGAAAAAGGGCACCCCGGGGTTGTCCTTATGCTCCCAGAAAACGATTGTCAGCAAACCGGGGACGAATCGTAAAAAATTCCCGCATGGCGAAGAATCGAATGGTTAAAGGAAAAGGACTAAAAAAGTGGAAAGGGATTGTTGTTAAGGTCCGGGAGGATTTTAAGAGCGGTGGTTACGGTAAAAGGACGGCGACGGAATTTGCGAAACGACAAGCAAAATGATGCAAACGGGAACATTGGGAAAAAAATTGAAATGTATTCCTAAACCTGAAAAGGAGCCAAGAGGTTACAGGGGGGTCAAAAAACGGGGAAGAAAAGAAAGATCAGCAAGAGTTAATTGCCTTCAAGCGGTTCCCAGAGTGGAGGTGGGAAGGGGATTCCAATGGTAAACGGAATTGGCGAAAAAAAAACCAAAAGGAAGGCGCGGGGTGGGGGGGTGCGGCCGTTGAGACCGGGGGGGCGCGAACCTATTACCGCACCAAGCCGCCCTACAGGGAAGGACCCCTCGAGAAAGAGGAACAGACCAGGGGGGAAGAGTAACGTTCAATAATGTTGCCATGAAAATAACTGGAAAAAACAACTTCTATTCGAGGGACCGAACGATGAATTCCCAAGGGGCACGAGTGGGGAGGGGAAAAATAAACAGGGGGGTGAAAGACAATGAACAAAACTACCGCCCGGGGTGAAAAGGGACCTTCCGGCAACGTGGTTGGAGATCCTACGGAAGAAAGACCATGTGCATAGGGGGGGGTGATGCCGAGGGGGGTCAATATTGCCTGGTCGGAAACGCGATATCCAAAAGGGGATGCTGCACGAAGCGAGTAGAATCAAGCAGGAGAGAAAAGCCAGCAAAAAAAGGGAAGATTCCGAAAAAAGGGAAGGTTCGTTGAAGTCCGAGATGTCTCCGCTGTAGTAGTGATCCAAAAGTTAGCAGTGATAAGTGAAGAGGGGGGTGGGGGTGTGGGTTGGGAACTGATTTGAGAAAAAGGTCCAAAGGCTTAATCCAAAAGAAGAAAGGGACTCACAAATCGAACGGACGTGACCGGAAAGACGCGGACCAGTCTAGAGGGAAAAATGGGAAATTGTTGGAGGCGCAAAAGAAAGACAAAAAGGTTGGAAGGAAGAACGGAAGAACGGTTGACCAACTTCTTGGGGAGAGCCCCGTAAGGAAAACAAAAAAAAACAGGGTGCAGGAAAAATCCGGAGGAAGGGGGGGGAAAAGGGCCGAAGCCACTAAGTTTAAAAAAGCACTCTGGCGAGCGCAGGGGACGCCAACTGGAGGGGGGAAGTCCATGAGTTTCGCGAGTCACGGGAAAATCGGGAGAAAAAAAGGCTCAGACGTCCAAATAAGCAAGAAAAGGAGGGGAAATCGAAGGAAGACGATGCCACGAGGAAGTCGGGTAGTTCACTACGGGAGGGGAAACAAGACCATAATAGTGGTGGATAGGAAAGGCACGGCTGAGGGGGAAAAAGAGGGAAATCCGACAAGGCCGGGACTATTGCAGCGGGGGGAGGGAGAGGGGCCGAAGCCAAATTCGGGAAAAAAGAATAAAAAAGGGGGGGAGAAAGGGCCAACCGGGGGATTCACCAGGACGGGTGAGGGACAAGAAATCAGATCAAAAAAAAAAAACAAACATGAGGAAAGAAAAGCCAGAGAGAAGAAAAAAAAGGTAGAAACTTGGGGAAAGAAAAAACAGGAAAGTGTTCTGGGAAGGGAAAATCATTGAACACAGGGGAGGAGGAAACGAAGTAACAAAAAAAACTGAACCAAAGAAAAACTGCTGTTTTCGGAAGGGGTGAACGCGAAAAAGAGAAGGTCCTATCCAAAATGAGATAGAAGGGGGGTGGTCAAGGAAAGGGGAGAAGCGTGCCCGAAACGAAAGTAAAGAAAAAGCAGTCGGAAGCCCAAAAGGAAGTGTAGGGGGGGGTCGACGACGGTGGCTAAAGAAGGGATAAATGTAGGGTGGACCAGACAAGCGAAACTCAGGAGGAGAGGGGGGGGGGGGACGCACGCGAACAGTGTTTCTGGAGAACCCCTAACAACTGGCATAGGGAGGACAAGGCTCCAAAAGGAACGACGGGGGAAAAAGGTTGGGGTTTAGGTTACGGAGATCGCAAGGCAAGGGAAAAACAAGTACAAATCAAACAAGGCAACGGAATGATCAAAAGGAAGACCATATCGTCCAGTTGGAGCTGAAAACACCAGCCAAAGGGGACATTAGAAAAATAGACGTAAAAAACAAAAGAAAGCCGTCACCCAAGACATGGAGGGAGAATTCACCTCGATAAGGAGACACCAACGCAAAAGAGGTAAAAAGGGAAAGACGCAGTACAAACAATCTAAACTTTGGCGGGGAAAAAGGGGGAAAAACGATTGGATCATCTCCCACGAAACCAGCGGAGGGGAGGGGGGAATAGTGAAAACCTGACAACAAGGGAAAAAAAACTCAGAAAAAGAGGGGGGTAAATATTAGGGGAGAAAACGCCTCCAGAAATGATGGGGGGCCTCTCGGAAGAAAGGAGGGGCACCATCAAAGGAAGTTAAAAAAGAGGAAGAGAAACGGACCAAACCAAAATCTAAAACAAGACTTACACGTGTCTCTTCCGGGAGTAGGCGCGGGAAAAAAATGGGACGGAAGGGGACTTGGGAAATTCGGCAGGCGGGTCAGGAAAAAAAGGCCAGCCCCAAGACGGCCCAGGAAATGGCGCAAAGAGGAGACGGACCAGGGAAAGAGAAGGGGGGGTCCAATTTGATGACAAAAACGGGGACGGGAACAGATCAGGGTCCCCTGAGATGACTAGCCCCGAACCCTCGTAGAGAGGGAGGGACTCGGATAGAACAGCGGTAGGGTGGACCAATAAAATCCAGCAATGAGCGGGCTTACAGTAAGCGAAAAAGAAATTTGGCAAGGGGAGGGGGAAATGGGGGACATAACACGATTTTAAGAAAAAACCAGGGGGAATCAAGGACTCCCGAGAGACCTGAAAGGGAGTGTATAACAAAGGGGTTTTTGGTAAAAATAAGAACAACAGGGGCAGTCAGAAGGGCAGGCCATTACACAGTCAAAACAGCACACGCCCGAAGACTGGCCAAACAGCGGAAGGGGGGAATCTTGGAGGGGGAAGGGGGGGGGGTAAAAATTCACTGGAAAGGAATACCTAAACCTCCGACGAAATCGCTTGCAAGCGAGGAATCGGTGCAAGCACAGAACATGGGAAGCACACTCAAAACAACCCAAAAAATTGCCGGTTTTAGGGGAAAAGATTACGGAGCATAAGAGCAGAAGGGGGAAAAAAGCAGCCAGGGAAGACGCGGGAAACAATTCAAGTTGCAAAAAAAAATCACCTTATATTCGGGTAAGGGCCCTTGGGAATCAGAGGTCAAGAAAAAACCGGGGGAGAAGGGAAGGGAAAATTCAAAAAAAAAATTTATTGTAGGATAACTAAGGGAAAAACCAGACCCGGCCTTAAAACATCCATCAGCCCCTGGATCAAAACTGGGGTAAAAGAGACAGCGAGACGAAAAAAAAGAGGTTATGCAAAAGAGGAGAATCGGTGGGGATTAACCAAGTTTCAGGCATTAAAAAAGGAGGGGATGGGTGAAGCAGGATGGAAAGGGTAAAAGATGAATAAAGGTCACCACCACTTTTTTCGTCGAGAAGGAAAGCGACTCGGTCCTGAACATGAAGTTGCAAGGTGGACCCCTTAAACCCGAAGGGGAGGAAGAAAGTGAATGGGGGTCGAAGGGGGGAAAGCGATTTGTAGAATCAGGAAGGGGAGGGACCTTTCCTCAGAAAGTGTCGAGGGGGGATAGTAAAAAAGGAGAGGGGGGAGGGGGGCAGAAGCGGGGTGAGGAGAGGACCGTGTTCCGAAAGGAGATCCAGATGTCACGAGGAAGTTAACGTTGAGTCACCAAAAAAAAAATGTTGAAAAGAGCGGCGAGGGGAAATGGCAAAGTCAAGGGGGGGGCCATTTGGAGGCTGAGGGAAAAGGGGGTGGTGAGATAACCAGAGAGCCGAGCCGGGGGGGGGGCGGTGGTCAACACAAAAAAACGGAACTGGGATGAAGAGGGAGGGCAGGGCGGGGGGGGGAAATCCTAGGTGCTTGCCCACTGTTCTGACCGGGGGGATACCAAGGGCTAAACGTTAAAATGTTCGAGAAAAATTGAAAAAAGAAAAGAGGATTGCTAAGAAAGGGGGTCCTACCGATGGCAGAATAGAAAGGGAAAGCACATCCACCTAGTAGGCCAGCCGAATCGAACAAAAAAAAAAGGAAAAAACGGTGAAGTCTTCGAAGAAGGGGAAATGAGAAAAACACAACTATGGCTAACAAACCTGCGTACAAGTTTAAAACGAGGGGGAAGATCCTTGGGGGAGGCCATCATCAATGACCCGCTGCAGACTGGAAAAAATTCCTGGGAAAAGGGGTTTTGTGGCACGCCACACTAAGAAGAAAAAAAAGGAAAAAGGGGGCAACTAAGTGGGGCCTATGGCAAGGGGGGTTAATATTTGGAAGGGGAAAGGACAACAAGGGGGAATTTAAAGAGAAAACCCAGAACGGGCTGGCCGCAAGAAAGGGAGATTGGACCACAAACAGTAAATTTTCTGGGGTTGGCATGTGGACAGAAAAAAAAGGAGCAGGAAAAGGGGGAGGGGGAAAGCGAAAGCAAAGGTTATCAGGAAAAAAGGAAGGATGGGGGAGGTTCAACGGTCTGAACTCACGCTGGGCAGGTGGGAAGACAACAGAGAATGTTCAGAACGCAAGGAGGAGAAAGGAAGACGAACGGGGATCCCTCATTCGTTTTCACCCGGGTGCCTTGGGGGGCCGGCGAACGAAATACCTGTCATGACGGTTTGATACCGAAGAACACAGGGTGGGGAACGGGGGTGGACGGAAAAGGGGCCAAACGGGACATCCCACCGCGACATGTGCAAGAAAAGGGAAAATAAAAAAAAAAAAACAGTGGGGCGGATGCAGAAAAAGCCAACTTGCGACCATCCGGGCCCATTTCCAGCGATAGAAAAAAAATGAGGGCCCAGCCAATGGGCGACGGGTCGAAATACAACAAGAAATTCTTGTGGGAAAAGGAGGGAAAGGGGAGCGACGTGGATTGGGGGGGAAAGACGGCCAAGAACCCGAGATATTATAGACAGTTCGTAAAGAGGAATGTGGTAACAAAAAAAAAACTTCAATCCGACGATACAATTGAAAAAGGTCATGAGTCGAGAAGGGTCCAATCTGGGCAGGTCCCCGAACACTCTGAAACGAAAAAAAACGTTTTGAACGAAACACCGTGAAGTCTCCCAGAACTTGGGGGGATGGTCAGAGAGAGATCAAAAAATAAAAGAGAGATCTCTCGAACCTAAAGGGACGTAAGAGCCAAGGGGAACCTTTCGCAACGTGTGTCCTGATATTGGTTGGGACGGGATGCAGCAAAAGGGGGACCAAAAGAAGGAAGGGAAAGACTCAAAAAGAAACTGTATCCTTTCTGTTTAAGAAACGCCCGACCAATAAGGGAAGAAGGTCCCTAGAAAACCGTATCGAACAGGGGGGGCGGCAGGGGGTTCAAAGGGGAGGCCCCCAAGGACTGATACGCTCCAATACCAGAGTGCAAACAAAAAGATTCCGGTATCGAGAAAAAATAGCAAGGACAGGACAAAAACGTAGGGTAAAAAAATGCATAAAAGTACAAGAAGAGGGGGGGGAAAGGGCTGATCCAGGGGGCATGTTGTTCCAACAGGGAGAAGACCCTGCACAAAGCGAGGCTCCTGCTGCCAAAACCAGTTCGCGTGTTAGTTACGGGGAGTGAAGCTCAACAGCCGGTACACGGACCAAAAATCCAAAAGGGGAATAAATAAAAACGTTCCGTATAAAAGCTTCACCGTTCGCTCCACAAAAAGCAAGGTGGAAAAGATGGAAATACCCCAACGGGGAAAGCGGGGGGGAAAATCGGAAGTAGACTCGGAAAATCAAAAAAATCTGTATAAAAAAGTCTCCCCGTGACAGTTCAGACGGCGTAGGAAACAAAAAAAAAAATCCCCCGTTTTCACACGGAGAAAAAAACGGGAAGAATGGAACGAAAAAGAAAAAACGAATCATAGGGACAAACTGACACAATAAAATAGGAGGGGGGAATGGAAAAGCAAGAAGCGGCCTCCCCCAGACAATAAAGCGGGAAAAAGGGGGGGTGAAAGAATCCCTCAAAAGAATCCGTTATTTTCTTCCCCGAGAAAAAGGAACAAGAATGATGGTAAGCAGGGAAGCAAACACAGAAGAAGGCCAAGGGTGAGGGTCAAGAAAAGGGGTTCGGCAGCAATTTTCAAGAAAAAAGGAGTTGTAAAAGCCGGACCATCGTTGCAATGATGACCGCCGAAAACCAAAATGAGAACTTTAAAAGACGGGACCGCCAACGGGGAAAGCACGTTGTGTGGGGAAACAGGGGGAATCAGGGGCCGGTCCGGGGGGGAACGAAGCACCGAACAGAAGCAAAGGGGGGTTGAAAAGGAGAGGAAAATCGCTGCCCGGAGAGTCATCGGCGGCAAATGGGGAAGACGGACAAGAAAACGCCCTGGAGGACCAAAGCCTAGCCAAACAGCGCGGGCAAAAGGTCAGTCGAAAAAAAATGGACATAGCCTTGTATAAACAGGGGGTCCATCACGAGATTGGGGGAAAATCACGCACGAGGCAAGGAAAAAAAAAAGGAGCAACAGTAAAAAATGGAAAAGTCAGGGACATCACGTTTGGGGGAAAAAACAACTGCCCCAAGCTCGGCACTCCTTCATGTCGCACAATGACCAAGTGAAAAACCCACTCAAAAAAGGCTGGGCAAAACATCTTTGCTTTGTCTGAGGTGCGAAGAAAAAGGAAAGGAATCGTCTCCGGGAACGCTCGAGAAAAGGAAAAAAGAAGGTCAAGAAAAACGCAAGAGATCAAAGAAAATCAGAGCAATACTAAAGGGAAGGGGAAAATCGGAACGGGCCCGAAAGTTCGAAGTACGCCGCAAAACGAAGTCTCGAAAGGGAAGAACAAAGAAATCCTAGAAAAAAAGCCTCCAAGCCCGACGCCGTGGACAGAAAGCAAACAAGGAAAGAACGCCAGTAGAGGAGTTGGGACTGCCCGGAAACTGCGCACCGGAACAAGCCAGATTGGAAGTTTTGTAATGGGGGGAGTGAAAGTAGGAGGAAAAAAGGTGGGGGGAAAAAGAAATGGGAATCTTTAAATTTAACAAAATACCCGGGAGGTCACACCAGCAACAGCAGGAGCCGAAAGGGGGAAGCAGCGCATCAAAAGATCAATAAGGAGAAGGGGAAAGGTGAGAAGAAGAGCCGGGCCAAAGTTTGTCATACCATCCTTAGGGGGGGGGGGGGAAAGGGGGATGGGGGGGGGGGAAAACAAAAAATTCATAAAAAAAAGACTTGGCCCACCCCTTTTTTAAGAGAAAAGAAAGAAAAGCGAAAATAGGCAAAAAAACACAAAAACCCTGAGGTCGGTCCAAAAAGGGAATCCTCTACTGCGGAGGGCATGAGGGGGGTTTGCACTCTCATGGCCAGGAAAAGGTTCGAAAAAAAGCAAACAAAGGGGTGCAAGTGGGAAGTAAAAGCGATATTTCAAAGGCGTGAAAAAAAAAAAAGTCGCGGGGGTGCAAAATTACGAGTTCGCATGGGAATGATCTAACGGGGAAGAGGGTGTGTGAAGCAGGAAGGGACGATTGAGCAAAAAAGACAAACCCCAAAAGACTATGCGAGTGTGAGGGGGAGGGAGATTTGGAGAGAGTGAGAGAAGGGGGAAAGAATTGGGGAAGATAAGGGAGAGTAAGACGAAAAGCGGTAGGGGGGAAAGAAGGAAGGGAGGGCGAGGGGCGGAAAATAGGTCGAGGGTGAGGGGAGGAGTGCATGGAAAAGAGCGGTCAGGTGGATGGGAGGAAGAGTAGTATAGGGGAGGCTGGAGAGGGAGTAAGGACAGATGAAAAACGTGGAGATGGGGGTGGAAGTAGAAGATGGGGAAGGTGAAGTAGGAGGGAAGCGGAACAGCTCGGGACGAGGACGGGTGAGAGAGGAGGGGTAGGAAGAACGGGATAAGAGTGGGCTGCTGGGAGGATAGTAGGGTAGACGAGGCGGGGGGGGCGCGAAGGAGGGGGGTGAGTAGAAGACGGGGGAGAGGTAGATGAAGGGATGATCGCGGGGGGGTGCGGGAACGGGGGGAGTGGGGGGAGGGAGAGCGGGGGAGGAAGGATGATGGGCAGTAAACAGGAGAGAAACGATCAGGTGGAGAAGAGGAGGGGGGGGGGATTGGAGAGAAGGGAGAAGGTAGGGCGGTATGGTGAGAATAGGTGTGGGAAGAGGGATCGGGGTATAGAAAGTGAGGGGAGGATGGGGGGGAGGAAGCGGGGAGAAAATGAAGGTGGGGTGAGAGGTGTGGGTAATAAGGGGGAGGGGAAGGGAGGGCAGCCGGTTGACGTGGGAGGGGGAGGGGAGGTAGTACAGGGAAAGAAAAAAGGGATGAGAGGGAGGCAGGGTAGGAAGAGGAGGAGGGCGAATGAGGGAGTCCGGGGAGGAAGGAAGAAGGGAAGGGGGGAGGGGGGTTAAGTGGAAGAAGGAAAGGGGAGTAGGAAAGGGGAGAAAGTGGAGAAGAAGGTACTTGGACTTCGAAGTGGGATCAGGGTAGGGCCGAGGGGAAGAATTTCATCGCGGAAAAAAACTCGAAGGAAAAAAAGTGAAAAAAGAGGGGGAAAAAAAAGGGAACTTCGGGAAAGAGTTGACCGGTAACTAAAACAGAAAGGAAGCAAAAGAATGGGCGGTTTTCACAAAAAACGGATAAACTTCAGCCGGGGGGCGAAAGCGGGGAAAAAAAGGTGAATTGACCAGCGGAGTTGGCATCGTGGAGAGTGATCCCAGGGCGACGGTTTTCAAAAAAAAACAAACACACACAAAACGCGAACTTGGAAGGAAAAGCAATCTAAGAAAAGGGGTGGGGGGAAAGAAGTATGCGGGCCCGATGCTACATCTCAACGAAGGGGAACAGGGGCAGAGAGATGAGGAACCTTGTGATTAACAAAAACAAAGTGCCGTCAAGGGGAAGGGGGGGGAAATGTCAGAAGAAACAACGTCGAAGGCTCCTGTCAACACGCTCTTCGTACAATTGGGGAACTAAGGGGGGAGTACATACCGTGGGACGCTTTCCATCCCACAAGGGACCCGGACGAAAGGTTCAAAAGGGGAAGTTGTCAAAAAGAAATTGTTTTTACCCGCGCCTACCACGTAAGAAAACAAGGGCCTTACTTTGTCTGCCTAGGACCAACGGTTCCATAATGAGGGGAGGGAGGCCCAAATAAACCGGGAGTGGGAAGAGCAAACCTCACAGCTCCGGAGCGGCCGCCGAGTTAAAACCTAAAGTCCAAAAAAAACCCCTTGGGGGCTGGTGGGGTTGCAGGGGACTATCGATCTCATTCACGGGAAAATGGGAAACAAGAAGGTTATATGGGAGGAACTATGGGGGGGGAGGGGGTGGGTCTTTCGAACTTTCCAACGGCGGGGCAATAGGACCAACCCAAGGGCATTTTCCGAGGGGGTGGACCAAACGGAAAAAAAAAGACTCGAGAAAGGGAAAGCCTTTTTGGCAACTAAAGATATCTAGGGGGAACGTTGAGAACATCCGCAGGGGCCCTGTTTTGTGGGGAAAGGTTGTTGAAAAAAACCGGCAGAATCCCGAAGGAAAAACAAAACGCGGTGCAACAGCCGAACCTGGCAAAGGGACAGCTCACTGACCAATTTAAACATGAAACCGAGCGCAGGCCCACAGGGGGATTCCAAGGGGAAACGAGAAAGTAAACGGGGAATCTGGTCAAGCAACGTGCTTCTATCAAAGAAGCACGAAGACTTTGGGGGAGGAGGCCGGAGCGAACCAGACAAGGGTGCTGAAACGCCTTATGGCCGAAACGGGAAAAAAAAAAGAAAAAAAATAAAAATAGAAGTTTGGAAAAAAAAAAAAAGGGGAAAGCCGGCGGCCTCCCCGAACAAGGCGGAGTTGCGGCGGTCCCATAGGAGGGGGGGGGGGCAAAAACTGGGGTATCTGAATTCAATGTTACCCCGAACACGCGTACAAAAGTGAAGCGTGGGAGACAAACGGGATTTAACCAAGAGGGTCTAAGAGAACCGAAAAAAAACGGGTAAAATAGAGACACCTAACAGTCGGGAATCCAGTGAATGTTTCGAAAAAGGGTTTCCGTAATATTGGTTGGGGGGAAAGAAGACGATGGGAAAAAACTCAAAGGGAGAAAAAACGCATGAAAACCGCTCAAAAAGGGGGGGTAGCCGCGCATGGGGGGGCCACGTACATCAAAGCCGAAATAAAAGGTACCCTAAAAAAAGAAAGGACTAAACGGTTGGGAAGTAAAAAAGTTGAGAGGGCCCCTACTCAGAAATGGGCAGGTGACTCCCAGAGCCAGCCCCCCCAAACCAAGAAAAAAGAAAAAAAACACCCCCCCGGGATTATCCAATTCCCTATTTTTCAAGATTCGTGCTTATTTGGGCAGGACCAGAAAGAAAGAACGGGCTGAAACAAACGATTTCTAGGTAGTGCAACTCAAAAAAAAAGAAAAAGGATGAAAAGGGTGAAGGGGAAGAACCAATGTTTTATGGAGGAGAGAGCCCTGACAATGGAGAGGGCTGCCCGGCTCCTTCGCCAGGGATGGGTTCCAACGGAAAAAGGGGGGGGGGGTTGAAAGGGTGTGGGGGGGGGGGGGGTGTGTTGGTAGGTGGGGCGGCGGGGGGGGGTGGCGGGTGGGGGGGGGGGTGGTGGGGGGGGGGGGGGGTGGGGGGGGGGGAGGGAGGCGGGGGGGGGGGGGTGGGGGTGGGGGGGGGGGGGGGGACGGGGGGGGGGGGGGGGGGGTTGGGGGGGGGGGGGGGGGGGGGGGTTGGGTGTGTTTCCGTTGGGATGGGGGGGTGTTGGCTTGGGGGGTGGTGGGGTGTTTGTTGGGGGTGGGGGGGGTGCCAACGGGGGGTAGGGTGTTGGGGGTGGTGGGGTTTGGGGGGAGCGCGGGTGGGGGGGGGGGGAGGGGGGGGGGCGGGCGGAAGGGAAGAGAGAAAGTGTCGCACCGGGCCACGGAGGCGGGAGAGAAAGAGCGGGGGGGGTCTAGTGGGTATCTTGGGAAGTCGTCAGTGACGGGCAAAAGCAAGGGAGAAAAAAAACTGAGTTGCCAAGGTGGCGGGCGTTTTCGGCCGGGGGGGAGAATCATTGAGTGAGAATTTACGCGCAGGGAAAAAAAAAGAAAAAAAAAGCTCCCAGAAGACCCCTGGGGAAGCCGGCCCGTGGATAGCGACACCCACTCCAAAAGAAGGGGGACGTGGGTTGGTGGGTTTTCACGAAAGAAAAACTGGGGCAGCCTCCGGACATAAAAAACAAGAGTAATGGGAAAAGGGAAAGGAAAAACAGAGAAACGGGGGCATGGCAAAGGGGGTGAGAGGGTCAGGCCGGAAACAAAGGGCTTGCGTAGCATCCCCACGGCGAGAGGGGTTGAGGTGTTGTCGTCACCGGGGGGGGGGGGGGGGGGGGGGGGAGCACGCAAAAAAGCAGGGCGAGGCAAAACCTCTACCACCTGGTAACACAGAGAAAGTGGCCAGAAGAAAGACAAACAAAGCAAAAGAAATGCAAGGAGCCCAAGCCAATTGGGGACAGGAAGCCGGAAAAAAGCGCCGAGGTCCCATATGGGGAAGCCAGAAAACCACGGAAGGGGGAAAAGATGAAAATTGGGGAGCAGCGGCGAGCTGCGTCGGGAAACCAAAAGGCCAAAAATCAAAGCCGTGTGGGGTTGGGGAGGGGTCCCAAAAGGGAGGCTGGCTCGAGAAGCGCAAAAGAACAAGGGGGGGGAACCTGACCGTCAGACGAGGGGGGGTGGGGGGGAAAAAAAAAAAAGAAGACGTGGGCGGTATTCCGAAAAGCGAAGACCATAAAAAGTATGAACAAGACGAGCCAAAGGACTTATCAAGTAAAAGAGAAAGAATTCCCTGGCGGGGACCAAGGGGGGTACATCCCCATGGGAAACCAAAGAGGAAAGCAATTCGCCGTAAAAAAATGAGGATGGTCATTGTGAGCCCGGGGGTGAAAAAAAGAAAACTGGAGTCAGGCGGTCGGCATGAAACAAAAAAAAGGGGACATCAACCGCGAACTGGCCCACAAAGAGAAGGATAAAAAGTCGCGTGGTACCGGGGGAATAAGAACTTTTCAATTGGAGGGAAAAAAGAGGGAAAAAAAGCCTAGAGAAACGAGAAAAGTCAGAAAATGAATCAGGGCCAAATTCACTAGACACGAGCAGGCCAGCAAAGGGGGGAGAAAAGATATGTATCCGCGAGGGTGGGAAAAAGGGTTACTCGACAAAAAAAAATTCTCCAGAAAGCTCATCGAATTATGCCCCGAGGAAAGAAAAAAAAAAGGGGAAGACTTGAGAAAGAATTACGGCTTAAGAGCTTTCAAGACCGGGAACGCAATCGGCTGGCCAAAAAACGATGATTTTTCTTTCCAAAAAAAAGGGTGGCGAAGGTGGTAAAGAAAGTAAACCGAAGTGGACCAACAATTCCCCAGGGGGCGGTGGTAAAACCCGAAAGAATGTAATCACGAAAAAAGCTTGGGGAACAAGGAAAGGTCGAAAAAAAAAAAAAGAAGAAATCGGAAAAGACTCGGAGAAAAACACAACAAAAACACGGAAGGAAAAGAGATGGAGTGAGGGGCCCTTGGAAAAAAGGTCTTAGAAGGAGGGAAAAAAGGGTGAAGGGGGGTTCACTTCTTGAGATAATGTTGGTGACCCACCTTTTTGAACTCACAAAAAAGGAAAGAGGGGACTCGGGGGCACACGGCAAGAGGGACGTAAAAAACAGGAAAACCAATGGGGAAAGGGGCAATGCGAGGGCCTTTATTGGGCGGCGGGGGGAAAAAGAAGGGAGCAGGGAGGGGACATTTAAGAAAAGGGGGCGAGCCTAAAAAAAAGTCCGCGGGGGGGAGTGACGGGTTCATAAACGGGATGCTCTTGGACGAGTGCCGGGGGAAAAAGGGCGATGGGGAGGAGAGGATTCAAGGAATCGCCGACGTAAGTTGGGAAAAAGGGAAACTCGAAAGCAATTATTAATAGGGGGCCAGGTTCTCAGCGGGGGGGGGGGACACAGGGGGGGAAATGAAGACCGAAAGGATTAGAATCTTGGCAGGTTGTCACACAACGGTAATATTCAGCTCTACGGAAACCAGTTGGGAAGGGAAACGACGGGGGGGGGGAACTTTGTGGGGAAAAAAAAAAGCCGGTGCGAGATGGTGGATCCGGAAAACAGGGAATTTACCCGAACTTGAAGCAAAGCGGTCTAACCGTCTGTTAGGGGGTCCATAACGAAGGGGGGAGGGGAAGAGACTCCAAAAAAAAATCCCAAAAAAGGGACACGGACAGCGAAGGGGGGGAAAGGGAAAACTACAAATATCGTCAACTGGGGATAAGTCAAACGTCAAAATTCACGCCGTGGGCATCATGGGGGGAAAAAACAACGGTCCGGGGGGCGAAAAGGGGGAAGCCAAACGAGGTGTCAAGAAAAAACGGGCGGGAAATGGGTCGGTGACATACATTTGACAACTGGCCCGCCTTGCAAAATGACAAAAAGCACAGGGGGGGGGCCAAAGAAAGAAAAGAGATCCTTCAAAAAAAAACTTTGATGGCCCGGGGGGCAGGGTTCATATTTTGACTGAGAGGCCGCGGAAGTCAACGGATGCCTGCCAGAGGGCAGAGGAAAAAGAAAAGGCCAGAGGCCGAGGGAAGGGCCAAGAAGAAGAAAGGGGTCCTGTCAGGGTCACTGAGATCTCATTCCGCAGTAGGGAAAAGTTAAGGTGAGTTAAAGACGAGGTTGGGTGAGTGTTGCTTGGAAGAAAACTGCGTTCTGAAAAGGTCAAAGGGAGGGGAGATTGGGGGGGAAAGAAAGAGGAGGCTCAAAATTAAGTCGAACGTAGGGGGGTAGACGCCGAGAAGCCCATACTCCAAATCGGGGTCCACCTTGGCTATGGTGGGCAAAAAAAAAAAAAAGATACAGGAAGAAAACCGTGGATCTAGAACACGGTTGGGATTGTGGAAACGGGGTTGAAACTGGCCTTGGTCCCGTAAGGAACATCCCGAAGGGGTGACAACCGGCAAAAACGAGCAAAAAGGGGGGGGACCAGATTAAACTCAAAGTGAAACATGCCCGGGAACGGGCCCACCTCGGGAATTACCTGAGGGGGTCGCGAGAAAAAAAAGGAAAAGAAAAAGAAATCGGAGATGAGGACCAGAGGCGAAAGAAGCACGGGGGGAACTTTGGGGGGAGTCGGACAATACGCGTGCTGAGCTTGGTAGGGGGGCAAGACCGGCGCACGAGAAAAAGTAGATTAGTTTTGGAGGACCTTAAACCATCTGATGAAGCGCTTCACCAGGAAAGCGGAGAAAGGTTGGTCGCGGTCCGGGAGTCGGGAAACAGAAGAGGTCATCGGATGCACATGAAAAGAACAATCCTTCAAGGACATCGGGAAGGAAAGGGGATGATAAAAAGAAAGGAGAGGT
>Ga0179593_1546992_pt1 | contig 14642 bp, 18 predicted proteins | sample CZODoug2_1_08_16_FD_185931 | JGI IMG/M metagenome (GOLD analysis project Ga0179593, IMG submission 185931) | Vadose zone soil fungal communities from Angelo Coast Range Reserve, California, USA - CZODoug2_1_08_16fungal (PacBio error correction) | ecosystem: Environmental > Terrestrial > Soil >...
GGAATTTTCAAGCATCAGTGCAAACTTAGCGAAGAGTATCTCTTGTCATGCTGACTAGACGGGTCGAGGGGAAAAAACACAAAGGAAAAAAAACGCAGACACAAGTGGAGACGAAGTATGACCCTCATCGCCGAAGTCTCTTGGGAAAGAGCGAGGCGTACCTGATCCGGACCGAAGTTAGCTTCCAAGTTGGGCATGAGAGTCACTCGGAAGGACGATCGGCGCTTCACGACGCAAGCGCGCTCTCGCACCACGGGGAGACCTGACTCTCTGAGCAGTCCTCAGGAAAAAGAAAATCGAGTACATATCCGACTGTTAGGGATAAAAAGGGGGAACGAGTATCTCAAAAGGATGGAGAGAGATGAGAGAGACCGTCAGGACGGGGAGATCAGTCAGAGACCTCGGAGGTCAATCGGGACGGTAAGGGGGGTGCTGCTGTCTATCTAAGAAATCGGGGGGACCGCAAAGACTGGGAGAGGAGACGCGGGCGTCGCGGTGACTTCGCAACGGTTTGGGTTTCAAAAAAAAGGAAAGCGGCCGTCACCGCCGCGAAGGGGGGGAGACCGAGCGGATCCGCCGCGGGTCGGTACAAAGCCCGCTCAAAGGAGGAGACCGGAGTAAAGTGGGTGGAGGAGGTCCGTTGGTTGGTGAAAGCAGTAAGAACTCGCCTTCAGAAGCATCGCTGTCGATAAGTTTGTCTGGGGAGGGGGGGGGGAGGCTCCCAAGCACGATGATTTCAAAAAAGAAAAGGGAAAAAGCCTGACATTTGGGGTCTCGAAAACCGAAAACCACGACAGGGAGCGCGAAACGGTTTGTGTGTAGAAGGGGGGACCCCGACGAAAAGGATGAAGGGAAACGGGAGAAGACGGACACGGTTAGCAGAGGAAAAAACAGATCGAAGCAAACCGCAACAGAGAGAAAAAGGCGGGAAAACGTGAAAAAAGGGGAAAAACGCGCACAGGCATCGTACGGCGACGAAAAGGCAAACTGAAAAAAACGAAAGAATTACAGGGGGCTTGCTAGTTTGGGGAGAGAGAAAGGACCAGGCGGAAGCAAGAGGGAGACCCGCTATAACGCAAGACTCAGCCACCGGCCGACCACAAGATTCAGTAGGGGGAGAAACGGGAGCCAGACGGGTGACGGAAGGAGAGGGGAACACGAGTACACGAGGACACACCAAAACCCGACACTGGACCCTTACGAAAGAAAAAAAAGTCAAGGGTACTGCAGACATTAAGGGGAAACCTCGGAGGGAGAACGGGGGGGGAGGAGCCTAGTGCGCGGGATCATGTAAGGCGGGCGAGAGACAATTCTTCAAGGCAACTGTACAGAGGAAAAAGGCTAAAAGAGCGCATAAAAGGAAAAGGGACAAAGGCTGAGCTGCCTCAGGTCCGGCGGAAAGGGGAGTCAGAATCTGGGTCCATCGACACGTCACGATTTACAGCATAGAAGAAAGGAAGCCCCTGAATGGTGTCGCCTAAAATTGGGAAAAGAAGAAAAACTACAAACCCGATCAGCGCGACTAAAGAGACTGGGTCGCCCGAGGGGGGGGGAAGAAATAGGACCCCGTTTGATAAAGGGGGGAAGGGAAACATGGGTTGGGCAAAAGGTTCGCTCTAAAAAAGGAAGAGAGAGGAAAGGGTGCATCACGTGTGTCCTTTCTCGCTGCGACTTGGAGCACGGGGGGCCGAAGCAACCTCGGGACGAAGGCGCTGGGAAGAGCGGGGGGGATCGTCCTGGGGTGCGGTAGGGGGGATAAGGGGGTCGACAACATTCATTTCGGAAACACAAGATGTGCTCTGCGGTCATAGGGCCCCGCGGATGACGATCTCCGCTCGCGGACTTGAGCCGCTAGGGCACGACGAGACCGATAGGGGGGAAGGAAAAAAGCGTCGGAAAAATCAAACGGTGAGCAGTTCCCGTTTTAAAAGGGATAGCGGGCTGGCCGCAGGGTCCAAACTGGAAAGCCACCCCTCGCTAAGCACTTGAAGCCTCTAGGTCGCAACCGCAGGGGAAATGAAAAGAAGCTCTCCCGGCCGCGAATCCTGGGATTTTCGGGGGGAAGAAGCGGGGGAGGTCACCTTCGCCGACAGCTCCCCGCTGGCATTAAACTGGGGATAGAAGTCGACCTCGTTTGGGGCTGCCTTCCGAGGGTGCGGCGGCGTTGGATCGAAGTGTCTCAAGTAATCAACACGAGGGATGCGTCCGGGAAGAAGGAGGTAAACCCGCAGATAAAGATAAGATGCTCGGGCTCGGCAGAGAGGACTAGCCGTACTCGAGAAACGGCGAAAAAAGGGGTCACGTCCTCACTCCGGGCCGGCTGACCTGGAAAATCCTCATCGTTGCGGTGCGAAAAGGATTTGTTGGCAACCTCGCTCCGTTAAAGTCGGGATGCCGGAGAGGGGGATTACGGCGGGTCTGAATTCCAGAGAAAAAAAACTTGTCGCGTCAGGAAAAGAAATTGGGGCCGCTCATGGTCGCGATGTCGATAAGGAAGGGGGGGAGAAACTAAAAAGTGACCGCGATGGCGGACTCCACCTGCTACAGAAACGTTACCGGAGGGTCAGGAGGAAGAAACGAGGTAAAAGAACCCCACTAGGCGCAACAAAAAGTCGGAGACGTAAGCGAGAGAGTAGGGTCGACCGGCGAGTGTCCAGAAGGCGCGGGAGGGACGCGCGCAAACGAGCAATAATGTCGCCGGCGTTTGAGCCCCGAGAGGGGAAAGACCTGGAACGAACCCGGGAGAAGGGGTCGAAAGTCAGGGGATCGCGCTCACGACTCGCCGGAGGTACCACGAAGGGGGCAGGCCGAGCGCTCGATCGACCGCTCAGCACGGAGGGGTCGCGGGGGAAAGGGAAAATATCAGAGACATTGAAAGAGCAGCACCATGAGACGAAAGGAGACAGTCAACACACAAGGTGGGGGGAGGTATAAATTTCTGACGTAGAAATGGTCCGGCGCGTGGAAATTAGTCAACGCTCGCCGCTTACCTGTTCGAGCGCGGGAAGTCTCCCTTCAAGGGGTGGTCTACCGCGGAGCGAAAGGGAGATTAGGCGTAGATCTAGCTCGAGGGACTGTCCCGGTTTACGTTCCACGGAACAGGAGGTGGAACGGGCTCACCGCCGTCGACCATGTAACTTGCGGAGAGTAGGAATCCGAAGACCACTCCACTCCCTGAGTACGTTCTCCGAAAGAAATGGGGGGGTGCGTTCGCTTTTGGGTGGATCATCCGACCTCGAATCAGATCATGAACATACGATCGTCGCTGCGATAGCGGGTCTGGGAGCAAAATTGGGGGGAAAGTAAAAGGATACGGGAAAGGGCCCGGAATCTTCTTCTTTACTAATGAAAATTTGTCGCAGACCAGGAGACAGAAGAAAACTCCGACTTTCGTACGACGAAGCGTGGTTGGGTGGAGAAATGGACCCAATGTCGCCCCTACTAGAACAACGGTATTATAAAGAAGAAGGGAAAGCCCGACTACACACCAAGATTCTCGGCCAAAGAATTAAGACTCAACCATCAGGAGTAGAAGGACACGGGGGGCTATCGCAGGGGGGTTAAGGAGGAGAGGCTAAAGGGCTATACCTAGCAATCCAGATTATCGCTGGGGTGTTACATCTCGGGAACCAAAGAAATGAAAGAGTGGGTTAGTTACTTTAATACAAAAAGATATCAAACCGCCTAAATAAGGAAAAGGCAAAACGACAGGGCATGTTTCTAACCGGGAAGGTAATTTAAGAGGGTCTTCGCAGGTGACCAGACGGACCGACACGGCAAGGGAATCGCGGGGGGGAAAGGGGAAAGGAGTGTAATGCATCCCAGCGGCGGGCATGAAGAGAGTGCGAAAAGGAAAAAGAGTTCGCTCAGAAGTTTATGAGACTAAAGCAGGACGAAACTTGATCGCGAAAACGCAGGGAGGCGCGATCCATCCGCTATTTGAACGACGGAGGGGAGATCCTCCTTCCTCTTACCAAAAGATCTTAAGGGAAAAGGCACGAGGTACAAGGGGGGAAACGACTAAAAAACCTCGCGTAAACACTGAAGTTTCGAAAAAAAAAAAGTTCTGAACATCTGAACTGACTACCTAGAGCGGGATACAGAGCCTATCTGCAAAGGGGAAAGTAAAGGGGAGCGAAACGTTGGGGAGCGGAAAACTGAAAAAAGACGTGTTGCAGTAAGAGCTCTCACAAAAAGGGAAGAAGATACCTTAGTCAATGGGACCCGACACTGGAGAGCTAGGGGATCGGGCTATCTTAGGGGGAGTCGCAATTGCTCAGGAGTCGGTCTAGTGTCGATTTGGGAAACATTGAAAGGGAAGCGGGGAACCGACTGCTGTCTCGATGATGAATATAAGAGTAGAGACTTCCTGGAAACGGAGGGGCAGGCAAGAAGTAGGAACTCTCGCGTTTGTAGAGAAGAAGAAAGGCTTAGTGATCGAGGAACGTTCTTTACTAAAGCGAGGGCATAAGATTCACCGTGCACTTCGGGGCCACTCGGAGACAGCGCTGTTTCGCACTAATCCTGACCGGGCAAGAGGGATGCGTAACAGAAGAAAGGAAAAAGATAAAAAAAGGTTCCTTGTCGGTACGGTAACTGCGAAGTACCTCGTCCCCGTAGGGGCAAAATACCGGTGGTAACGAAATAAGGCAGTCGAACAGAGGTTGAGACTTTTGGAGTCGTCGGAAAGGGTGTCAGTCACAAAACAAATCTTGCTGGAAGCCGTAATTTGAAAAACCAAGAGCCGCGCCCGGTATGGGGGGAGAAGGGCTCAGGGGATGGAGGAGCCGTCCGCGACTGTCGCGAGGAGAAAGGGTAACAAGAGAGGCTGGGGGGAGCCTCATCGTTTTAGGTGCGAGTGGAAACCTCGCTCACGTGGCGGGGAGGGCCCTGAAGCTTAATGTTAGGAAAGTAGGGGAGACATTGTGGAAGCTAAACAAACAGTGGAGGGAAGGACGGAAACTCGGCTGGGGGAAGGGGAACATGTCACATACCAATTTGGAGGACAAGCGGGACGACCCTCATAGGGACCGAGACGGGGAAACTAAGCTTCTCCGACCACGTGGGGGGGAAGGATGACGTACTATGGAAAGGAATGTCCAAAAAAAAATTAACTCGAAAAGACGTAAATACGTAACATCAGATGTGATACTTCCGCGGGTCAAGAGCGGAAGCGTACCGAAAGGGGGGAAAACGGTATCCATTGACGCGGAGGGGAAAAAAAGGAACGCTTGGTAGACAAAGGAGAAGGCTCTATCGAATATAGAAAACTCCCGCGGAAGCCGGGGTCCGCAAAAAAACACTTTCATGCCTGAAATAGCTGAGGCATAAAAAGGGGAGGAGAGGGAGATCAATCAACTACGGGGGGGGGAAAAAACAGGCAGGTTTGTATCTCTCAAAACAACTTATTATTATGAATAGATAGCATGGGGAAACTCGCGTGCGAGAAGTAGCTAAGAAAATCACTATTGCTTATTACGGGAGAGGCGTCTCTTCCTGCACTCTTGGGGACTGGGGGGAAAAAAAAGGAACTGCGAGAAAGAGCTGTATCGACTCTCTCTGACTCAAAGGGTCCAGACGCCTTGCTAAACTCTCCGGACATAGGGATCGGACCCGGCTCGTTCAGATAGAAGTGTAAAGAGGACTTCTCCCGGGCGCTGAGAGACCGGAACTCCGGCTAGATGGGGGAGATTCTCGTTTGGTGGCGACACTCGGTCACATGAACAGCGATGAGGGGCTTAATCGTTTTGAGGAGAAAGCCGCCCATAGAAGGGAAAATGAGGGCGAACCCAAGAGGGGGGGCTTTCGGGGAAAAGACCGCCGCGTCACAAAAACTAGAGAGGGGGGTTCCTGAACTAAAGAGGTGGGGATCAGAAACTAAAAAAAATAACAAGGATTGATGAAGCCGCCTGGACCATCCCGGAAAAAGGAAAAGGGGGAATGGGGAAAGCTTCTCTATCACCGGAAATATGGGACCTCGGAGGGGATACTTTACCCTTTTTTCTCTCGCGGACCAAAGAACTGGGACGAGAGTCAGAAAGACCAGCAAGAAAAGGGAGGGTCGGGTCTATCTGGGGCCGGAGGAAGGAAAAAACAGATGGGAGGGGGGGGGGGAAAAGGAACTCTACGACTCCGGAGCCCAAAGGTTCTACGCCGGAAAGGTGTCGACAAAAGGATGGTGCCAGTAAAACGAGGGAAAAAAAGGAAAAGGGAGGAACCAGAAACGGAAAGGCAAGGCAAGGACTGTATCCTCGGGCGGTGCAGTCCTCGAGAAACGGAACCGGATTTCGCGCCGAGCACGGTGGAAATGGCCATGCCCGAAGATTCCCTCAGATCTAAACGTGATAGATCATTTAGATCGATAAAAATCCCGAGAGGGGGAAGAAGGTGACTATCTCTGACTTCAAAGGATACCTTAGAGTCGTCAGCAGCAGAGACATAAGGCAATCTCAAGAAAGGGGGAGCATAAAGAAAACTTTAATTTTGTCAAATCAAAGATAAGCAAAAGATAAGGGGAAAGAAAAATGAAGGACGCGCTCCCGGACCTGAAGGGAGACTACGGGAGCTCGGCCCCGTTGCTCAAAGGTAAAACAACAAGGACTTTTGCAATAGAAGAGATCACAAAAAAAAAAAGGGTGGGAAAAAGAGAGTGCACTGACTGGGGGAGGGGAAAACTGGCCGATCTCAGGGTCCTCGGGGGAGAGAGTAAAAGCTGACGTCCGGGGGGTGAGACGTATTCCTGTCGATGGGGAGAAATGGTGGGTAACGGGAGGGAAGAGACCCGACTACGTTCGTGTAGGTCACTCGTGGGAAATTTCGCAATGAAAGGATATCAAGCCGGGCCGCGGCCGAAAACGAGAAGAATCTAGTCACCACTCCGTGCGGGAACGCAGGGAATGGACGCGAGAAAAGATTAAGCTCTTTTGGCGGAAGGGGGGCTTTGACAAATAGGAGGAAAAACAGAACCTTCACGTAACTAGGAAGCGTCCCTCGCAGCCGAGAACGGGTCCTCACCGTCGCGGTGCTGATACTCGGTGCCAAAGGGGGGGTAGGGAACTGTCTGCACCGGACTCGACTGGCAACCTGCCCTGACGACAACATGCACGTCGTTAGAACGTGTTGGCTGCCTGTGACGTTGGCGTCAAGGAGGTGGGAAGAGTTCGGGATCGGGGGGCAAAAACCCCAAGATCGCCACCCGGAGAGAGCTGGGATCGCCTTATCGTCAGCCGGACACCTTCGGCAGAGGACTCAAAACGGAACTCCGAAGAAAGCTGGGGTCGGCATCCTAAGCGGCTGGGCTAAGATGGAAAAGAGAGAAAGTGTGGTATGGCCCGGAAGGCCTCAAACAAGGGAGTTTCTACATTGGGGAGAGAAACACAAAAAAACACACCAAGGGAGCTGGCAGGGGGGTGCCGCAGGGATAAGGGGTCGCGGGCGGCGTACGAAAATATGCTCGAAAAGGGGGGAGGCCGGGGGATGGGGGGGGGGGGGGGGGGGGGGAGGAGAAAAATCTGAAATACGAAGAAGCGCGGGGTTCATGATGACTAGCGATGTCGATGTAAACAAAAAAAAGCAGACCAAGTGGAGACGGAGCCTGGGAAAGAAGGACGTGCCGACTGCGCGTTTCCCCGGCGGGAGGGACCCGGCCAAAGGGAAAGGGTCACTCCTTCGTTGGAATTCTTGGGTGGCTAACCGTTAGAGTCAGAGAGAGCGAAGCTCTCACACTTCCCGGGGGACCGCGGAAGCGGGCAGGCCGAGACGCTCGAGCGAATAACCTGCTTCATCAAGGTTTTCAAAACAGAAGGGAAGGACGAGAGGAATGAAAAAACGTTCAACTACGAGTATATCTAGAAAAAAAAAAGGAGTAGGAAAAGAAGAGATACTCCGTCGAAAAGGGGTCTACAGGGTGGAGTCGTAGAACGTCGCTAGGGAAAGAAAGAAGAAGGAGCGCGGGAAAGAGATCGGAGAAACAAAGGGAGAGCGAACGCCGGGAAGAGGCGTGGCAGAAGCCTCGTAGAAGATAACGGGTTCTTTTAACTTCCAGCGCGCAAGGGGGCTCAAACCGAATGGCTCAGGGTGCCGGCGCGTCGAGAAGAGGGTGGACAAGGGCCTGAACCGGGGGAGAAAGCGTCGAAGGTGGGCTAGGGAGAGTGGGTGTGGATGTCCGACAGTCTTTTCCCGCGATCGTCGCGAGGCAGAGGTCCGCATCTCGGGTCACGAAAGAGGGAACTAGAAGGGGCGAAGGGAAAGAGGAAACACAGACGCTCCAGCGAAAGAGTGGGGGGGGGGAGGGAAAACTGTCTAAGAACAACTGGATGATGAACGACGAAACGGTGAGCGAGTCTGCCAACCTCGCGCAAAGGATGAGTTGCAAGGAAATCCGGGCAAGAACGTGAAATGGGGGCCGACGCCTAAGGGCGTACGGCGAACGAGAGGCAAGAGCGCGGACGAGCCCTCCGATAGAGCAGGGACTGGGGGAAGGGCCCGGGAAAGCCGGGGAGTACGTTGAACGAACACTAGCAACAGAAGACAAATGCCACCGGCCGCCCACACGGGCTCCTCAGGTGTCAAACCTGACTTGGGAAAAAAAACAAACGATGGCGCCGGGACGAAATACTTAAAAAAAAAACGAACCGAGAATAAAGGGGCGACGGCTTCTGGCAATCCAAGACCAGGAGGGGGACCGAGGTGCGAACAGCCGGATCCTAGTAATAAGGACTTTAATAGTCGGAAGGCCGAGGAGAGGTCAAATACCGGTACTCGGGCAAAAAAAACCGGGAACCGATTCGCCGCCGCTAAGAGGTTCAGAACTCTTTGAGTCGGCGCCTCCGGAACTGCCTCAAGGAGAGACAACATCGTACAATCGGCACGATGGGACCTAAAAGCACGTCAGGTTTCGATCTATTGAATTGGGGAGGGAACAACGCCTGACTACCGAGCAACATTCGGAAACCTCGAAGATCAGAAAAATGAGACCGAGCTGGACCACGTTAACCAAAAAAGGGAGGCCACAGAAAAGTGGGGGGGTTCAAATGTGGGTCGAGACTCAAAACAAAAAACAAGGGAGGGAAGAGAGAGATACCTGTGGTCAACTCTGTCCGAACACTGGAGAAAGCCCATCGTATCGTTTCGATCTCGGTCAGGCTCGGGACCTGGGAAAGGTAGTCCAGGAGATGTCGGGGGTCTACAACATGGGGAACGTGTTCGGGCCACTACTTTCTTAGCTGACTCGTGCCGATTGGGGGCGCTTCGTTGAAGAAAAGGGCGAAGAAAAAAACGCGGTCAGAAGTGCGGTCGGGTGAGGGACGCTCTTAAGAGGAGCTTCGTTATCGAGGAAACGGGCGAAAATATCGGGAAAGAAAAAGGGCGACACTTTCGAGCGAGGGGCTCCCCTGGTAATCGAGGTCCTGCACAGCAAAAACTCGGGGGGAAATAAGCGCTCCTGCCAAGCGATTCTCTGGCCGTCCTGGAACACGGGTTCTAAGGGGGAACCGGCGCAGAACTCTTCCCCGTGGAACATTAACGAACATGCCGAAGGTCGACCTCGGTTGAGCCGGTGCCGGAGGAATTGATCGCAGTGTCGGAACCTCATGGCAGGCGCCTGCCTTCCAAAAGAAAAGAAGGGCAAAGATCAGCGCCCGAGGGCTCGCTCGCGCTGAACTTCTCGTAAAGGGGACGTACTCGCGGAAAAATTACTGCAGGTCGCCCTCGCCGCCAAGGAGGGGGATTAAGATCGACTCACGAATGCTGTTGGGGACGCGAAAAAGCTTCGGGGAGGCAAAATGGTTCTTCGTTCGGGCGACAGGGGGGGTCAGCCAAAGCGTCTGTCGCCTTCCCGCCAGGGGCGCGCCTCATGGTCGCGACCAAGGGAGGGGAGGGCACCGATGGCGCCCTCAGAGACCGTGCGGAACATCTCTACAATATCCAGATGAGGAACATATGATCGTATCCAAAAAAAGATACAGCCCACGTCGGATACTATGCCGGGGCAGGGCGAAGGCGCATTAAGGGCAGCCTCCCAAGGAAAAGAAAAGAATGTCGCCAGGGGCCGGATACGGTTGAAAGGGGAACCCTTGAGGCGAGCGCGCAAAGAAAAAAATCCCGCAGCGGCTCGCAACGCCAAACACTCCTGAGCATCGCCCTCTCTCGAAACGCGGTATAGACCGCCTTTCGACTTGAATCAAAAAAAACCTCGACGGTGAGCTCTCTCAACAACAAAGAGGGAGATACTCGCGAAATGGGTGCGGCGAGACGTCGGCAATATGTCCGACTCGTGATGATCGAGGAGAATGAGAGAGGCGGGGGTTTCTGGAGAAAAGGCGGCAAGGGATCGGATCTCTGGAGCTCGGGCGCTAATGTTCGTTCAAGAAAGGGGGGAATCTCGAGGGCTCACCTACTTCTACAGGGGGCGGTGTCGATCCGCCGCGGCAGAATGGACAAGCCCAGAAATCCTTATTGGAGAGCACGGCGAAGTAACACGACGTGTGGCTGCGAGGGGGCTTTGGGGACAGTCCGACCCTAGACAATTGAACGCGATCGGGCTGCGAGAAAAGATGTCCGCCCATCTCGGTCACGAAAGAGTTTCGACCGGTCCGCATTTTTCTAAAAAAGAAAAGCCCGGCACGACCACTCTGGCACGGTGGGGAGCTTGACCATGAGTAAAAAAACAGCGACAACGGATATGAACTACGGCCCAAGAAGGTTGAGCGATGTTGCCAACATTTCGAGAGAAGACGATGAAGGTGCCGAAGAAAGGCAGTGAAACCCATCCGGGGAGCTAGTACTGAGCCTACGCGTCGACTGTGCCGACGAGAAGGAAGTAAAAGCCGAGGATCGTGCTTGGGAGGGGAGGGGACAAAAAGTAAGCCCGGCAGCAGTCTACGGGAAAAAAAGGAAAAACCGGCAAAATCAACGCTCCTCCGGCACGGGGAAAAACCGAAGCGTTCATGTTCGACACATCCGGAATGTGCAAAAGGAAAGTTCGCCGAAAGTCGCACAGACCGGGAGAATCGCGGGCCAAAAAGGATTTGTGGGCCCGCGGCGGTGCAGAATTATTGGGGAAGCTCCAGGGGCGCCGAAGAGAAAGGCCGGCCGAAAAGCTATCGTCCCGGAACTAAAACAAAGATAGCCTACGCTTGGCAAACTAGATGCCGAGCGTTACGCAAGTCCGTGACGAGGACGGGCGCCTCCGTCCGGCTCTGAAACGTTGCACTACATCAGGGCAGGGCGCCCCTCACGGAGGGGGTTCAGCAGACACTGGAAATGGGCCACTTTCGACAGGCTGCCCTGACTACCAGCCCGATCAGCGCGACTCCGAGCCGACCAGGGGACCAGAACGAAAGAGGGACCAATCGTGGTACGACGTGCATAAATGGTAAGAAAGAAACAACAAAACGGGGAAGGAGGAAAAAGAGAGGACCTGGGTACACGTCCTGTGGCAAGACCACGTGGGGCCGAGAAAAATCTTCTTAGGGGAGGCGGACGGAGGGTAGCGGCTGGGTGGGCTTCTGTAGTAAAAAGGGTTCTGGTTGGTCCCGACAACATTACGGGAACGACCGACTTGCGTTCAGGTCGGGCCATAAGGGGGAGAGGCATGACTGGCGCTGGTGGCCGCGGGACTCCTCTCGTAAGAAAAGGGACGCTTAACTCTTTATGGAGGAATCTGTCGGGAGCGGGGACGATCCCGTTGAAAATTACCTATCGTCGGGGGGGGGGAATTGCCCGCAGACTCTCGAAAAAACCTCAACGTTCGCACCAAAGGTAAACCCCGCTGGATGAATACCAAAAAAGCTCCCTCGTTTCACGTTGGTCCCGGGAGCCGTGCCTACGGTCTTTTTAAAGAGAAGGGGAAGCGTCCCGTCGGCGTTTTAAAAGCAAAGGCGGGTGGGCGGAAAGTGCCGGATCGTCGAAAACTCGGTGTGATCGCATGTCGTTCAATACCCTCACACTCGTGCTGCTAAGGGGCCTCTCAGCGGTCCCAAGCGCACGCCCGATAATAGGGGGAGGGGGGCTCACGAGCTCGCCCTTGGCGAACTGTCTTCGGGAGGCTCACAACGTTCAATCCTGACGCCCGGCTGTGATCGAAATACAGTTTGCGGAAATCTTTTCAACCTCGCTCACCGTGTCGATGGCCAAGGAGGAGAGATCAGGTTGGCGATTGGTCATCCTAACACGGTTCGCGTCGCAAAACAAAGAAGAAAAACTGTGGCGCCGCTCATGGTCGCGACCAAGCGCGTCACGAACCCAAAGGACCGATATGGGCGACCAAAGCTTCCCCAAACGAAAGCAGCGACGATCGCGGGAACACTAGTAGAGGAAAGGGAAGGGGGGAGGCTGGATCAGCACCCGCGAACGCATCCCTTCGCGAGCCTTATAAGGGGCAAAAGAGCGCTTGGCGAATCTCTTGGGAAAATTGGGCGACAGGGAAAAAAGGGCTATGGGTGACCCGCCGCGCTGGGAATATTCCTTGACGAGAGTGAGAGATCTTATCGCTGATCTCCAACAAACCAAGTGCCGCCGCGCCGCACAGCGGGACAGGCCGACTCCGAGCTCGACCTAACGAGGCGGCGAGCGTGCATATCCAGGTCGCGACGCGCCGGGAAAAACATTTCCGAGATATATAGAGGTAGGAAAAGTAACAGGCGACCGTCCGCGAGGTCGCGAAAGGTAGGAGTGTCACGCTCGACGCTAGGTGTCGAGTCGCGATCTCTTGGAAAAGAGGATAGGGGAGGGGGGAAGTCTATTTCGAGACGAGAGGACAGGTTCGTTCCAAAAGGAGGAACATCTACCGGGATCACAGCCGGCGACATAGCTCCAGTTTGCAAACCTCTATCGCCGCGGCCTCTGGACAAAATCAAAAGGCCGGTCTCGGGCCTACTTCCTACTGGGGCTCGCTTGTGTGGGGGGGAGGGAAAGGGAATCGCGATCATGGGAAAAGATATCTGGTCGGAGCCAGATGAGGCAGCCCAAACGAGGGGGAAAGGGGGAGTTTCTAAAAATCGTTCCTTATGGGAGGTAGGCGCTTATGGCTCTGCACTAAATAGAAAAACACCACGAAGGGGATGTCCTAACGTGGTGTGTGAGCTGAACCAATTCCAAGACTGAAAGCCGCCTGGCCTGAACGAACGACAAAGGAGCGGAGGTGGAAAACATAGGGAGAAGAAGAAGAAATGTTCTACTCCCGGGCCCCTGCTTCTGATGTCTGCTCCTCTCCTGCATGTTAACTGAGGGAAGAGAAGGTGAAGCCGCGAGCAAACCATCCAAAAAATCTGCGCGCGGGAGGAAGTCTATAAGGGGTGTGAACGAACAAAGTCTCAATCTCCGGGGAAAAGAAAACCACAAGCGAGGGGGGAGAAGGGCATTTTGGGCGACAGGCAGACGGGGACAGGGTATTCGCCGAAAACACGTAGCAAAAACTTACAAAAGACCGAGAATCAGGGGGGGAAATGGAAGATTTGTGGCTCCCGCGGACGGTGACGTAGGTGCGAACAGAGGGAATGCGCCTGGATCACGGGGACATGCCCGCGATCGTCACGCAAGGACTCGCTGCACAAGAAGAAGGAAGCTGGGGCGCGCATCTAACCGATCGCACTTCGGGGTGACTATATCGCCTGTCCGTCCTCTGGAGGAGATCGAAAAAGAACTATTGGAACAGAAAGAAAAGGGGAGGTGCGAAGGCTGTCCCAACATTAAATTCGACCGCAAAAAAAAACCGCAAATCGCTCCTCTCCTATAGGAACCGGGATTAATCCCATTGTCTACAAGGGGGGGAGGGCCCAAGGAAAGGGGGGTTGGCAAAAAGGTATCTCCTCAGGAAGGAGAAAAGATGAGATATAATTTGGTGCAAATTTGAGCGCCACTGGAAAAAGGGAAGGCTCGTTGTATCGGGTAGCGTCGCGCTGATAGGCCGGGGAGTCTAGTCCGTGGATGGCGAGGGGACTAAATTCACGTGTCGAAGCTCAAAACGCGGCTGTCAAAAAAAAGGAGGAGCTGCTGACGGAAAGCGCGGGGCAATTCGGAAAGGAGTCGCAGCTCGTCAGAAGTTCTGGCCGGGATTGGATTAAAAAAAATCGTGGCTCTCGGGAACGGATACCGTTCGTGACTCAGGATCATGCGGGAACCGGGAGAGCGCTAGCTCGGAAAGAGTTGACTGGGGCAACTCCGCGGGGGGAAGTACACAAGCTCACTTCCCATATTTCTCGGGGGGGTTTGCGCCGTGCTACGTCGGGTTAAATCGCCCTTCTTGCACAATTAAAGGGGGGGAAACATGCGGCGACATCGTGCACTAGGTCAGTAGTCACTGGGGGGGGGATTTACACCTCAACTCGGCTCAAAATCCGACGGGCGCGGTCCCCAATCTCACTCCAGAGAGAGGGGGGAGACGGGCAGAGATGCGCGCCTTCAGTCAACGCTGCAGGCTCACACGGGGGCACGTCCTCAGCCTCATGGGTAGGCATCCTCATCGTTGGCTGTGAAAAAGTGGAACTCGCTCACCGTTGCAGAATGGCCAGCGGCGCAGGACATCAGGGATGAGTAGGGGGGTCAGCTCACACAACAAGATTTCAGGACCCTCTTCGTGGGGGCGCGCGTCATTGGAATGTCGGCGTCACGAGACGAGGCTGTGCAGAAATAGGGCGGACTCC
>Ga0179593_1654573_pt1 | contig 14642 bp, 18 predicted proteins | sample CZODoug2_1_08_16_FD_185931 | JGI IMG/M metagenome (GOLD analysis project Ga0179593, IMG submission 185931) | Vadose zone soil fungal communities from Angelo Coast Range Reserve, California, USA - CZODoug2_1_08_16fungal (PacBio error correction) | ecosystem: Environmental > Terrestrial > Soil >...
TCTGACCAAAAGTAGGAACCAAGGTTGTGGCGATACACAAAAAAAAAGCTCGGGGTGTGGACTGGGGGGTTTCAGGGGAAAAGGGGAAGACGCGCAGAGGACTGTTCGTAAAACCGGCCAATGACCACCTCTTCTTTGTGACGGAAAAGGGTCAGTGGCGTCTTCAAAAAAACAACTACTCTTTCATCAGAGGGAAAAGAAAGGGGGAGAACGGTGGGGGTAACCAAGACCCGCAAAGATCCAAAAAAGAGTAAAAAACCCGATCGTGCGAAAAAAAAAAAATTGCCTAGTCCAATCGAAGCTGCTCGGCCCTTGTAAAAGGCAAAACACCCGATCCAATCCAATCCGAAGGCTGTTGATTGTCTGAATCTAACGAGGGCGAAGGAGGGAAAAAACCGGTGGCATGTTGGCCACGTCACCACATGCTGCTATAACAGAGGCTCCAGGGGGGGGGAATTCAACAAAATTAACAAGAAAACATACGCCCAGGGAAGGCGGGGGAAAGTTTTAGGAAAATTGCAAGGCGGGGGGAAAAAAGAAGCAGGGCAACAGGAACCAAGGGGACCAAGTCGTGATGGGGCAAGAATGGCTTCCCTACGGGCGGGGGGAGCCGCGAGGAAAAGGGAAAAAGTGAGCCGGACTCCGGAGTCAGGGACCAAGATCATCGGCTTTTTGGGGTCGGGGAACAAGTGGCAGTGGGTGAAGGAGGTAGCCTCACGAACATTGTAAATCAGCAAAACGATCTGATAGGGGAAAGATTGGTTTGCTGCTGGGAGACAAAGTCAAGAACCTTGCATGCCCTCGGCAGAACGAAAGAAAGAGTCAGGCTGCCGAAAAAGGGGATTGGGTACCGGGCAGGCCGTGAAAGAGGGAAAAACAGTGAAGAGTACACAAAAAACAAAAAGGATCCCGGTGAGGATTATCGAAAACAAAGTGCATCGAACAACCCCACATGGGGACGGGAGGGAAAAGGGAACCGGTGTGTACCAGGACCATAACATAATTTTAGGAGGAAAAAACCATAAGGACCAGTTTCACGAGGGGGGGAAAAATTCACCATTCCATGACGGTATCAGCGGGCACTTTTTCGCCCAGGGGGAAAAAGGTTGTTTTCGCGCGAAACGGAAGTCCTAGAAACTGCAGTCATGTCTGCCAACTTGTAAAAGACAGTGGAAGGTGCTCAGAAGGGGGTCGAAAAGTTGCCCATGTCTTTAACAGCTTTCGAGAAAAAAGTCGTATCTGCAACCAGCTGTTTTGTCAAGCCAAGGTGGAGAGCATCAGCTACGCTGAGGGCCCAGATTGGGAGGGCTCTGGTCAGGGATGATGGGAAACGTGTTGTGGACTCTCGGACTCTACCCCGGGGGAAAGGGGCTGTTTTTTTTTCCCAGGGGGGCCCACTAAGAGGAAGCAAGAAGGGGCCAGAGATCTGATGCCTGACTCCATCGGAGGGAACTTTGTCAAAAAGGCAAAGGGTTTGGTTCGGTTCCGTAGGGGGGGTGTGAAAGGGGAAAAAGGGGACAAGGGTGTGAGATGCGATCCCACCCAGACCTTTGGAAAATGAAGACGGGACGGATGGGTCTTCTTCAGTGAAAAAATAAAAAAGAATGGGGACGAGGTTTTTTGAGGCGAGCAAAGAAGACATGGGGGACTGAAAAGGCTCTTCAATCAATCAAACATTCCTTAGACAGTACGTAGTAGGGGTAATACAAGTTGGGGACGACACACCACAAGGGAAAATGGCAGTACTGAAGAAGAGATAAAATTTAGGGAGAAAGAAGGCCCCTCAGAGGGGGGGACCGAGGGAAGAGGAGGAATGGTATGTGGTTGTGAGATTCATCGGAAAAACGCCCAAATACGCGTCCAGGGGGTTCCTGCTTTCCGGGCAGGACGAAACCAGAGGGAAAAAAAGGTCTCAAAAAATGTTGAAAAACATCCATATCAAATAAAAAAAGGGGGATGGTCTTCACGGGCCACAACAAAAAAAGGGGTCTCAGAAAAAACAGGGTTTGGACGAACTATGCGAGCAGGGAGTGTTCAAAGAACGGGGAGGTGGGTTCACGAAGGGGGAAGTGGGGGGAACGGGAGAGCCAAGAGGTCTAATCGTCGTGACAATAGATCTGCCAAGTGAGCGAAGGGAAAAAGGGGTACTTTCAGCTGGGAGGATCAGGAATCAAAGGCTCCAAATCGTTGAAATCCGAACAAGTCCTGCTTAAAGATATCCGCCGGAAAAAATGTCTGCAAAGAAGGGGAGGCCGGGGAGAAAGGGCAGGAAAAGGGAAAGAAAAAATAGCAGGGTCACGGCGACTGTGTTTTTTGGGGGGGGTGGCGGTCAGAGGAAGGTCTCTTTGACTTGAGGTGTGGGAATTTAAAAAAAGGAACAGCAGGGGTCAATAGACTACCATGCAAGTAACAAAAACCTTGAGTGAAGAAAAACACCGGGAAAGAAAAAGCCGAGGGGCGAGGTCTTTTGGGGTCATAATCTGACGAGATTTGGGGTTCTGGGATTAAAAAAGGAAGGAAAACAACACAAGGGGGGGAGTGAGAGAATAGGGAAAGAAAAAGAAGCCAAACAACTCAGTAAGAAAGCCCCTGTCCTCAAAATTCGTTAGTGTGGCAGGAAAGAAGGGGGCTTTTTTGCATTTGCATGTTACGCAAGGGGGGATTTGAAAATCGGGGGGGGGGAAAAAATAAATCATGCAATGGAACTCAGGTGAGGGACAAAAACAATCGCTCTTGCAAGGGAAATAGGTCCGCCCGCCAAGGTCGCAGGTTGGGAATGGGGAAAGGCAGGAGGGAGGATAACGCCGGAGGCCACCTCGAACTTTTGTCAACCAGGACAAAGAAGATATTCTACTACGGGGGGGACCTGATCCGAAAAAAAGGGGGGGGGGAAAAAAAGGAACAGGTGGGGGGGAGAAACCAACAAACCCCCGGCAGGGGCCGATAAAGTTCAAAAGACGAAGAAAAGCTCACAGGAAACTGAGGAAAAAACAGTCCGACTTCGGGAGAAAACGGCATCCCAATGACTGCAGAAAAAAAGCCATGTTCGACACCGTGATGGGGGGAGCCGAAGAAATCAAAGGGGGGGGAAAAAAGGTTAACTGCGGGCCTGAACAGATTTCTGCGCCGGGTGCCAGAGTGGGAACGCTAACCACCCAAGAGCAAACCGAGAAGGGTGGCGAATGAATGTTCAAACGGGAAAAAAAACGACATCATACTACGGGCCTCGGAAGAAGATGGGTCCGCAAGGGGAGAATTCGCCAAAGAGTTTCCACCGAGCACAAAGGGAAAAAAAAAGGGACCCCAGATCAGCAAAAGCAATTGGCTCGTGGAGAGGCTGAATTAGCAAAAGGGGAACTCATGGCGATCAGAGAGCAATGAGGAAAAAAAAAAAAAAAAACAAGGGGGGTTAAACGCACAGACTACCAAGTCCCTAGAAATCGCAATCGTAAAAAGGACAGAATCGTCCGCAAACGGGAAAAGGAAAACAACCGGATACGAAAGCAGACACGCAAACCAAAGAAAAGGGTGTAACGAGAGGGGGAATTCAGCAAGCAAGGGGGATCTTTAAACGGCCTCAAGCCCTTGGGAGGAGGGCGGAAAATCGTCAAGAAAAAACAGCGGGGGGGGAAGGAACCCGATAATAGCAACGGCTACCGCCCATCATCAAAGGGGAAGAAGGGGGACCCTCAGACTCCCTCTATAATCAGACACATTAAAGTAAAAAAACCCAAAAACAATCCTAAGGGGTGCAGAGAAAGTGCAAAAAAAAGAAGGAACTGCATAACATGCAAATTTTTCTCGACGGAAACATCAGAGTGGAAAAAAAAGCCAAAACGAACTTCAAGACCTTGCATGAGAACCGAAAAGAAAAATTAAAAGAACGGGAACGAAAAGCAAGATAAAAGATGACTGAGGAAAAGATGTCGACCAGCCGTGAACAAGGCAGTGGGCAAGCTGGTATAAACAGAAGGGTCCAGAGGGAATGGGAAAGCCTTGTTCTCTAAACCTGAAAGTATGTAAAAAGGAAAAAAATAAAGTCCCCCTCCTATTTGTGGGAGATCGGACGAGTGCAGCGAAGATCGATGACAAGAAAGAAAATTGCCTGGTCAAGAAAAGTAGGAACCAAAGGAGACCTAGGGAGGAGGGAAGTATCCAAGCCAGTAAAAGTTCAAAAAGCTCCAAGCAAAAACAAAAAAAGGGGGGGGGGTCGCACCACAAAAAGGAAAAACGTTCGGCCCTAGGTCGGTGTCAGGCGGCGAAAAAGGCTGCCCTGGCGTGGGGTGCCGCACACGACAAAAAAAAGAACCGAGGGGAGGTTTTGATGCCGGCGAGAGCCCATGCAGGGAGAATCCGCGGTCCAGGAAAGAAGGCAGGAAAAAGGAAAAGGAACATACAGCGCCTCGAAACCCCTGGGTGGTGGAAGGTCCTTCAGAGGAAACAGCGCGGCAAATGGGCACCAGAAAAACCCCCCCCAGCCGAGTAACACCAAAAAACTGGGATCTATCAGGGGGGGGGGGGGGGGGGGGAAAGACTGCGGGGGGAGAAAAGATAAAAGACAAAAGAGAGAGGAAAAAAAAAAAACCGCGGTCAGACCGAACCCAGCAAAAAAACTCGAGAGGGAATCGCAGGGAAGGAAAAGCCCCTTATCTTTGGCGGAATCGGAACAGAACGGGGCCCGTCATCATTGGGGGGGGGGAACAAAGAAAAAAAGAAAAAAAATGAGGCGGTTCCTACAAACATCCAAAGCGGAGAGATTAACGATACTGCCTGTTATTCGTAAGAGCAAGAAAAAGACATTCCCGCCGAAAGCGCAGGAAGGGGGGGTAGGAAATGAAAAAAAAGGAAAAGGGGCCAGGAAAGAAAACAAAAACGAAACGGGTCCGGCTGGTTATAAAAATGGACATCTCTGGGACAGGAATTCGAAGCCAACAAAGAGGAAGGAAAACACAACAACAACGGGGGTAGGAAGGAGGAGAGATAAGAAGTGTCAAAAAAAAAGAAAGGTTCCCCAGATTGAAGTGTGGTTTGAATCGTCTAACCAAAGAGAGGGGGTTGGGAGGGGTGTCGCTGGAATATCGCAGGGCCGGAAGGAAATCCGCCCTGTGGGGGCGGGGAAACTTAAAAGTCCTGTCGGGCTCAGGGGGAAAAAAGAAAAAAGGCGAACATCAAAAGAAAAATCAGCGATCACTGCGAGGGTGGGAAAAAAGGCACCGCCAAGGCTCTAAAAAGCCAAGTTAAAACATAGCATAAGAGGGAAGGTTCGTTGTAAGGGCCGGACGGGGGAAAAAGGATCGGAAAAAGGCAAACGACACTCCGCCACGTGTTCGAATTGTCGAATCGTATCGAAGGGATAAAAAGGGGTGGGAAAGTGGTCAGAATTTGTGGCCGAGAACCAGGAAAAACCAAACTAGCCCAGTAACAGGGGAGAAAGTTTTAAACGCCCGTTGAAAAAGTGGGGGGAGGTGGCACGTCTTCCTCAAAACAAAGAAACATTTAACAATGGGGGGAAAAAGAGGAGTTCGGGTGTATTGTTGCAGAAAAGGGGCCTTCCTCTTTTCTGGGGAAAAGGGGCAGACTCATCCTGAAATTGGGGCCCTCAGGAAAGTAAAAAATCATCTTCTAGTGCAGGCTGTCACTCAAAGGGCAGGGGGTCAGCTGGTCAGGAGGAACACTTGAACATCAAGGGAAATTCCAGGGGGGGGAGGAGGGAACATAGCTTTTTGAAGTGCTGGAGCAGGAAATAGGGAGCCTGGCTTGGACGATAAAAGGTCATCCCCTGACAAGAAAGGACGATGGGGGCGACGTGTTTTTCGGGCCCCTGCCGGAACGGGGATCTCCAGAAGGAAGGGAAGACCAATCGGGGGGGAGAAGAAAGAAGGGACAAGAGGGAATCCAGTCATAAAAAAGACTGCGGAAGGCGAGAATGGTTGACCTGTAAAAAAAAAAAAAGACGGAAAACTAAAATTGGTGTCCCTCTATCGAACAGTTCTGCGGCAGGGGGCCACGAAGAAAGATTCAAAAAGGGGAAAAAAAATCAGCAGGGGGGGGGTGGCTAGGCGTGTTAAGTTTTCGCATCAGACGAAAAGGAAGAGCTGTCTGCAGGACTCTGGCAAGGGGGGGGGTTCAAAAAAAAAAGCGTGAGGGGGAGATGCGAAAAAAAAGTCAACCAGGGGAGGAATGTGGGGGGGCGACCCATGGCGGGTAAAGCAAAGTCTTTGTTTGGGCCACAATTTCAAGGGGGGGGGGGGGAGACCGCGCAAATCGCGCTGGAAGGTACCAAATTCTTATTAGTCATGATGACGGCCCAAGGGAGATATCTTGCGGAGGTAAGAGGGGGGGGGGGGAATGTGCCCACGAAACGAGTCCCGAACTCCCGCAACGGCAAACCGTGGGAAGGCGGGCAAAAGAATTTCAAGCGACAGGGGACAGCTTCTGGGGGCGCTGGTTTTTGGTGGGATTCGGGGGAAAAGGGAAGGTGGGAGGTGATCCGTGAAACTGAAACAGCGGCTGTCCGCAAAGGGACGAAGGGCGAAATGGCCGGATGGTAGGAGGGCGGGATAAAACTAAAAAGAGTGGAAAGGGACTATGTCACTCAACTCGAGTGAAGGGAAATTACTAGAACCAAGAGCACGTGGGTATCGACGAATTACGAACGGCAACTGAAAACTACTTCCCGGGCCGCAACAAAGACGACCATACGCTGCGTCGATATGCCGACAATGAGAGGGGGAAATCGGGATAAAATCAAATACTCGCCAAGGGGGTAAAAATCCAAGTACGGAACCGGGGAGGTCAAGGCTAGCAAAACGAGCAGAAAGTCAGCCCACCGAGGGAATGGCCGAATCAAAAAAGGGAGTGGAGGAAGGGAAAGGGGGCTTTCCAGCCAAAGGGGGGAAGAGTAGGGAGGGGAGAAAGCAGAAGGGATGGGCTGGGCACAAAAAGAGGGAGGGGAAAAAGTAAAGGAGGGACTAGCAAAAGTTGTAGCAACCTGGCCGTTTATCGTCTGGAACCAAATAAACCAAACAGGGGGAAAATCTCCAGGGTTTGTGCGGTTGACGGTCAGGAATGAAGTGAAGAATGCACAAAAAGATCTCGGCCGAAAGGAGGAACCCAGGCCCCCAAACGAGTAGGATCAATAATTGACGGGAGGAAAAATACCGGCAGCATCGAAAAGAGACAGAAATCGAAAGCAAAAGGGGGGGAAAAACGAAATGATTTGTTTGCGGGCAACACAACGGATCGGGGGGAAAAAGGTATTTTTTGACACGACTAAAAGGGTTCAACTAAAAAAAACGGAGGCAGGACAAAAATGCCAAACAGGGGAAACAGAAACTGAGCAAACAAAGGGTCGGGCCAGACGTCGTGCCGAGGGGCACAGGAGCCCCACGCAGGGGGGGGGAAGAGGGGGGGGAAAGACCTCACTCAAGAAAAACGTGGGGGGATAGTAAAAATATGGGAAAAGTCTCCAACGGGGGGAAGAAGGAAAAGGAAAGTCCGCAGGTCAGGGGGAAGGAAAGGGGGGGGAAAATTCAGTTCTTAAAAATCTTGGGATGAACCTCCGGTTTTTGAAAAAACAATGGCAGTTGAAAAAATGAAAAGGGGAAAGAATCCGGCTGCAGTGACAAAAAAAAAATATCGAGGGGGTTGGCACTGGCTTGCGGCGAGAAATCTTGGGGGGCGCAGCCATGAGGTTGAGAGAAAGGTTCGGGGAGGAAAACGATGCCGCAAGAAAATGTGAGGGAAAGAGAGGAAACATTGGGGGGTTACGACTTCGAGGGCAGGTAAAAAAATCAAAGAAAAAACTAAGGGGGGGGCGGCGCGAACAAGGCGGCTTCGTAAATAGTGCCCACAAGATCAGCCAAGAAAAAAAGGTCCCTCGAAAGGGGGGGGAAAAACCGATGCGGTCGTCGGAGAAAAAAAAAAAAAAATGACTGGAACGCTGAAACCAACCCAGAAAGGAGGGAAAGCCTCCCCCAAAAAAAAGAGTTATTGGTGATGAGGGCCCTGGTGAGGATGTAATGCAGGAAAAAGTTCTGGCTTTGGCGACCAAGAAGGGCACGGCGGGAGTATTGGGAGACGGAGGTTTTTCTACCCTGGGAAAAGGAAATGATCGGGCCAGCTGAATCAGGAGGGGGGGTCAAAACCAGGGAGAGTGAAAAAAGCAGGGACTCTCGTCATGAAAAGAAAACAAGCCTGGATCCGGTGGGGTGCGGCATAAAAGAGAAAAAGGTTAAAAAAAAAAAAAAATAAGTGCCGGCAGGCGTCAAGGCGTGAGGGGGGCACCATGAAAAGAAGACGGCAATGACCCGAAAAGGATAGCAATCGGCCAGGGAAGAAAAATCGAAGAAGCATCAACGTCGAGGCAAAAAAAACCAACTAAAAAGAACAAGGAAAAAGAAAAAAAAAAAAACAATGGTTTCCGACCGGGGGGCTGATAATGAAAAAAAGAAAAAATCGAATCCCCCGTGAAAGGCCATCGGCGGATCTGGCGGCGAAAAAAAGGGGAGAATTGTAATCGTGACCCCAGAGGATAGAAAACGGCCGGCAAGAACAAAAAAGGAGAAGAAAGCCGGGGTACAATCAAAAGAGTGCTAAAAAGCCCAAAACCGGAAGGTCAGGAAACAAGCCGCAGCGAAAGCTGCAAGAAAAAAAAAAAGTGAAGAAAAACATGGGCAAATTGTTCGAAAGGCGAAAACGAAATCAGGGAAAGAAGACTGACAGCAAAACAGGGATAACCTTTTCGGGTTCCCAGAAAAAAGAAAATTAACAACGGAGAGAGCCAGATACAAAGGAGGGGGAAAAATCAATTTCACCATCGTGAACTGAAGGACAGCAAAAGGGGGACTGGGGGGGAAAAAAGGGAGGAAAAGCCGGAAGAAAGGGGGGACCACGTTCAAAAATCGGGTACGCCCGGAGGGGGCGTTCGGAAAAAGAGTTCGATCTCGTGAGAAGGAGAAATCCACGGGTAAGAGAAAAGGTTAAGAGGGAAAGAAGAAAAAACGGGGCAAGCAGTCGCCTGATGCCACCCTAGTCCTGCCACAGGAAGAAAAGTTACCGCAGAAAAAAAGAATCGAACAGAAAAAAAAATGCGCAGGGAAAAAAAAGGGGGAAAAATTGGGTCAGGGGGCGCGAATAGGAACTGGCATGCATTTTTGGAAAACCCCAAAAAAGAAAAGCCGGATGTTGGAGGGGAAACACCCCGCGTCAGAGCCCGCGATCGCCTCGGGCAAGGGGGGAACCCAAAGGCAAAACCAAAAACGAAAAAACGCAAACAACTCAGCCCCCCTGGAAAAAACACGGGTGAATGGCAGCGCCCTTCGGAAAAGAAGGGGGAGGGGGTTTCCTCCCGAACACGCATTAAAAAACCAGGATAAAATCTGATGACGAGGGGGGGGGGGTGACGCAGAGGGAACAACATAGAAAAAAAAAAAAAAGAAACTGACACTCGCAGAGGTCCCTAGGACTACAAACTAAATTGGATCCCATTTCACCTGGTCCGAAGCATAGGAGCGGCTCGTAGAGTCCCGACAGAGAGGGGTAAATAAGAGGATCTGCCTTTGAAACAGGCAAGGGAAAAACAACGTGATCAACTGGGAAAAAAAAAAAGAAAGATGAAATTTAGGGACCTTTTGGGGAAACAGAAATCCAAAAAACGCTTCCGCAAAGTCAAGGGTTTCGGTCCAGGCCCGCTGGCGATAGTTCAAGGAAAAAAAGCACACGGCGGTACGCGTGGGGGGTATCAACCAATCTTAAAAGGGACACCTAGAGAGGAAAACTCCTCAAACAACAAGGGAAGGGTATTCAAATAGGATAAGGGGGAGATGGTTCATGCAAAAAAGAAAAGTCTCCTTTGTTGACTATAATGTAAACAGGGGATAAGACCTGGAGAAGGAAGTTGGGACTGGTTCGGGTGTCAAAAGAGATCCAATCGGCAGGGGTCCTTACAGAGCGGCTTGAGGGGGGGAACGTTTCAGGGGCTGCCGGCCCTCCTCGACGCCAAAAGGAGAAAACTGCGCGAAATCAAAAGAAGGAAAGCTCCCGAAAAAAAAAAAGGGACTTCGCGGGGACAATACTATATTATCTTGAAGAGGACTGGATTCAAAAACCACCCCAAACTAAAAAAAGAACGTTTCCAACGAGAAAAGCCATCCCGAAACTTATGGGGGGTCGATGTCGGAATCTCGAGAAAAAACGATGGATGTTTGGGTTGTGCCCTCAAAGATCTCGGCAGAGGAATAAAACCAAAAAACCACCGAAACGATAACAAGTGTTTTTTAAAAAAACAACATGTAAACTCTCCGGAACAGGGCGTTTGTTGAAAAAAAAAAAAGGGGTGGGGTCCCGGGCTGCCGAAGAATGGCCAAAACTTTGCTCGGGGTAGACGGGGAGGTGGGGGAAAAAAGGGGGAAAGGGAGCCGGCCGGGACCTGATGCAAAAAAGACAAAAAAAAACTCCAATCGACGTTCGAAGAAACAACCATCGGCCTTGGATGGGGGGGGGTTCTGCGGCAAACCGAAAAAATTGACAGGTTCGCCGCAGCTTTTTTCGACAAGAAGGAAGTGGTAAGGTTGGCGGGCGAGACAGGGGGGGCCACTGGCGAGAAGAGGACAAAAAAACTGTCGAAGGGAAGAGGAAAAGCCGACAATAGGAGAAAACAGGCCACGGTCTTGGCCAGATGACCATCGAGAAAAGACCTGATCGGCTACGAGAATAGAAAATATGGGAGGGGAAAAGGCCAACCATATGGAAAAAAAGCGGAAGCGACCAACCAGGTGATCCCGTAATTTTTCACAAGACACCCTGTTGAAAAGTTTCACGCTGGTAAATAGGACCTCAAACATCGGGAAGAATGATACGCCAAATTTGGGGCGCTTCGTGAAAGTTTAATTTCTAAAGGGAGTCTTTATGAGTGGGATCGAGGAAAGGGGCAAACGTCAGGAGGCACTGGACACGGTTCACCACGGAATTGACGAAAAAAGAGTGGCGGGAAAAAAAAGTTTCCGGGGAAAATTTGGTGCCACTGGGATTTGGAACTGGGGGGATTGGACAATGGGAGGAGGAAACACGGCTTGTAGGGGTCCGCAAGGAGGGGGTAAAATCGAGCCGACTTGCTTTCCCCAGCCAATCAGGCCCGGAAAAAAGGGGCCGGCCAGGTTGGCGAAAAGTATCGGGCACAAGGAAAAAAACCGGGATGGTTGGTGTTCATGCCAAAGAAATACGCCTTACAAAGGGTCAGGGCGCCCGGTGGGAGAGGATTGTCTCAAAAAAGAAAAACGGACCTTTTTCCGTGCGGTGTGGGGGGCTTGTCAACCAGTCTGGGGGAAAGGCATGCAGCGAACCGCAATGTGACGATGGCAGAATCATAGGAAGGAATGGGAAAAAAAAAAAAAGCGTATATGCAAGGGCCGTAAAAGAAGGGCAAACGAAAGTCGGGCACATTGACGGACCTCTCTATCACGACGCAAAGAAGAGTAGATGGGGGGGGAAAAATGGCGCCGAAAACATAAACTGGCCTGAAAGAGGTTCAAAAAAACACAGCAACCAGAAAAAAACCGTCACGAAGGAAAAATAGAGAATGAAGGGGGGATGAAACCCGGACCAAAAATCCATCACAAAAAAAAAAAAATGACTATACGCCCCTAGTTTCAGAGAGGCAAGAGCAGGAAAATCTCGCGGAATAGAAAAAAGGACCGCAAACTAACGATGTCCAAAACCAAGGAAAGGGCCACGGTCCAAAAAAAGAACAACAGGTGGGGGGGGGGGAAAGCACAGCCAGCAGGGGATGCCCAGGGGGAAAGGAAGTTGTTTTCGTGGAGCCGGAGGAGCTGGCGGAAAGATAGGAGGGGGCACTATCGAGGACCGAGGTGAAGGAAGGTAAAACCGTTTTTGGGACGGTTCATCGTTCAAGGGGGGGGAGCCCATCGAAGTCGCCAAAAAAACTTTATGACGCGTAGAGGGAACAAGCGGAGTTCGGAGAAAGTAAGACACCAAGAAAAAAAAATGAGGATATCTAAGTGGCTGAACGAAAAAATTTCCTCAAAAAAGGTCAGAATGTGGAAATATCTAAAGGTCGGACGGGGCCTGATGGGTTTGTGTTGGGTTTGGGGGGTTGGGGGGGAAACGATTAACTTGACTTGAAAAAAAGGGGGGGGGAACTTTTTTCCCCTAAAAATGAAACAAGGTTCATATAACCCGGGGGGGAAAAAGGCAGAAAAAAAGTGCTTAAAGTAACTGAAAAAAGACCGAAAGAAAAAAATGACGCGGGCCGGGGTGGGGCGCGATTCAGTTGGGGGGGGGTCGTTTCAATCTCTCTCAACAAACAAAAACTAAGGCGATCCCCCACCTTCTCTACCTATGAACTGCAACGGAAAAATGCAAGGGGGGGGAGGGAGGGGGCTGAATTTTGTTCTCCCCAGGGACGTAGAAGGTTTGCATTTTATGGCAAGAAAAAGTGGGGGGGACAAGTTCATGTTAGTTATGGAATGAATGTCAAGGGGAATCGCTTTGCGGTGCAGGCAAAAAAAGGTCAAAAAGGGGCTGGTTGAAAAAAATAGGAAGAGCGCACGCCGTAAAGGGTCAACAGGAATCAAAATTAAATTTAAGATAGGTTACAAGGGTGGATATCGGGGCCAGGGGGAAAAGAGAAGAACGTTGCTAAAGGAGATGGCAGGACCTGAACCGGTAACAAAAAAAAAGGACAGGACCGCAGCACCTCCAAAGAAGAGCCCGAAGATCCAAAAAACGGTCGGGAAAAGATCAACGAAAGATTCAGGAGAAAAGTCACGACCGGGAGCATCCAAGCTGGGAAGCGCAGAAAGTTGCCGGGAAAAACCGGAAAAGACCCTTACCCAAAAAACCTGGGTGGAAATGGTGGTGGGGTGAGGGGGCAAGGTGAGGCGGGATGTCAATGCAGGCGGAGGGGGAGGCTATTTCCTTAAAGCGCGATTGTGAAGTAAAGAAAAAATGGGGAGGAGGGAAAGGGGGGGTAAAAACACTTTGAAAGATAACACTCGGCTGAAGTCAAGAGTTATCTTAGGGAAAATGCCGTTAAAACTGAATTATAATTTACACAAAGGACCGGACGTTAGGGAATCCGGCTTCGGCAATGCACTTTGAATAGAGAAGGACAAAGTCAGGCAGACTCTGCTCAAAGGCACCGCAGGAAATTGCCTTTATGGAACAACCATCCCGCCGGGGATCGAAAAAGGGAAAGGCGATACGCAGGGGGAGAAAGGGAAACTGAGCCAACCGAAGAAGGAAGAAAGACAAGGATCAAATAAAGGAAAACCACCAAGAAAGAAATTCCAAAGCTCCTGGATTCTAAAAAAAGGAGCAAAAAAAACTGCGGAGACTTATCGTCGGAAACAAAAAAAAAACAGGAAGGGGGGAAGACTATTCGACATAAATAAAGGCACCGGGAAAGAAAAAAAAAAGCGCCGAGAACAAGTAAAAGGCTGGGTTGACCAAGCAGCGCAAGGAAAGAAAACTTATAAAAAGTTGAAGTGAACAACAATCCTCAGGCCGGTAAAAAAACTCCATTGAAATGGCTAAAGAAAACATGGGACAATTTTGGAACTCTTTGGGAAGAAAAAGAACCTGGCATCATAGGCTAAGGGACTTTAATGGCTGGGGGAAAATAAAGAATTACGGACAAACAAAATCAGTAAACGACATATTTATTATAGTTCAACCAAGCTGGGGATGAAGCCATCAATGGGAAGAAAGGGAATCATGCTAAAAAAAGAAAAGTCGGGCTTAGAGGAAAAAAGGGGGGGCAAAATCACAAATAAAAAGGTCGACCTTCACTGGGAAAGGGGACGATTCCCTCCAATGGGAGAAAGTCAGAAAAAAAGGGACCAGGATTGATGTGAGACTGGAAAAGTCGAAGGGCCCTCCGGGGCAGGCCAGCACGAGATGCAAAAGGGGAAAATTTCCTGCAAAGACCAGGAAAGAATGATCTCCATCAAAAAACCGAGGAAAAAATAAGCCAACAGCAGGGGTCAAAGTTTATAAAATTTTCACGTGAAAACGGCCAGAAAAAAAAAAAGCGGTTTGGACGGACAGACCAGATGGGGGAAAGCCCGCAGGGGAGGGCACAGCGCAATCTTATATATCTATACTTAAACACCTTTCCAAACGGGGAACTTCCGGCCAAAGGACAAACTCGATCCCCTTGTTCCTGGAACAGAGGAAAATGAAAAAAACGCGGGAAAAAGTGTCAAACTTCAAAGACACGCTCGCAAAAACCGGGGGACAGATCGTAGAGGAGAGGGGGGGTTGTTTGAAAGCGGGGATCAGGGCCAACATAGAAACAAACGAAACCATCGAGAAAAGATACTACTGTCCGGCAAACCAGAGAGATTGCTTCACAACATTGCACCGTACGTAAAAAACGCGAAAGGCAAGCAACAGGGGACCCATCATCACGGGGCCAGTAAGCAAACCAAGGGGGAAAAAAGTGGTCTACTTAAAATCTCGATTGGTTGGACTCCCTGGAGAAGAAAACCACTAAAACCATTCCGAAAAGCGGGCGAGCGAAAAAGCAACCAGGGAGGGGAAATCGACACCCACACGCGAGCGGTAGCACCGGGAAACGGAACCAAGGGACGAGAAAAACCATGAAAAGGGGACGGAGATAA
>Ga0179593_1659583_pt1 | contig 14642 bp, 14 predicted proteins | sample CZODoug2_1_08_16_FD_185931 | JGI IMG/M metagenome (GOLD analysis project Ga0179593, IMG submission 185931) | Vadose zone soil fungal communities from Angelo Coast Range Reserve, California, USA - CZODoug2_1_08_16fungal (PacBio error correction) | ecosystem: Environmental > Terrestrial > Soil >...
CAAGACCAGAAAAACGGGGCAGGCTGGTGGGAAATAAGGACCTCGCGAAAGAAAGAATGTTCCCGGGAGAACCGTTGGCGCGGGGGGGTATCTCCGATCACTGGTCGCCATTGAGGATTCAGTGAGGAAACCCTAGGGGAAAAAGACGGTTCGGATTGCGGGGGGTTGGGGTTACAAAGCTCCAAAACGGCCTGAACAAGACAAAAAGATACACAACGGAGCAATGGGGAGTGACGTAGTGACGGCTCATCAAAAAAAAAGGTCGAAAGGGAAGGTTTTAGGCGTGGGGCGGCGAAAAATCTAAACAGGGAAGAACTTGGGTATAGTGACGAGCAAACCATAATAGGCGAGTCTTGGGAGGCCCTTTTTAGCCGAATACTTTTCCTGTGCTGATCAACGCAGGAGATCAATCAGAAACGCTAGGTCTTAGTCTGGAATCCCAGATCCTGTTGACGAGAGCCAGGAAGAAATCGGAAAGGAAGGCTTGGGGTCTGAAAAAATGAGAAGCTGGGGTGTCAAATTCTCCAATGACAAAGGACTAATTTTTAGGGCTGCTTGCGGGGAAGGAGGCAGAAAAAGGGGAGCGATTGCGCTAACGACCGGGATTGCAGGAATGATCTGGAGTAAGGGGCTGCCGTCAGGGGGGTAACAAAGGACGGAAGGTCACAGAATCCGAAAAAAACGAGCGGAGAGCATAAACATTCGGGATGGCAACCGGAGACAAAAGAAAAGAATGCTACTCAGCCTCTGAGGGTTCGGGACAAGGATAAAGAAGAGAGAGGGCCAAGCCCGCTTAGAGGACAGTGAGAAAAAAATGGTGCGGGGCGGGGAATGCCGTTGTCAGTAACGCAACCAAATGCCGAACAAGAAGGGACGCCTGGTCGCTGGAACAAAAGAATAGAAAGGTTACGGAGGTTAGCCGCCCAATGAACTAGGGAGAGGCAGAGGAGGATGAGAAAAAAAAAAGGATGGAAGGAGCCACAGGGGGTGAAAGTGGAACTAGGGATCTCTGAAAGGCCTGCCTGCAGAGCCGGGTCCTGGGGGGCCCACTGATGGTTACAGTGGCGGGGAAGTGGGGAAAAGATTCCAGGAAAAGTACCCCGATCGTGAGGCGTCGCTTTCTGGGCACGGAAGGTTTGAAACGAGCCAACCACAAAAAAAGCAACCGGGAAGCCAACATGTTTAGGAGAGAAGAACCCTGCTGTCAAAAAGGTGCCGAGGATGCGCCAAGAGGTGTCCCTTCGGAGCCGACCCTGAAGAGAACGCAAAGGATCGAGTGCAAGGGTCACGTTCCGTAGGAGAGTTCGCTGGGCGTGTTTGAGGCTTGCGGAGCGAAGGCGAAAAGATGTTCGGTAGACAACCCGCATGGGTCTCGCTAATCAGGAAAGGCTCGGGCATCCTACGAAAAATTGGGAAGAAGGCGAGGGTGAAGAAGAAGTTCTTCGACGAAAACTTGCACCTCTCGCCCGCTTAAACACGGAAAAACGCTGACATGCGACGATAGCCACAGACCGGAAGGAAGGTGAAGGTGTGCGTGTACCCGCCAGCGTGCGCTTCTAGCGGCCAAGAGACCCTGGAGAGGGGATTTTCGGACGGCGGTTGTTGACGGCACGGTGGCGAACGCGGAAGTAGAGGAAAAACCTGCTGACTGCGGGCGTTTGACGTAAGGGAAAAACGAGGGGGGAAAAGACTTCCTCAAAAAATTCATCGGAGGAATCTTTCCACAGGAGAAGGTTGCGATAGACTGCAGGTGCCGGGATGGGAATAACAAAAGAATCGAAGAAGAACGGAAATGTAATAAAACTTACATAGACACTCAGAGACCACAACACAAATAGTCCCTCTTGAAATCCGGGCGCGCTTGGGAACAGCGAAATGAAGGGGGAAAGGGGGCTGACTAACCGGGGGGAACCATAAGGAGAAAAAGGGGGGGGTGGGTCAGGAAAGCAGCCGCTGACACAGGGTGAGAATCCCCCTGGAAAAAAAACGATAAAAGAGCAGTCAAACGCCACCGTCTACTTAAAAAATCCGGGGGGAAAAAGAGCCAAAAGAAAACTCCAGAATAACATCATTGAAAAGGCTCGCAACGCCGGTCGAATAAAATCTGAGAAAGCTCAAAAAACATCCACGACAAGCTTCAAGAGAGCATTCCCGTCAAAGGGCAGGGGGTCTAGGAAAAAGGGGAAGGAAGTAGTCGTAAGAGGCGAGAGGTGCGAAAAGTGGTCGCAAGATGAAGGAAAAAATAATCAATCGCAAAATCACAAGACAGGCTGGGCGGATACTCCCGCAGGAAAAGGAACTATAAAGATAAAGGAGGAGTCTCCCGAACAGATGCGAAGGTCTAGAGGCCACAGAAAACAGACGAACCGTCACAATTCTATAAAGGTATCAACCTCCGCGTCCTGAGTTCAAGGTGAAGAAGAAACCTCTTCTAGCCTCCGCTAATCGGCAGCAATCGTTAAAAAAAGAAGGAGAAGAAAGAAGAAAAAGACCTGGATTCCGGTTTCGGGGGCCGGGAAACGGGAAAGTAGTGAGGACAAAAAAAATGAAAATGACACAAAGACGAAACTCAAAAGGTAAGCACGAAGGGGACTCATTTCTCGGGCACCTGAACATGGGGCAACTACCGTAAACAACCTCTGTCGGCATCCCAGCTTACAACCAGGTCGGGGGGAGGTCAGATACATGGCTGAGGGGGCATCAGGAGACAACGAACAACAGAAACAGACGGGAAGGTGAGCTCACACCGCAGGGGACCGTCTCCGAACAGGTAAAAAAAACTGAATAGCACCAAAAGGAGAGAATGAAGGTTGAGGCTCAGAGTGGGCCGCGTGAAAAAAGAGGAACAACGCTAGGGGGAATTGAACATGGAAAAAAGGGAGGACCCGAAGCTGTAAAGCGTACCCGCTAGGGGATGAGTCCGGGAAGGCGGAAAAAATGGGTGGAGCACAAACCATACGAGGTGGGGGAGCGACGCCGCAGGCGAAGCGTAGGACTGGTCCAAGGACGAGAAAAAAGCAATCAATCGCCCCTGCAATAGTGTCGGGGAAAAGCTCAATGGCCGAGAAAAAAAGAAAATTCACGAAACAAAACCGTGAAAAAGATGGCCACCGGGGCGACTGATGAAAGTACGGAAAACGGGAACGCTCTCAGGGAGAAAGGCCATCCAGAAGGGAATCTTCAACCTGAATCACCTCGTCAAAAAAACCCAAAGACTAAGAAGGCATGAGACTCCGGAAGCAACAAACCCACCAACAACAAGGAAATCCCCCCCAAAAAGAAAAAGAAGAAAAGAAAAAAAAGGAGGAAAACAAAAACCCCCACACACCAAAAACCACCCAAGAAAACCCAAAAAAGAAAAAAAAAAAAAAAAAAAAAAAAGAAAGAACCACCCACCAACCCCAACGACCAAAGAAAAACCCAAGACACCACCACAGAGGAAGAACCCCCAAAACCACCAAAAACCAACAAAAACAAACAACCAGGCCTCTAGAAAACAAGCGGGCAAGACATCTCTCGCAGCCGGGGGAGTGGGGTTTTAAGGGAAGGAAAATCATTACCAGAAGTTCCTCCTAACCGAGAAAGGGAAAGAAAGTCTAGAAAAAACTGGCAGCACATCACGGATACGTCAAGAAAAAAAATCTGCCGCTTTAAGTACGGAGCTACAGCTCAGACGAAAGGAGGTGAAAAAAAAAAAAAGGGTAAAACAATTCACAGCACCCGTTCACACGGCACACAGAACCAGAGGAAGAAAAAGGGAGAAAAAACGATGAAAAAAAAAGCACCTCACTGGAGGAAGAACATCCCCCAAGGATAGAAAGAAAAGAGAGAGTAAGAGCCCAAAACCTCCACAGCAGCCCGCTTCCGACCGGAAGCTCAGGGCTCGCAATAGCGAAAATCTCTCGGGCAACAGAAAAAGGATTAAACGTAGGAGATCGGCCTCAGCCGTCTTAGATATCTTGCGACGAAAGAAGAGGGCGGTCCGAGGGGGGGGGGATAGGAAAATCTAAACTTTCGGGGGTACTGGATAAAAGAGGGGAAAGGCGGGGGTTAGCGCAGCCCGGACGCCAAGGTGGATTCATCGAAGAGGAAAAAGGTTCGTGTAAAGATGCCGAGATGTGGAACGGGAGGGAAATGTTGGGGTTGCAACCGGACTCCCCGCGAGGACGAAAAAAAAGGTCAAAAAAAGACCAAGAATGGTATGGACTAGGACGAAGGAAAGGGGGTCTTGCAAAAGAGCCAGTTCGAGAAATTGCGGGCGGAAAGTGTAGGCGCGAGACAGCACTCCAGGGGCTGTAGCGGGGAACGTAACTGGAGCAAAACCCTCAATCTGCGAGAGGCGGTTCAAGGAGAAAAGTCGACTTGGCGTGGGCTAAACTGAGAGGCAAAGAAAGGGCGTCTGGTGAATAAAACTCCAGGGGTGAAAACGAGAGGCCAGGAGGGAGGTGAGGGGATGCGCATGCGCCGCTGCTTTGTGGTGTAGAGTTAAAGGCTGGCTTACATGGGTGTTTGAACTTATGTTGAGGTCATCGGCCACAAAACTAAACGACACTGGTGGCAGTGGCGATGTGCTTCGCAGTGAATCCAGGGAAGGAAGCTTCCATCAGGCGGTCGGAAAAGGGAGGGGCAAAAGGTTAATATACACACGACAAGTGACGCGGATAAACGGACTTGGTTCGGCCGCTTGATAACAAGAAACTATCGTAGAAGGGAAAGAACGGTTCGCGAAAAAAAAAAAACCTAAAAAAAGGAGGGGGAGGGAGGTTGGCTGTTTAATAACGCCTACCGCAAAAGAAAAAACACAAAAAGGATCGCGGGTCTAGAACCCGGGAAAATACGCTTCGTTCGGAGAAAGGGAACGCCCAAGAAAAACCAGCTCGGTGTTGATTGATCGACGGGAAAAAGAAAAAAGAAGCACGACTAACTCTTATCCTAGCGACGCGCCAGTGGGGGGGGGAGTTGGAAACTGGCGCCGATAAAACAGCAGGGGTTTCAGGTTTCCGGGAACAACTGCGGGGACGGGCACAGGTGCAGCGACTCGACGTCAAAGAAGAGGGGGGCGTCGCTTGGGTAATGACAGCTCAATGGGGGAAGGGAACCGAATGGGAAGAGATCGGAAAAAAAACTGACTTGCCCCTCTTTCTTGTCAAAACTGGGAAAAAAATAAGTAGGAGGCAGGGGCTCCTCGTATGCGACTCATAGGGGGGTGCCCGCGAAGACTGAAAAACGGAAACGGGTAGAACAAGGGGGTAAAAGGAAAATCGAAGTAGAGTTCGTAACGATTTCTGGCAGGTCGGCGGGATGGCGAGTTCGAGCGGGGTTCGGCGAAAAAGCCCTCGTCTCCGATGAATCGAAAAAATCGGGCGTAAGAAAAACCAGCCTGGAAAGGCGGTGCGATTGAGGTGCGTCAAGAGGAGACCAAAAAAAGATCAAAAACGCCTTACCGAAGGGCCGGCAGAGAGGAAAAAAAGCCCTGCGGGCTGCGAGAGCTAGCTTGTCTGTAGGTTAAAATGACGTGCAAAAAAGGACCGATGGGGGGGGGGGGGAAAAACCAATGATGTTCGGGACGATGGTGGTCACACGGGTGGGCGAGTGCCCCGCTTGCGGGGAAGAAAGGACTAGTATCGGATCAACCTTAAGGGACTCGAAAACGATGACGAGGGGATTAAAGGTCACCGAGAGTTCGGACAAAAAAAAGAAAGAAGGGACGAGGCGCCCTCGAGAGTTGAGAACTGCTGAGGCATCTCGACCAGAAGGTAAATCAGAAGAGAAACAACAACTGAGGAGAGGAAAGAAGAATGCTTCGGTTCAGGAGGGAAAGGAAGAATTTTCACACCTTATGAAAGAACTCGCGAGGGGCGACGAAAAAAGAAACAGATTTTGATACCGCAAACCTCCGGTAAAACCTCGGAGCATGGGGGGATAACCGTGGCACTGCAAAAGGAGCCAACAAAACGAGAAAGGAAAAACCCTCAGTCACTCACTAACTGACGAAAAAAAAGAACAGGCACCCCTTGGACGGAACACCCGGGGCCCTAAAAAGCATTCAGGCTCGGGAAAAAGAAAATGGTGGCAGAGGGAATAAAATCACGCCTCTGCTTTCACTCATATAGAAGAAGATAAGAAGAGAGGAGTGGTTCATCGCAGAGGGCAAGGCATTGACTTCGTGAGGAAAGCTAAGTTGGGAAGGGAAAGGAGTACGCAAATTCCTTTTCAACTCAGCGCCTACTATTCATTAAAGTTAAACGATGAAATCGACCAATGGAAGAATGAGGTCCAGCCGGAAATCGAAGGAGTCTAAAAAAGAACGCCCGGACCTCCAGATACGACAAGGAAAAAAAATAAAAATGTTAATAAGCCGCGAAGTCGGGGGAAGGGTGGGGTCGGCTTCTGAGGGACACCCCTCTTAAGAAGCCTCTTACTGCAAAAATCACGAAAGAGCGCAGAGAATATAAGAGAGACCGCGTTCGGAGGATATCAAGGATGGGGATCGAGCCTCAAGATAAACCAGAAAGACGCCACAGGATCGGCACCAACGTATGGAAAGAAAGGTGCACCTGAATCAAAAAAAACACATCAGTGGCCAAACTAGGGAATTAAAAAACATCCACAGGAGAGGTTCCAACAACGGGAGGAAGCGGGCGTCGGAGACGCTTCTCGCAAGTCTCGTTCACGCCGGAACTGGGGGACAAAAAATCAAGACTCGAAAAAAAGATTTCCCGCGTAAGGAAAATCGCAGACGTAGCATCAGAAAGCGCTCTTATGAACCGCATTCGCGAAAAAACAGCATTCAGAAGAAAGGGAGTCTTGAAGATACTCTGCAGGGACAAACCGAACAACAGAGAAGGGGGGGAGGTAGGGAGAAAAAAGGGGTCGGGGACTACGAACGGGGCATCCGAATGGTAGAGCGACAAAGCTAGTGAGGAACAATTGGGAAAAAAAAAAAGTCGATCAAAGGCAATCAGTGTCAAAGGGAAGCACGAGCGCAATGCCGCTAAGAAGTTCACGCACAAGTAATCGGGGGAAAAGGAGACAGAGAAAACCGAGAGGACTAAGGTCAAGCAGCACGGAAGAAAAAGGGGGGGGGGAAGGGCCTTCCTGGACGAAAAGAAGGTAGAGGACAAAAGAAAGGCACTCTCAGGCGCAGAGCCTAGCGTCCTCACTCAGGTGCCAAAAGATCAAGGCCGACCACGCTCTCTCAGGGTGGGGGGGGTCTCGGTAACATGTGAAAGTCATACCAGAAGGGAGGGGGGGACCTTTAAGCTAAAAAGCCAAAGAAAGGACAACTCTCGACGGCTCCTGCCACATCCCGGGGAGGCCTACCAGGAAAGGAAAAAACAAAAAAAAAATACGAGCCTGAAAAAAATCAACTGTCTGCCCGGGGGGGAGGGGAGTAATAAAAACCCTAAAAAACATTCTTCAACTGAGACTTCGACACTAACTCCCGACTCCGATGAATGACCAAAAAAAAAAAAAAAAAAAACAGAAAAAAGGCGTACAGGCAAACCCCATTCGCCAAGATCGCCGCAACTCAAAAAAAGAAAAGACTCCGGACGGCGCGCTCGGCGGGTCACTCGTCACGGACTCTAAGAAAAGGAAGGGGGGGAGGAAAGATAGTCAATCGCCGTCGACGGGACGAGCCTAGCAGGTCACAAAAAAACTGGGGGGGTGAGTGCCAAGAGCTCGCGGAGAACCGGCTGGGCACTATGGGAAAAGGGGGAGTGTCTGGGTGACGCGGGAGAACGGTCGCCAGGGGGAGGGAAAAGTGCGAAGGAGGGGGGAGGGAAAGAAACTGGGGACAAGTAGGGGGGGAGGTGACTTAGGGCGGTGGGGTTGCAAAAATACTCCCCGCCCCGGGCAGGGAAGGAGAATACGAACGAGCCAAGAGGGGAAGATGGACGGTAGTTCGAAGTCTACGGAAATGGGAGGGCCAGGAGCAGGTGCCCGGGGAGGCGTTTATCTGGGAAAAAAGTTCTGGCGGACATAACCGAAAAAGTCTTGCGAGAGGCCAACAGGGGGGGAGGGCAAGTTAAGCCGGCTAAAGAAGGGGCGAAAAACAACTGAACTGAAGGCTGATGCACAGGAATCGAACTGGAATGCTCAACCTTTGGGAAGAAAAAGGAGAAGAGGCGGGAGGAAAAAGAGAACAGCCGTGGCTGACTGTTGATCGTCGCCCTTGGATCTTGCTGAATGTGGGGCTTGAGAAGGGACGGTCACCAGTTGCGCCTCGGCGCGAAGACACGGGTGGGGGGGATGAGGATGGGCGGAGGGTGGGTCACAAAATTCTAGGTCAGCTTCCATCCTGCGAGCGGGCAAAAAAAAATGAGCAACTAGGAACACAAAGGAAAGTGCAGACAAAAAAAGTTAAAGAGGTCTACGCAACTATAGGGAAAAAGCCCGCGTCAAAGTTCGAAGCTCGGTGAGCGTTAGGATTCATAACGCGCGGCCAATCTGAGCGCGAACAATAGTCGAAAAGCCTGGGGAACGAACGAGGGGGGAGTGATAGACGGGGGCGGGGGGAAACCAAAAGAAGAGTGGGTCGGGCGAATTTGGGATAATCTGAAGGCGCGAAGAAAAAAAAGACAAAGGTTGGGGGAAGCGCTGCGCGATGGGGTTCCGACAGGGTAAAAAGGGGGGCCCAATGCGTTAGGCGGCGGTAGTTGCAAAGAGGGCGACGAACAAGGGGAAGAGGCCGTACGGAGGTTCATAAAAAACAGCGAAAATTTGGAAGATCCACCGAAATTGAGGAAAAAACCAGGAGGCCAAGGTACTTTCTTTTCTCGCTTAAAAGCCCGGGATCACGGCATCAGAGACTGCCCGAAAAAAAAAAAGTCAATAGAGAGGGGGGAGAGGAAAGAATGACGACCCCTTGAAAACGGTGGAAAACCAGAAAAAAGGGTGGTTTTATAGTGGACTGTAAGGGTCTTATGCGGGGGAAGGGCGGGGAAGACAGGAAAACGGAAAAGCAATCTTTTGGGAGACAACCGAGAAAGGAAGCGTCTGAACGCTACCGGAGAAGAAGCCTTGAAGGGTAGGAAAAAAAAGGAAAGGGGTTGGAAGACGTCTTCGAACCAAGCCTCCCTCTCCGGGAACTGAAAAAGGTACTGTTTCGGGAAAAATGATCGAGATGCCACCCTGAAACGTCGGGCGAATCTAGGAGGGTTCTTCTTGGTCGGAAGGGGCCTCAAACTAAAAGGAGGGGACAGCGGATCACCGGTTGTGGATTGGGCGGTGGGGGGGAGGGGCGGTAGGACAGGAGTGAAAAGGGGGAAACTCTGGGGGAGAGGTGAAGGGGATAACCAGAGGGAGGAATTCTCAGCCGGGAGGGAAAGTCTTGCCGAGGGAAAGGGGGGAGGGTTGCGGCGAAGCGGTTTTTGGAAAGTGAGTCGAATGAGCCGAATCATTTAAAGGGGGAGGAGAGTCAAAAAAAAAAAATAAAGAGACATAGCAAAAACAACGGATAGAGAGAGTGTCCGGGTAAGAAAGCTGGCCAGAGAGAATGAAGAGATCACCGAAACTAAGGCTCCGCTGGTCCACCGCAACCGATCGGGCTTCCCAAGAAAGAGAAGTACTCCGTCAACGCGGCACGGACGCCGCAGGACGCAAGGAGAAACTAATTGAAAACCCAGTGAAAAACAACGCCGTCACGATCATTCCAGGGCTGCAAAATCTTGAGGGAAGTCAAGCTAGGGGGAAGCATCAAACGGGGGAAGAATACTACTATAGAAAAGGCAGGAAAAGAAGTCGGAAGGGACATTGAAAAGATCTTTAAGGGCGCGCGACGAAGTGGTGTCGATAAAACTTGAAAAGGAAGGGGAAACGAACTGTTAATAGCCCAGGCAGACGACGTCCGAGAATTCAAAGGAAAAGGAAAACCAGGGAGGCTTGGAGGCGAAGGTCGACATCGCCAAGAAAGGCCGACCAGCGGAGAAGACCCTGAGTCCTCACGAGTCTGGTAAAGGGGGGGAAAAGGGTCCGGCAGTAGGCGCGAAGTACATCTTCGAATCAAGGTCGTCAGACAAAAGCAAAATTACAGATTAGCGAAAAGCGAAGAGACCGGGGGACCGGAGGGAAAGGACAAGGAACTTCAAGGGGTTGGCGGAAAAAGCCTCCTGACCCCGAGAAAAATTACAAGGGCCGTAAGGGATCTATTCAGACGATTCACCTGACACCTGAGGGGAAACTGGGGGGAAAGACCAACCGGATAGTTCTTCATCCTCGGCCAGGGGTGAAACAGGGGATGCAAAGGTCGAAGCAGGGCGTAGACTCTTCAAAAAGAAAGAAGAACACCCGAGGGGCGATTTGTGACTAAAAAAACTACCCGGCCCTAACGATGTAAGGGAGGACCGATGGCACCAGGCCTCATGAATTCTTGTGGCACAGAAAAAAGTATGAAAAGCATTAACGAAAACGCGCGGAAAAAAACTTGAACGGAGGCGTGCACACAGAGGGCGCTGAAAAAAAAAGCATTTCTGAGGAGCGTACCCACTTGGTTGTGCAGTTGAAAAAATTGGCTACGCTCAGGGATTGAAGAATTAAGGGACGATGGGGGAAATGAAGGAAAAAAGAAAAGTGCAAAGTGTCGTTAGCGCACGGGAAATGCCGGCGGTCACAAAAAGCAGGGAAACAAAGCCAGATTGTCAAAGGAGACGGGGAAAAAGGGGTAACCAACTGCGAAGAAAAAGGAAGGCATACGGAATCTTCGTACTGCTCGAGTCAAACAAAAGGAGGAAAAACTACTGGGGGGGGGGAACTCAGGCCAAAAGGACACGAAAGAAAAAGGCCAGGGACGGCGTCAACCTTGCCGGCCTCTCTGCAGCTTGAGGGGGGGAAAAAAAGAAGACAACAACACAGAAGTTCGGCTCCTGAAAGAAAAATCGCCGCTAAGAAAAAGAACCCCGGGCAAGCAACCTTTAAACAGGAAAAGAGAACTAAAAACTAACCATTCTTGGCTCCGCGGGAAGTAAGATCATCTGCTGGACGAAGTTGGGGATGCGAGCGCCAAAAGACCACACCCGTGTTCTGAAAGCAAGCGGGATTCGACACACCGATGGAATGGAGCCCGTCGCGCTCAAAAAACCGATCCAACGTCGTTACAAGACAAAAGACTAAAGGAACAGGCCCGCACCCCTAAATACCGCTCCAAAGGAGCGCTCGGATAGGTCAAAGAGAAGGCGTGCACAACAACAAAAGGGAGGGGGGAAAGGAAGAAAAAGCCGTCTTGACGAGTGACGAGACGAGCGCCTCGGAAGAGGAGAGGGGGGGAGTGAAAAGGAGACACTCGAAAAAGGCGATGGTGCTACTGAAAGCAAAAACGAGGTGGGGAGAAGGGGAATCAAGTCGCAAGGGTGGCGGATTCATCGGGGGAAGATGGCTGTCAAAATAACGGGTTCAGGGTGGGTGGATTTTTGGTTTAAACAAGGGCAGCAAAGAGAGGAAAAACGTAGCTCCGGGAAAAGCATGAGCCAAGAATGTAAGTATGCGACGGATTAAAAAAGAAAGCCCGGAAAGATGGGGCGTGCGTGTAGAAGCGGACAACGCGAGCTTCACAGGAGCCGACTGTCAGAAAAGGACAAAAAACAAAAAGTTGCGAGAGAGGGGGAGGTTGACACAGAAGGGGGCCGTAGGGCATCAATGAGGCCGTAGGAGGAAGCAGCGGGGATTTCAAAAGCATCAGGGAAGTGACGCAATGAAGACCATTCGTTACGTGCGGGAACGGGGATGCGCAACGTGAACTCGGAAGAGAAAGTGAAATCTGGCTTACTGTACGTGCGCTGGAAAGGCGGAAATTGCTCTGACGCAACGAATGGGTGCTATGATTGCGGGAGGCGTCCGTACGGGACGTCGGCACTCTTCCAGCAGGAAAGAAAAGAAGGAGAACCGGGTCGTAACAAACAGCAATGTGGACGCTTTACTTCAGACCTGAGAGGGCTTTCAAACAAAAATAGAGGGCAAGCCCGCGTTAGAGTTTCCTGAAAAAAAAGGCAGGGGGGAGGAAAGCCTAACGCGAAGACGAACCACTATGGAAAAAGAAAGAAATGAGACGCAAGGGAGCGTCACGAACGCATACGCTGGCGTCGGGACGGGTCGAGGTAAAGAAATCCTCGGTGGGGTTGAAGGGCGAGAGGAACGAAAACTGAGTCGACGCTACCACCGAATATGTGGAACGATTGCGAGGCAGAAGAAGGGGTGTAAAGGTAGTTGCCACTGGTCGGCTGGGGAAGTGCATCTCTGGAAATTCCGGGGTAAACGGCTTCGTAAGCTGGAACATGTCAACAGGTTTGCCGAGAACCAACAATGATCCGATGCTCGAACAAGGAAGAGCTTGAAAGGGGGATCAGGGAGGAACACTTCCTTCCCGGGACATAGAGGAGAAAGAGTAAGGGTCCTGAAGAAGAAAAGAGGACTTACAGACAGCGCGGGGGTGAGAAAGGATTCAAGAAGGAGAAAGAGGAGAGGGAATGTAAGGTCCGGCGTTTATTGGGCGAGGCCTACTCAAAAGAGACAAATCATGGTCTCAAGACATCTGGAAAAAAGCTTGGGGAACTGACTGAGGGGCATCCGGGAGCAAAAAAGAAAATGAAGACTCGTATGGAGGATTGAAACGTGGTGCGTCCTTCTGCTAAAAAGCGAAGGAGCTCAAACCGAACGACGAAATCTGAAGCATGACACAAAACAAGAGGGCGGGAGACTCGTAAGATTGTCAGTCTTGTGAAAAAAAAAAAACTGCAGGGGGAACCGACCGGATGACCCCTGAATATGTCGGACGTGGGGGCAGAGGGGGGGCTGCCCCGGCGTGGAATAGACTTCGCCGGAAAAAGGTGAGGGGCGAAGCTTTGAATAGATATCCCCGAAGGGCAAACGGGGGAAAAGGGGAGGGGGGTCTGAACCAGCTGTGCCTTCGGGGGGAGAGATAAAAAACGGGGAAAGGAGCGGAGGGGGAAGTAAATCCGCCAGAGAAGAAAGAAAGCCTCAACAAAACAAGAGGATGGGAACAACGAAAAATCGAGGCATAAAAGGCCGACGACTCAATGCCAATGCTGGCTTATGTCAAAAGCACCGTCAGAAGGCTACCTTGTCTAGATAAAACTAGAAGCGCTAAATATTCAAGGCATACTTTCGAGGGTCGAGAAAAGTCAAAGACACGCACAGGGGGAGATTGGGAAGCCGGTTCACATCGACGAAAAGAACGAAAGATCAACGCAAACACCTGTAGAATCGTCATAAGCGGAAAGATCGGGGGCACTGGAAAAGTAAAATCTCGCCAGCCGAGGCAGTGTGTCCGGAAAAAAACTTCGGGAGGGGGCGCTGCGAGGTGTCATAAAAAGAAAAAAGTACTTTTCAATAATCCTACGATGCAAGCTGATACATTGAAGGAGAGGGAAAAGATACCATGAGGGCTTGCTCCTAAACATTTGGCGGTAAAAGAACTCCGGGGGACAGAAAGCAACTACTATTCAGATAAGAAGTCCAAACAAGCGAAGGAAGGGGGGGTGCCAACGTGTCGTCGGGGCTTCGCGAAGTACCCCTCCGAGATGGGCACAAGTGTGAGGGACAGAAAAAGCTCAACGGAAGGAAGGGGCATGCTGGGGCGAAAAATCTTCAAGGTAGGGGGCTCGGCAAACCCTCAAAAGAAAACAAAAAAACTAACACAAGTCTGAACGACGTCCTAAGTGCATCAATGGAGAAAAAGAAGACCCGAGAGCAGTTTGTCAAATACCTGCACGTCTTCAGGGAAGGGGCGAGAGGTCCCCATACACGGAAAAACGTTGGCGCGGTCGAAATTTCTCGCGCTCGGAAAGAGAGGGGGGCAGAGCAACGACCCCGATGTGTTACTGGCCGCTCACCTGAAAAACATTTTTGAGGGGATCCCCGGAAACCCGGATGTGTACCCTTTAGACGAGCAACCAGGCATCCGGAGTTCGGATCGAGGGGCGAAGTATGACAACGCATTAAAACAACAGAAAAATAAAAAATTGAAAGAGGGCAGTTGCAAACTAGGGAGTCGAACGAGCAAAAAAAAAAGTAGGAAAAGACGGTAGAAAAGTGGGATAGACCGGTGAAGAAACATGTTTAGAGAAAGAGCGGGGAAAGGGAAGCCGACTGTGTCCCTGAAGACAATGAAAAAAATTCAGATCATGGAGGTAGCAAAGGGAACGAAAAAAAAAAAATTTGCAAACACGCAGCGTAAACACAGTATCGATAAAAAAGGACGATACCCAAAAAGCAGGGGGGGGGTCGGCGAATGGGAGAAACAGCACAAGAAGAGGGGAGAGAAAACCAAGTCGTGATCAACCCCCCAAAAAAAAGGAGACACGCGAGTCATCAGTTGTCCAACACCAAAGGGAAACACCGTACTAGCTCATGGGGGGAGAGGGGAAATTACTAAAGAGTACAGAAGTTCGAAGCAGAGGAAAGAACGCCCGGTAAAGCTCAAACAGTCCCGGAGACGTGACGGACACTAATCCAACTCCAAAGACCCGGAAAGAAGGAGAAACCAAAAGACGGGCGGGGAGTCCCGGGTGCAACCAAAACCGCCACGCAGGGAAAAAGGGGATTAAGCAGGCTTCCACTCCGAATTAAAAACTATTAATTCCACAGAAACAGGCGCAGAAAAAGAGAAAGGGGGCGTAAAGCAGCAA
>Ga0179593_1579466_pt1 | contig 14641 bp, 15 predicted proteins | sample CZODoug2_1_08_16_FD_185931 | JGI IMG/M metagenome (GOLD analysis project Ga0179593, IMG submission 185931) | Vadose zone soil fungal communities from Angelo Coast Range Reserve, California, USA - CZODoug2_1_08_16fungal (PacBio error correction) | ecosystem: Environmental > Terrestrial > Soil >...
TCGTCAGCTAACCGCACGAGAGTCTGTAAAAAAAGGGGGAACGCTCACAGGCCGGCTACATGAACTAGATGGAGCCAAGCAAATAAGAAGGAGACAGAGAAACCTAAACGGTCAAGGAGACAAAAATACAAAACTGTACTTCCACCGGGGGGCAGGAATGCTTCTAGTGAATGAAATGTAGACAAAAAAAAAAAGATAGGAGCGGCCGCGAGATCTGGGATTTCCCAGGGGAGAGAGAAAAAACAAAAAGCGAGACGCGTCTGAACTCTTCAGGAGGCCAACATTGAAAAGGACAGCACCCATGGGTCGGAGACCAAATATTCCATAAGTTGTCTAATCCAAGCTTCAATGAAAAAGAAAAAAAGAGGTGGAAAGGAGAAAGTAAGTGCGCTACTACTAGAGGACTTAAAAGATTCGTACTGTTCGTACGGCAAAGGGCCGGAAGGGGACGACACGAACGGTGAGACTTCAGGGAAGCTATTCATATAGGCCACCCCTGAGTCAGCCGGGAAAAACACGAAAGAGGGGGGGAACACGGCGTGCACGAAGAAAAAAAGAAGGAAGACAAAGGCTCGGGGGATACAAGTCCGGGTTCATAACGGCCAGCTGCAGCTAAGAAATTCGCCCTGCGCAGACCAAGAAGCCGGGAAGCCGATCTAAGACTCCTCTAGGGGAAGCCGAGAATTGGCGGGCGGAGTAAAAAGAAGAGGAAGAAGGAAAGGTCAGCTAGAGGTGACCAAGGGCATCACTGAAGGGAGAAGAGACCTGCTGTAGCCAACGCCCATCCCTCTTCACAAAAACACAAAAAAAACGGAAGTTCCCAATATGAGGAGAAAGCTTCGATCAAGACGGCGCGTTCAATGGAAAAAACCTAAAACATGTGAGCCTCCAAATCACGTCTCCGGGGTCTAAGGAAGAAAAGTTATTCCAGGAATCCTCCGGCCAGCAAAGGAGAAGGAAATCTGATCGGCCAGGGAGGGTCGACAAGGAAGGCAGGGCCTTGAATAAAGAAGAAAACCCAGGAGAGTACACGACGGCAATCACCGAGCAGTCACTTAGAAAAATCATCGATGATCATGGAAAAAGACCACAGAGAACTACACCAGTCGAAGGAAAGGGAAAAAAAACTACGAAAAGAGCAACACAAGCAACTATGGGAAAAGAAGAAGATCGAACGTCTGAAAAAGAATAAGTGAACGAGATGGAGGGGCCTGACTCCTCCGGGGGAAGATCTCTGCCTGATCGTTGCTTCAGGGGTCTACCAGAGCGAAAAAAAAAAGGATCAAAAAGTTGTCGCTGACAGAAACTCGCGCCTTCCTGGCGAACAGGAAATGCAAGAGTGGTGACAGGAGGTCGCCTGAAGCGAGGCTTCCTTGGGCTCCTAGCCTACATGGCGCCTGGGGGGAGCGGATGGAACTTCATTACGGCTAGTCGAGAGGGAGGGACAAGGCGGCGGGAAGGGGAGTGCCCGATCTGTTGAACTGAAGGGTGGGACGCGTTGGGCAGCCCGCATCGATAAGGCAAGAAAAGCGAGTTCGAATGCCCAGGGTCAACGAAGAAGAAAGGGAGAAGGACTAAGATCCCCCAAAAGGGGAAATGATCTCCATCGAAGGGAGGAAGAAACGTCGAGTTTGTTTTTGAGATCGAATGCAGGCTGCCGCCCATCTTCGGCAAAAGACGCATGGCTATTGGAAAATCCCGGCAGCTGTCGAGGACTGTGGGTCGAAGCGAGCAAAGTGGGTGATATAAGTCAGGGGAGCGCCAGTGTCCTTGATACAGGGAACAAGCGAGCGGGTCGAGGGGGGCCGAGGAAAGCTCGCACCTGGGCAGTCTGGACTGAAATTGGCGGGTCGAACAGCTGCAGCTGCCGGCCGCAGACCAGGTCAAAAAGGACTGGGAGGAGTAGCGCAAACGCTTCTGCCTATCAGCGTTCAATGTCTTAGAGGGAATGCTATGAAATTAAGTGGGGGGCGAAAAATCGATGGTCGATCTCAGCGTGGGCTGGGGGCCGTGTCAAAAGAAAAAAGGACAAAATGAGCAGAAAAAGCATTCTCTCTCTGGAGAACTCAGAGCGGGAAATATGTGGTAACCCCATAGACTCAAATCGGGCCCTAAGTGCGAGATACATGGCATTGACACCTCCTACGGAATGGCAATTGTAAGTCGTTTCACCAGGACATTGCGTTGTCGTGGGTAACAGAAGGGAAAAAGAGGGCTGGAATGAACTCGTAGTTGCACATGTGCGAAGGAAAAAAAAGGGAAAAGATTGCGAGCAGGGATCGTTGCTTAGCCGGACGACGAATTCGCGGGGGTTTAGAACGTGAGCAGAGATCAACAGGGAGAGGATCTACAACAACCGAATTCGGAGAGAAGACGATAAAGCTCTGCTCGAAGGTCGTGCCCACCGCTCGAAAAAAAGGCATCAGTACTCAAAAAAGTTCCTCAAAAAAGAAAGAGTCGACAGCTTAGGCTGCGATACACCAGAAAACCGTCCAAAAAGAACCTTTCAAAGAAGAAAGGCGGGAACAGCTTCAGAAGTGCATGACAGGCCGTATCGAGAAGGAACGAGTGGCCCTGAGGTTCGGAACAGCAGGGAGTTCAAAAGGCCGCCACTATGGTCTGCCACCATATCGGGCGGAAAAAGTGCCTTTTCGTAAGGTGCCTCTTCAACATCCGAAGGGGGGGCAGCCGAGACTACCACTGAGTCGTAGGAAAGGAAAACGGGAAAAATCAAATCAAAAGTCGATTGTCACTCCGCGAAGGAGAAGATGTAATACTACTGAGAAGAACCATGAAGCGGTGTCTTCCGGAAGCGAGGAAAGGGGGTAACGCATGTGCTTACTGAAGGCAGTCCGTTGAAAGGGAACGGGTCCACACATTTCGGCAAAGAACTCGGGGGGCCCTCTGGGAGTGGCCGACTACCGCGAGAGGGGAAATGAAAAAAGGGTCGCTTAGAAAAAGGTCTGTGTCAGGAACCCGAGCACGCGTCATCGCAAGGAAATCTCCCGGCAGCTATGCGCCGAGGGGCGGGGAAGCCGGTGACGAAAACCGCGGGCGACCGAGAAATCATGGCAAGGGCGTATCAAGGAGTAAGCGCTCGAGGTGACCTCGTGACAAGGGCATGATACGGGACGTGAGGGCGAAGTAGGCCAGCATCAGACCAGAAACAGGGCGATCGTTCCCCCGAAGGGGATTCCCCTATGAGAATGGGGAGTGAAATCGACGTAGTCTGACTACCAGGCCTGAGACACATTTGAAAGAAAGTCCAGCCAGCGGGCCACCTCATGATCAAAATCGCGAAGGCCTACGTCACCGCCCCAAGGGGTGTCGCAGGGAACGAAGAAGAGTTTCCAGGTAACCACACTTAGTATACCGGGGAAAGTGAGCAAGAAATTCGAAACAAAGGCCCCCGAGAATGAAGCAGGTTGATCAGTTAAGCAAGACCATAATGCTGAAGAGAAGTAGAAAGTCGATGGGACCGTCACAACACCAACCAAACTGGGAGAAAATAGATAAGGGGAGGAGCGGGTAACTCATAGAATAGGGTCAGCTGATGGCTTGAAAAGGCTCCTCGCTGATGTGGAGGCTCAGGAAAGAGGGGGATAGGAGTGGAAAAACGGAAAAAAAACGAAAGACCGGGCAATACTAATGGCTCGACATGGAACTCCGGCGACTAAGGCGTACAACAGTGAAAAATCGTGACGTAGGAATTCACCGCGTAGGCTTCTTGGGGAGAAAAAAAAGATTTCCGAAATGGAGTGTTCGAGAAATTCTTTTTCGAAAAACAGTAAACTAAAGGGGGAGGAGGGATCAGAAATCCGGAAATAGAGTCCACGATAGAAAAGACGGTATGCCGGCGTTGGGACCAGAGGGGCAAGAGGCCATCACGTCGTCTATTCCCGTCACAAGCGTCCGTAGGAGGGGGAAACGTTAAGAGACTGCGGGGAAGAACTTACTTGAAGAGCCTCGCTGGAGTCAGTCTGGGATCATTAGGTCGGGAGATCAACCTTCTGGCAGCCCTCTGGGCATACAGCTCAGGAGAGGAAGGCTCCGGTGATGACCCGAAACCTTTTAAATCGAAAGGGGGGGTCAAATATTCGGAAAGGTCTTGCCCGCACAAACCAATGGGACGGAGAGGTGAAATAAGGGGGGGGTGAAAATCGTCTCACCGAGCTAGAATTCGACAGTGAGTGAAAAAGGAGCGATCCCTTTTAAAACTAAAAGAGAAGTCCAAGGGTAACAGCTCGACGATTCTAAAAGAGTGGCAAAGCTAGATGGGGATTATCTGGCAATTCGCGACTTCTGGACGGGGAGTTGTCGACGATCTGGGGAGAAAATGGGAAATGGACACCACGGGACTGAAGGAGAGCAGCAGTAAGAACAGACTCTTTGAAGAAGATGCAGGCGAGGTTAAGTGAACAATCGCGGAGGGGGGGAGAGGGAGGAAAGAGGGTAGGGTGAGGGGGACGGGGGGTAAGAGGGGCGGTGGTTGGGGGTAAGGAGGAGAGGGGGTGGGGGGGGAGGTAGATACGTAAGGGGAGTGGTGACGGGAGGAGTGGGGGCGGGTCCTTCGATTCGTGGGGAGAGGGAAGATAGTCGAGGAATGTATCAGGGCGGTAAAAGAATTCCAGGAAGGCCGGAAACTTGTAAGGGTAAGCAAAGGTGATGACTGTAAAAGGGTGTAGTCAGAGCCGGTCGACGTGCATAGGTATTAAAAGAAAAGAGTAGAGAGCCGGGGCTCTTTAAAACTATGGGGACAGCGAAGGCGGTAAGGGGGACGACGAATTGGTTGTAGAACTGGGAAGATCTAAAAAGTGAAAGAGATCAAGTTTCGAAAAACGAGAATTTAGGAAAAAAGGGGGCAACGATCCCGCATGCTAAAGAGAGACGGCAAGGGTCCGGCCGGCAAACATAGGAAACCACAGAGTGACAAGAAGGTCGTAAGGATTCTGCGACTAACTAAAAACAAAGGGGCATCAGGAACTACAAGAAATTACTTCAAAGTGAGGAATCTTCTCGCCATGAGATGGCCCGAGCCGGCGAGCTGATCTGGGAGCAACAAAAAAGGCACGACGGAAAAGAGATGCCTCTGGTCGGCATCTGCATGCGGGGCGGGCTGGCGCGCGAAAATGTCGAACGAGCGGAGAAGCGACACCTATAGGTCCGAATACGAGGACTGGGATCAAGATCAAGAACGTCGATTGAAGATATGAAAGAAGGTCAACGACTGGAAGAAGTATTCTCAATGGGAGCCTTGGCACAAAGCGGCGCTGGGACCACTCTAAGGAAACTGCCGGTGCGAGGCATCTCGCCACCCATTTCGAAAAGCTATCACGCTCGGATGGGCATCGCGTAAAGAAAAGAAGGACCCAATGGCTCGCTTCGCAAACAGGGTCATCACATTCGCCAAAGCGAGAGGCAAGGAAGCGCCCTGCTGGAAGAAAAGAGGCGGCAGATGTTATGAAGCCTAGGCTGCTAAGTGACGAACGCCTATAGAAATGTCAATTGGAGAAGGCGGAGGACGGGGGGACGGTTTCGACGAAGCAAAAGGTGACCAAGGGCAGCCTCCTAATTGAGAGGGAAGCGTCCAATGGAAAAACAACGCCGGCACCATATCTTTCACCGATCGACGTAAAGATGACGGGCTGATTTTCTATAAGGACCTAAGGACGTCCAGAAAGGCAGGATCAGCAACATGTACTAATCCAAAGAAGCAGAAGAGCGGCTTCGAAAAAAGGGGGATCTGGACATCAATAAAGCCCTAGGCGTCTGGGAATCAGCGCCAAGTCAATTTCTTGCTAGTGCCGGAAGTGTCACGCCGAAAGGAGCTTAGGTCCGGTCACTAAAGCCTTGCTGGCCGGAGTCGTGGAAAAAGTCGACAAGGATCCCCCGAAAAGGAAATGAACAATCACGGGGAATGTCATAATAAAATCATGCGGAAAAAGAAAACGGCGAGAAAAAAGTTCACCAACCGGGGAAAAAAAGAGGAGGAGAGAGAGATCGTCGTCGGTGGTGGAATCGCAAGGAGGACGTCTTTCACAAAAAAATGAGGGGAGAGAAAGACGCTGCTTTGGCATCCGCTGACTGAAAAAGGTGAGACAGGCTTTTCTGGGGAAAGCAAGAAAGAAGCAGCCGTGCAAAAAATGATGGAACTCCGCGCCTTAGGGCGAATTGAAAAGGAAAGGAAGAAAGGGCTGTGGTAGGCAAGGACCTGCGATTAAATAAAATGTCACACAGAAAAACATTAGGACCGAGCCGGATTGGGGGGGGACATGGATGTTCTGAAGGCAGTCCCGTGGTCAAAAAAATGAAAAGGGATCAAAAGCATCTTTCTAAAGTCCATCGAATAGAAGAAACTGTCGTGGAAGGCTGATTCAGGCGGGAAAGGAGCGGACCATCAAGGTCCGAGAACAAGGGGAGAGAAGATGCGACCACGTTCAGGGCGACTTCGGGGAATGCATGGAAGGGGCCAAGGATCCTCCTCGGCGGTCGGTCCGGAGGAGAGTTTAGGAAAGAAAAAGAAAACACGCACACTCGTCTTCATATCGAAAGGGACTATTTGCCTGCCCGAGAGGGAGGGCGGCCATGATGAAAACTGGTCAGGAAACGAGCCATTTGGGGAGGAGGAGGGTCTGATCGCCAGTTAGTTGCACACCGTGTCACCAAAGAGAGAGCCCGGGGGAAGGGATGGTTTGAAGAGAATGAAAGGGGTAGAATCGCGACTTTGAGAAACAAAGGGAGGGGAACAATGGCGCAACGTTGGAAGAACAGTCTCAAAAGAAGCTGAAAAAAAGGCATTTGGGCGCTAAACAGACTCAGGGTCAAAGAAGACGCGGGTGATCTTGATCATTAACTGCGCAGCGACAGATGAAAAAGAGAGGTTTTAAATATCCTGGCTTTTACCCCCATTTTGGACTCTGAGAAAAAAAAAGGACTAAAAGGAATGCAAACGGGGAGTTCCGCTCTTGGAAGACCATCTGCTGCGAAAATTAGGGGGGGGGAAAGCCAAGAGAGACGGAAAGCGGTCCCTCAAGTCGAGATTTAAAGGGGGCATACGTACCGCTTCCTGACGTGGAAAGGAACGGGATTAACTTGCCGTTGGAGGTATAACGATAAATCGTGGCGGTTAGGGGAGAACAGAAGCATGGCGCCACGCAAAAGAAAAACCTTAAGCGGCGGGGAAGTGCTTTATCCGCTGGGGGGACGAGAAAATGGGCATAGAAAAAAACACAACGGAGGAGGGGATAGAGATCAAATCGATCCACAAGGATGACGGAAAAATCCCGACTGCTCTACGGTCCGTGCAGAAAAAAAAGAGACGGCAAGGAGGAGGAAACTACGGTCTCAGAAATTCGACCGAGGAGGGCGCTACACCAGAACAACACCTGTTATACAAGGACTCAGGAAAGGGGAAAGAGGAACGCTACGTCCTAAGTATCTCTGGAAGAAGAAAGTAGAATATCCTGAGAATGAGAAGAGTGGGGCTTCAGCTCGCCGCAGAAAAAAACTGGTGAGCTGCATTCCTGAAGGCTCTGCTTCAAGAGAGAAAACGCGAAAAAAGAAAATACAGCGGATCGACCACAGAATCGCCATAATGTCCTTCGGGCCAACGGAGAGAGACGAATGAGGGACAAAAAAAGGAAAAAATGCAAAGCATTGGGGAGCATACTACTTAGGGACTTCAGAACGTTAATCCTGGAGGAAAAATGACTGGCTTTGGCTGGACCACTAATGGTGAGAAGACGTCACGAGGAAGTCGAGATCCAATAGTCACACAAAGGGTACTTTATCAAGTAGACGGATTGGGGGGGGGAGTCGGGAAAGATACCGGAAAAAGGAAAGGGGGGACTACCCGAATCTCTGAGGCAAGAAAAAAAGGTCAGTAAAGTAGACGCCGCCATCTTCATCGCAAGTAAGAGAAAGGCGATGACTGCGGAAGAGTCAACCTCGACGCCCGCTAAGGCGACCTCCGGTAAAGGAAGATGAAGGCTGAGAGCCATGAACTGGGTCGCCGAGCAAAGTTACCTGGGAAGGGAAAGTATCCGCATGGAAAAGGTTCGAGCACGGAGTGCACCCTATCTTTTTACTTAAAGGAAATAGGCCGAAGGGGGGGGGAGAACTGGGAGGACGACGAGCACTACGGACCAAGGCCTTCTCAACATGTACTCCGCCAAATCAAAAATCCATAGGAGAAGGAAGGGAAATGCAGTCAGAAGAGCGCGGCAAACCCTACTTCACCTCCAATAAAGGATGATCTGCATGGAAAGGGGGGGGCAGGGGGAGGGGAGTTCATCAAAGAAAAGGGCTTAGTGCGCAGAAGGGGTCCGACAATCAGATCCCCTGGGGGGGGGGGGACAGTAAAGAACACTCATCAGGAAATCATCAAACCAAAAGTCGAAGGTTCCCACACCGACTAAGAGGAATCTCAACAAAAAAAAAGGGAGGCGGAAAAAAAAAAGAAAGAAAAAATCGTGGGGGGCACTAGAACTGGAGTCATCAGGAAATTCGGACAATCAACCAGGAAGGGGGACACAGAGCCTTGCCTGAGGAAGGGGAAAAACCAAAGCGAAGCCCGGGCAGACTGGGGAGCGCTGGAATAAGCGAAAGGGGAGGGGAACCAAGCCACCGAAAGCCCGAGTGGCGTTTACTGGCGCCTGTCAGACCTAGAAAGATGAATTGGAATTGGACTCCCATGTAGAAAGAAAGATTGGGACGGCGTACAGGTGCATGAACAGGCCTTGGTCAGTAAGAAAAGGAGAAGGAGAGGAGGAGCGAAAAAGGGGAAAAATCGGTGAACTCACGGAGTTTGGAGACCAGAGTAGAGAAAGGCCAAGAAGTCACGTATCCGGAGAAAAAAAGGTCGTCGACCAAGAAAAAGTTAAAAGAGGAAAGGTGCGAAAAAAAAACTTGCAAAGATCTCCTCAGGCGGGTCGATTGACGGAGGGGGGTGAAAAAGGAGATCACCTTCAGGCCGCCCATCGCAAATAAGCGGAAAAAGGACCTGGATGAGCTTGCGGGGGCGAGTCCTGTGAAAAAGACGTTTTGTCGGAGAAAGAGAAAAGGGGGCCTTTCCAAGGCGCCAGGTAGGCTAAAAAGCCAAGCGAAGAGTGAGCTGGTACGGGAAATGTGGTTCACGGTAGTTCTCCGCACGCGCACGTCGCAAATGGGGGAGAAACAGCTGCAGAGGAGGAGAACAGGCAAAAAAGGAAGAGCTCAGTCGTATCTCACAATAAGCTCGAAGGGAAGAAGATCAATCGAGTTCGGTGGGGGAATCTGGCAGCCCGAAGCTTGACGATCGTTTTTCGATCTCGGAGCCAAGGAGAGGGAGAGGAAAACACGTTGCCTAAGGAAACGCACGTGCAACCATCACTATTCGGGGCAGCCAGAGAAGAAAGGAGGTGGGCCTCCAGATCTTCGAACGAACGGAATGCAGGCAGAAGAGAAAAAGAAAACGTAGATATCACAAATGACGTAATCCGAAGGACCGGTAGACTTTGGAAAGGCAGATGACTCACTGGTTTTTCGGGGGGAGTAAAAAAGAGACGGACATGAAGGGAACTGAAAGGAACGAGGGTCGACGGCGGGCACGAGAGAATAGAGACAGAGCGGGATCGGTTCGTTAGCCGGGATGAGAAGCGCGAAAAGAGATCTCTCAAAACAACAACTTATAGGAAAGAAATATATCCAAGCTCAGACTCGGAATTCGGAAGACTAAAGGAAACCCGCGCTGAAAAAATTCTTTAGAGCTAGAAGGGGACGTAGAAAAATAGGAAAATAAAGGGCATCCTCAGTAATTCGACAGTCTGCGATACGAAGAAACCGGCAGGAAAAAAGAAAAGATGAAAGGAAAAACGGATGAATGCTGCTACTTCAAAAGCCCTTGAAATCACGAGGAAGGGAAAGAGAGAGGAACGAGAGATAGGGGCCTGGAAAAAAAAATCAGGCCACTCCGCTGGGAAAAAGAGCGAGAATCTGACAAAGAAAAGAAAGAAATAAAAAAAAAAAAAGAATTTCGGGAACTGGGGAGAGGAGGGGAAGCGGGAAAGGAGAAAAGACGCAAATAGACACATCTAGGGTCCGAAGTCGCTTGCAGAAATTGGACACTATCATAAGAGAAGAGGAGGATGAACCGAAGGGGACGAGAGACTGGTGCGAGAATTCGAGTTACTTCACCGAAAAGGAAAGGGTAGGAAAACGAGGAACGAAATGTAGCGCTCGAAAAAGGGCACGGTTCAGCGAGATACATCTACGAATTTGGGTAAAAAGAGGGGGTCACGGTCGTGAACGAAGACCGGGGAAATAAAAAGAAAAAAAAAAAAAGAAAAAGAAGGAACCAAGTTGATCGCTTCTAAAAAACAGGTAGGTTTCAAGGACGACGGCAGGAAAAGGCCCATGGCGATAAGAAGGAAACCTTGAAATAGAACTTCTCCAAAGGGGCGACCGCCGAGGGGAGTCAAGGGCAATGAAAGGAGATGAAGGAGACATGAACGTGTCGAAGAAAGGCCTCTTTGAAAAGGCATCGGGGGGGGGGAAAGGATTGAGAAAGGGGCGAAGAAAGCCTGAGGATAACACCCGGCATACATAAAATTTCACCCTATGGAGGGAAGCCCCTAAAAGGCCTACGGGGGGGCCTGAAAGCGTCGATCCATACTCCATGCGCGTTCCTGGGACGACCAGAATCAACAGGGTCCGGTCGAAGGAGACGAAACATTTCTCGGAATAAATTAGACAGAGCTGAGTCCGGACGTCACCGAAAATAAAGGAGAAAAGGTGGAAAGAAGGAGAGAGGCCGACCGCCAACGTCGTCCTGCCGGGAGTCTCACAAAGAAAGGGAAGGAAAAAAATCCCCGACGACGGACACAGGGAGCAGGTCACAATAAAAAATGCTGACGAAACCAGGAAGTTCACACAACGGTAGGAAAGAAAAAGAACGTGAGGAAAGGAGATATAGAGGGGTCGGTGGTGTGACTCGGAAGGTCTTCACTGGGGAAAAAAAACAATGATAGGTGAAAGATACGAATGATGATCGAGTCCTGCTCTGGAGTAGACCAAGAGGTCTAAGAAAAGGGGCATACAAATGTCGAGGAAAACAGAAAAAATGGCAGACGTGGGAAAAGACCGATCCAGAAACGTCTTGGGTGAGGTGGATTAGGGACATGAAAGCGATGACCGAACCGAGCGTAGACGAGGAGACGGATTTCGGCGTGTTTCTTTATGCAGGGAGAAAAGAACGAAAGGCAGATGGAGAGACAGGCTTATTCAGTCTGACATAGATTCCAAAAGGGAGGGACGGGAGCGGGATTGCCGAGTTTATAAAAAGAAGGGAAATTTGACTGCCGTAGGAAGGGGGTACGTCGATGCCCTTGGACACCGAAAACGTTCAAGACGGAAGCACTCCCCTTACTCTGATGAAAAAAAATCGCGGAGGTGGGAAAGATCGGGAGAGAGTCGTTCCGGACCACGACAGAAGACAGGGGATCCAGGGACTACTGCCGCTGGAGTGGGGAAGGACACCAAGTGTCGAGGCGAGCAGGGGGAGTACTTGTGAGAGGCCAGGGCGTGCACGACCAGTGAACGATCCTGGAGCGAGATCGTTTTACTAAGGGGGCCGGAGATGAAGAACGCACAAATGCCGGCGCGACTAAGAGTTCTGAACAATATGGACAAAGGAAAGCTCCTTCACTGGAAGTACTCAAAGAGCAGGGGATCGCACACGGCATAAGATAGAGTGGCAAGAGCCGGAGGAAATGAGTGGGGGCTTCAAAGCGACTTCGGAGGAAGTGTTCAAAAGCAGCGATACTGGTAGAAATTTTCGGACTGACAGAGTGAAGAATGCAAAGAAACCTCTTCAGAATTTTTGCAGAAAAAGGGAAAAAAAATACGTCAAAAGAACGGGCCGGGGGAAGGCGAGCGGAAATCAGGTGCTGATGGGGAGTCCTGTTGGGTCGAAGAAGGGGGGGTCGGGGGTCCGCCGGTTTGGTAGTGCAGGGGGGGGGGGGGGGGCACCTGGGGATGGGTCTCTGGGTTCGGCAGAAGAAGCAATCGTGCATAAAGACGTAGTGAAAATTACAGGCCGTCAGGAATCGGAAGACCGGACGAGCACGCGGGAGGGTGCGGTAAAGTTAGAAAAGAATTCAGGGGAAAGGAGTCCTGCTAAAAAAACCACGGAGGAAAGCTAAGAGATCCATTCTACAAGAAAGCGAATTACAAGGGCAGGACGAGCACGCGCGGGACTCTCCAATGAGAGGGGAAAAAGGGAGGACGGACGCGACTGGGCGTGACATACGAGTTCAGCAAACGAATGGACCCGAGAACGACGAAACAAGGCAAGGTACATAAAAGGTGCACTACAATGACATGCAAAGGAGGGGCTACGGACCATGGGCACGAGGAAAAGAGGGCCGAGCGACAGCGAGGTTCGAGATTCTGGGGGAGTTACAAAGAAGCCACGAAGCTGGTCAAAAAGAAGCGAGGGTAGAAAGATGAATTTCAAGGCAATGGGGGTGCATAGGAGAAAACCATGGGGAACAAGCACCGAAAATCTACCACGCGCGTCCAAAGGGTCGAAGAAATGCTAAGCAAGAAAAAAAGAAGGATGGCACTCCCATCTGAGAAGGAAGCGATATTACTTCACCTGATTGCGAAGGGGGCGGCCAAAGCCGCGCTGAAGGAGGAGGAAAAGACCTTTGAGAGACGTGAAGAAAACCTTCCTTTGAAAAGAATAGAAGACACCCAGGAAAGATTCAACAACCCCCCCTCTGATGGGCCACGTCCGTGGAAAAAGAGAGACAAAAAAAAGTACTCAAAACCAAATTGTCTAGATGAGAAGGCACAGGAGTGTACATCACCGTAGACTCCAGCAGGCAGTCGGGTCTCCTCTATCAGAAGGAAGGGCACGGGTGGATCGCCGATCTCAGAGGAGCCGCGAAGGTCGAAAAGTCAACGAAGGGAGGAAAAACAAGGGGGAAAAAAGAATGTAGCAGGGAACCAATTAACGGTTCGACGCGCGTGTGAATAAAGTGTTCATAGACGACGGACGCGCTAGGGTCCGACAGGGGAAACCAAAGGGAATATCGTCACAAGAGCCGTGTACTTCCCTCTGCACTGGAGAGGATAAAGGCGTTAAAAGACCAATTCGCATCAAGCCATTTACGCGGAAAATCGAAAGAGGGAGAATGGGAGAGGAAGGAACGCGGAGGATGAAGAACAAGACTTCAGCCTCCACGCAAAATTCGGGAGGGAAGGGGGAAATTCGCAAACACAAAGAGAGGGAAGGAAAAAACACGTCTTCTTCCCGTAACGCACGCCGCGGGAAAAAGAAGAACCTGCACAGCTGCACATAAGCGAAGAGCAGAAAAAAATGTGAACGACCCAACGATTTCACCACCAAAAACTAACCGCTAGGGAAAAAAACAAAAGGAGGAGGAGGGAGATAGAGTCGGGGGGTTGGTTAAACTCTCCGTCAAGGGGGCGTGACAGGGGGTCACTATGACTTGGAATCCTGATTGTGAAAAGAAAACAACGGATCTGAACACAGGCGGCGCACGAAAGACACGAAATCTTTTGGCTCATGGAACGAAGCGAAAAAAAGGCACCGGAAAGGACGATCACCCTTGCGGGGTGACGTATGGGATAAGTCAACCTTAGATGCATGAGGCTGTATCCGGTTTGTCGAATTGCTTGAAGGCAGGCCTGTCGTACAAAGGAAAGGGCGGGGAGAGGGGAAGAGGATAGGGAAAATTGGCAATAGGGGAATGACAAGATCTGGAACGATCTGGGTAAGGTTGATACCAGCAGGTCAAGGGAATTGCGCAATCACGTCGTGGGGGATTCCCTTGGTCAACCGTAGGAAGAGTAGGAAAGAATGAGGGAAGTCTCGAAACTTGCAATCTTGAGAAAGCGCGGGAGGCCGCGCGTGAGGAGAGTTAGAGCGGGAGAAAAACTCGTTGAAAGAAAAGGGGCAGAATTGAAGTGCATGACGGGGCTTTCAGGCGCCGGTGGATGACACCTCAAGGGAAAGGGCCATTGGGTCTTCCATTAATTCGCACTCGTAACCGTAAAATAAAAAGGGAATCGGGAAATTGGCACCGCTATGAGACACCCACTCAGATACGGGAAGCAACAAAAAAAAAAAAGGGGTCGAGATGCAGCAACAGCGGCCGTCCCTAAAAGAAAAGAGACTCAGTTCGCACCAATCTCAGATGCTCGCGTGCATCGAAACGGTGAGGGGATGAGATGGGGAAGTGAAGGCGCCAATAGGGGAAGGCAAGGATCCGATGGGGGTGTATAGAGCAGGGAACCAACGCTGGGAAACAACGTTTCCTAATGAAAAAGCTGGGGGAGGAAAAGGCTCTGAAAAGAGGCTTGCGAGCTTCGGGGGAAAAAGAGCAAAGGAGATCCGCCAAGAGCATATTCGGGAGATACAAAAAATGGAAGTAGACGAAGGAAAGAAGGTATGGAGGGTCACCTGATGACCGGTCCGGTGGACGTTGGTGACTCCGAAGGGGGAAGACGGAGGAAAACTCGAGGTCACGATGTCTACCGGACAAAAGCTCGACGAACTTGGAAAACATGCGAGGAAGAGGTCGGAATGGGAAAAATTACGACAGAAAACAAAAAAAAAAAGGGAAAAACCTTTTTG
>Ga0179593_1283783_pt1 | contig 14640 bp, 15 predicted proteins | sample CZODoug2_1_08_16_FD_185931 | JGI IMG/M metagenome (GOLD analysis project Ga0179593, IMG submission 185931) | Vadose zone soil fungal communities from Angelo Coast Range Reserve, California, USA - CZODoug2_1_08_16fungal (PacBio error correction) | ecosystem: Environmental > Terrestrial > Soil >...
GCAAGGGCCAGCAGCACTGGGCTTCCCAGGGCATGGCCCAACCCGAAACTATTCACGCCTATACCGAAAATTCGAGAAACCAAGGAGGGGGGGATAGAGTAACGGTGCCGAGAAAAGGGAACTAAAGCTAATAACACCATGGAAACATACGATAAAAACCAAGGAGCCAAAGGGGGAAAAGGGGGAATTCGGCGCTGTTGGATCATGCGTGCAAAATGCCGTGACCGTCCATCTCTGAGACCATCACAGTAAAGAAGAGGCAGGAGGGATAGAGAAGAAAAAACCAAGTACCAGAAGAAGGAAAACCACGACAACACCGAGCAAAAGGTCGGAAGGAACAAACGCGCAAGGGGAAAAACCTTGGGATGAAACAATTGCTGCTGGTCTCCGTATGAGGCAGATCCTACTTCCAGAGTCGAAGGGGGGGGAGAAGAGTAGCAAGCACCCGTCGGACCGAGGTCAGAGAGAGACTTGCCAGGCCATGACAGGGAAGGGGGCCAAGTAGAGAGGGGCATAGAAAAACAAACCAAAAAAACAGGGGATACCCTTGCGCCTAGATCCTCAGGTAACAAGCAGCGGTGATGATGTACGAATAAATGCAGAGAAGAAAACCATGGGGGTCCGGCGGGGGATTTCTTTCGGGAACTTAGAAAAAGGACAAGGAAGGAGGGCCTGTAACTAGGACGCGCTGCTACCGGATACCTCTCTCAGTCTCGTCAGAAGACTTTCCCAAAAACTTATCACAGACAAAATGAACCAACAACCACCAAACAAGAAGCCACCAACCCAACAAAAAAAACACAAAAAACCCAAATGTGCCCACCAACCCCCCCACCCAAACCAAGAGGCAACCCACAAAAAAAAAAAGAACCCACCGCCGGACGTGACGGGGGGGGGTGGGGTGCAGGGCGAAGTTAATGTCGTGGACAGAGGACACGCCTCACTGCCTTGAACTTGGAAGGGGGTTTAAAATGAAGGACTCATTTTCTCGTCAAAACTGACGCGAAAAAGGAGAAGGGCGTCAAACGCGGGGGGGAAGAAAAATGCGAGAGTACTGCAGTAAACGTGGTGGGAGGGAGGAGAGTGCTCTTCACCAAGGGTCGGGCCAGGTCTACGCTCTGTAAAAGCACCGGCCGCCTATCTCTCGCTTGTTGGATTAACCTATTCTGTAGCAGCTAGGGGAAACATCAGTATACATAACCAATTCTGACCCGGAGCAGGGGGAATGACCCACGGCTCACGTGCAGATTTGCTTGACAGTAGGGTCATGGTACTAACCCGCCGGAATCCCGTCAGCCATGAGCAGCCGTGCCAGGACCGACCGAGAACAGCGCTAGTGAAACGATCTCTCGGGGTCGAAGTGACGAGCCAACGTAAACGGGTCCAAGGATGAGAAAGGCAGATGTTTGGATTAGGGAAGGGCGTCGAGCCGCCGGTGGTATCGATTTGGCAAAACTGGATGCCGTCGGGGTCAGACTCGAGGAACATTTTAAAAAAGCCAAGCAAGGGGGAAACATGCAAACAATTAGTCGGGCCCCCATAGGCAGGTCAGGAGAAGGGTGGAACGACGAGATGGGGGGAAATGGAGCCTTTGCGCCTTTCAGCAATTCTTCACCTCTCTATAAAAAAAACGGTGAACCTCGAGGAAAAATTATAACGAAGCTTGGAGGGACCCAAGGAAAATAAAGGTGGTGACCAGATTCAGGATAGTCAGACTGGGATTCAGGGCCATCGCCACCGTTTTCAAAAAGAAGTAGTAGAGTGGGGACTCGAAGGCAAAAAAAAACGGTCTCCCATGGGCATGAAGGGAAGAGCAACGAATAACGACTTGCATAAGAGGAGACGAAGAGCAATCGGCCTCGCAAAGGAAAAGCGGCTCCGCCGGAGATCAGGACACCTAAAAAAAAAGTCTTTCACTTCCCCCTTTGGAATAAAGAAGAAAAAAGACCCAACTTCTCTTCGCCAACAAGGACCTCACAAGAAAAGGACGCCCAGAAGGTCGGGGGGGAAGAGGTGGCTGGGAAAACGAGCACACCGGTTCAGGCAAAAACGAGCCGGGCCCGGGTGGCCGAGGCCCATTGGGGGTTTCCTCGGGAGAAAACTCCGCCAGGTGGCCAGTGGGACGGAAAAAACAGGGGTCAACTCAAAAACAAAAAGAGGGGGAAAAGAGAAGAGGCGCAAAGAAAAAGAAAGCCAGACCAAACTACCACCCGGGCCGCGAAAACCTCACCTCACCAAGGGAAAGGGTCCCTTAACATTTTCACTTGCGCCCCTTTAAAAAAAAAAAACGGGGCTCAAACTACCGTTGGTCCAAAAGCGGCCCAATGGAGACGGAAGGGGGATCGCAGGAGAGGTAGGGAAAGAAGGTCGAGGGGTGGCGATGTCCGGGAGAAACGGAGGAGGACTGCCAAAGAGGAGGGGGAAGTTAAACTGTCAGAAACTTGATCCCGGTCAAAAAGGCATGAGAGGCCGAGTGTTCGTCGAGAAGGGTCGCCAGGTGGAGGCGTCGGAGAGGGGAGCAAGCAGTTGTGCCAAGAGGAAAAAGAGATCTACAAAACAAAGAGACGTCCGGAAGTAAGGACTAAAAGCCTATCCCATTTCAAACGACATAGGTCAACAACCCGTTTCATGGCTTCAACAAAAAGGAGCAAGAGGACTATATAAGCGGAAAAACATTTCTGGGTTCCTCTGCATGAAGGCTGCCCTGCCAAGAGAGAAGCGCAAAGGCGACCAGAGGGCAACAAAAAAAACAGGAGTACTAGTACGGTGAAACGGCAGCCTACAATCTTCTATTGGAAAAAAAAGGCCGCCGCCAGACGAGTACGCCACTAAGGCATCAAAAATTTCAACGCTTCAAACCGAGGGAAAGAACTAATGACCAAAAAATTTTTAGGACCATGCGATAAAGACTGACGCGTGCCATCCAGCGTCCAGGAAAGACACCGAGATATCCGCAAGAGGGCGTCTTTTCTCATCTGATACTAAGGCCGGGCCGGCGGCTTATTGACGGAGGAAAAGGGGAGGCTATGGGAAGTAGTCAAAAAACCAGTAGGGAACAAAGCCTTGAGAAAAAAAGAAGGCCCGTAGCCGTGTGGAAGGTCCCAAAAACGGTCATCCATGCCGGGGGGGGTAAGGGTCTCGGTATTCCACCTTGTGCAAACTGCAAGATCTGATCTCTAGTGAAGCTCCGCGGGTAGGACGGGTGTGACATACCTGTTGAACAGAAGGGAAAGAAGGGCCGACTTTGAAAATTAACCTGACAGACTTACACAGTTTGAGATGCATGAGCACTGGTGCTGGGGCTAACAGTGGTAGCATCGTCCACGAGGGGGGGGGGTTGAAAAACTGGGGACAGAAAAGCTTTCGGGGCGATAGGAACCCTTCAGTGATAACAAACCAGGGGGACACTAAAAAGGGTTTTCGAGGACAAACATTAACATAAAGGGCAATACCATAGACCATGTGGGACAAAGCAGGGTATCCTTGGAAGGCTGAAGTTTTATGCAGGAGGTGTCGGGCATTCTCCCGATTCATCAATGACGGTATAGAACCGAGAATAAGAAGGGGGGGAATCAAGAATGCATTGTAGACGAAGTGTGAGGAATAACGGGACGTTCGAAATGGCAAAAGGAATTCTTTTCCTTCATTACAAAGACGCAAAGGCTTCTAAACCGCGGACTGGGGAAGGAGGAAAGGTTTGGGGGGTCCTCGGAATAAATACATAGAAAGGACTGAGACAACCGGAAAAATGGTAGAATGGGGGAACAGGAAATAGAAGCGAAGGGAGAAGGCGGATCCTTCATTTTGGAAAAAAACCAAACCCCCCCAAACTTCTACTATTAAAATCCAGGTAGCAAAAGTCATTGCCAACCGGTCAAAAAGCACCTCAAAGAATAAGGAGAAATTTGCTGAGAAAAAAGGGTGTTACGTACAGACATTGTGTGAAGTGGGGGCCAGAGTATGCACAGATTGGAAGGAGGGGGGGCAGATAAAATAAAAAGGGGGAAGTCAGGTTGTCGCACTCCTAGAGCATCTATAGGCAAAGGAAAACGAAGGGAGAAAAAGCGCAGAAGGGAAACGATCCCATGGGGAGGTCCAGGTGCACAAGTCTGATTTCCAGTTGAAATCTTCAAAATGAGAATAAGAATACCGTTCAAAGGAAAACAATCGGATTAATAAACTGAAAAATATTAAGTGGTCATTAGAGGGAAGGGTCAGGAACTGGACGAGGCCACCTTTAAGGCTGCTCGAATAAAAAAGAGAGGATAAAAAAAGAAACCTCTCCTTTGTCATTGCGGAAGAAAAAGAAAGAAGGGACACTAAAGAGAAGAGCCAATTCCGCAACCTTCCCGACTAACGGCAGAACGAGGGGAAGCTGATGTCCAGGAGAGAGATTGAAAAAGGGAATCCGACGTACGGTTCTCCATAAGGAAAAAGGAGCGTGCTCATAAATGCATCCGAATTGTCAGAGAAACGGAGGAAAAAAAAAATCGAGAGGATGAAAGGAAGAAAAGTGTCTGGCGGGCTATCGCCGAAAAACCCGAAATTAAAAGAGGAAAAGGGTGCAAAGCCAAAGGAAAAAAAAAGAAAAAAAAGGAAGGGGGCGTCAAAAGGAAAATGGGCGGTTCCAGGAACAAAGGGGAGACGCCAATGGAGACATGGGGGGAAATGGGGGTATTTGGAGGATGAGGGGGAACCAGGGAAAGTCAGTATTAAAAAAATGCAGTCTCCGGGAGAAGGGGGGCCGCAAGTCAGCCTAAGGATAAGAGTGAAAAAAAAGAGAAAAAAAGGAAGGGAAGTGAACTGTTCTATCAGAGGTGTCCCGGAAAAAAAAAAACACTGGTCTATAACATTTCACCATAAACTCGAGAGGAAAGCCGTGATCAAAGAATTTTACTTCCTCTGGCAGCCAGCACCATCCTAGGGTAGAACTGGGGGGATCCGGCAACAAAAGAAGAGGCCAATACCAGTAGGCTGCAATGTGCAAACTCACTCCAAAGACTAAATAAGTGTCCAAGGAACGGGCGCTGCTGGCCAACAATCAGCGGCGAAAAAAAAAGAAAAAAAAGGGAAACCAGTCAGATCGAACGAGGGGGGCCAACTGGAGAGGGGCTGCAATTCTTTCGGGGAAGACGCCTCACGAAAGGCATGGCAGGGTGGGGGAGGGAAGGGGGGGGAGAAATCGCCCAGAAGCTGGCGCGGGAAGGGAGAAAAAAGTGCGGAAGGGATAAAGTTCCAAAAAAGGAAGTCACCATCGGCGCCACCTTAATAAACGTTGTGCCTTCAGAGGAGATTAAAAAGGACGGAAATGCGGGCCGGAGAGGGAAACCGGGATTGCAACCCCGTTAAGAAGAAGAGAAAGATGATGAGAAAATAAAAACTATAAAGGAAGAGAGAAAAGCGAGCGTAATCATCGACCGAGAAAACAGGGGATGACGTCTTCCAAAAAGGCGAAGGGGGCCGGCGGGGGAGTGTCAGAGTTGAAAATCGGGTGACTAAGAAAAAAAAACAGCAGCCGCCGCCCCAATTTACTCTCTTTGGAGAAAAGGACACGACGAGAAACAAAAAGTGTCTATCAGGATGTTAGGGAAGAGGGGGATTGAAAAGGGGAGGAGAGCGCATCCTTGAGGGGGGTTAAAGATGGGTTCTGACTTAGTGAAAAAGAACTGGGGAGAGAGGTGAACCGGAGGGGACGTCGTGCCGTACTCAACAAAGGGGGATGGCAGGGTGTGGTCATGCCACGCCACGAAAGGGGAAACAGACCTGTCTTGCAAAAAGTAGCCTGAAAGTCGACTATGTGAGGAAGGTGCGATCAACAAAAAGGAGAAAGGAAGGAAGGACCCGCGAGAAGGGACTCTCGATGACCGAGATAGGCCTCGACGCGTGTCGTGGGTGAAAGGACGCCCGGCTAGATAACGGGTGTTTACCGGAGGATCAGAGGGCACTGATTCGAAAGCCTTGTTCCAAGAAGAGAAGGGCAATTCGGACAGAGTCATGCCAGGTTAAGAAGTCACCAGGGCGGAGAAACAGGAGTCGAGACTTCAGAAAGGGAAAATGATCCTCTCGACGAACCTCACCTCTTCCTGACATGCCCAAGAAACCGGAGATCAAGGAAGATCAAGTAACTTCCAAGCAGAGGAAGGGTCAACATCGCACATAGGACGTGGCAAGTCGGAAGCGCTGGGCTACCGGGGCAATCTGGAGACAGGCTTCTAAAGTTCGACTTGAAGGGTACGGGACTGGGGAGCTGCAAATCGGACCGCAAAAGAAAGGACCGGACCATGTGTCGCTTTTGGAAAGTACGGTTTTGACACAGAAAGGAAAGTGGTCAGTTGGGAAGTATAGACCAGTGAAAGGGCGAGAGAGCGATAAACACACGGAGGAGGAGAAAGAAGGAAGGGATCCACAGGAAGCTCCCCACTTTCAACACGTCCTAGGGGGACCGGTCAATCCGAAAAAAAAAAAGCAGGGAAAAAAAGAAAAAAATGGGAACGGGGAGGCCCCCGGGAAAAGTCGGCGGAGCAGAACCGGTGATAGTCCGGGAAGCCACTCCCGTGACCTTACCTACAGGGGCACTTCCTGGGGAAAATTTAAGGCGGGTCGGAAGGATAGACTTGTCAGGGCAAGGGGAAAAAACCTACGAGAGGCAAAGAGGAGTTTGAAAGGGTAATAGACTTCAAGAAGTTGGAATTGATCAAGGAGGAGGACTTTAGTTCTTTCCTTGGATCGTCTCTAGATTGATCAAAGAGAGAGGGAAAAACTTCCAGGAAGCTTTGACAAGAGAGGGAAAGACTATCGAGCGAAAAACAAAAACTCGAATGCCCAAGACAGGTAAACAGAGTTGATCGTGCACGGAATCCCAGTTCGGAAAAGAAACTCTACATCAGTTACAACAGCTGAGATGAAGTCAGACAGAAACAAGAGGGGCTCGGAAGAAGAATATTCTAGTCCTCGAGGGAACCAGGGTCGGGAGTGTTGCCGAGGAAGGAAGGAGAACTTCCCTACATTCTTCATACGCAAAAGCGATCGGGGAAAGAGAACGACTGCATACGGGCCTGCTTCTAAGGGAGGGGAGGGGAAGGGGGGGAGAAAGAAAAAAAAGGGCCCGCCAAGACGAGTACGCCACGAAGGATCCCTGGGAGATAAAAACTGGAGGCCCATGGACAAAAAAGAGAGTATCACGCAGAAAAGAGGAGATCTACGAAAGTGGAGATCCACGTCAAAGGCCAGAAAGGCCGAGATCTCAAATAGTTCTGAGTCGTCATCGGACTCTCACCGTCGCGGGTACCGTTCTGCTGCGTGCTTCCAAAAAGGATAAAGCCTCAAGCCGGGAACCCACGACTCACCAAGGTCAAAAAGACCGTTAGGTCCTCGGCTCGGATGATTCCGAGCGAAGGTGAGGAAAGCATAAGAAAGGGGCATGACTCAGGTAGGTCGGAAAGTGGGGAAAACGGTTAAAACCTCCGGGTGAAGCTGACACAGCAAAGAGAAAAACTTTTGGAAAGGTGCATAGACGCTGGGGTCCGCGAAGGGGCGCCCTTATAGAAGGCCGGAAAGGGTTGGTCACTCCACCTGAAAAAACAAGGTCATTGGCCACCCTCTATCAAGGACTTTGGGGGAAGAGGCCACCGAAGGAAAGAGGGAACACCAAAAACCGCCATAAAAAAGGGGAAACTCGGTCAGAGCACGAGCGGAGGAATTTAAGAGGGGGGAGAAAATTGATTCGGCCCGAGACCCCGAGGCCGAGCGTTCCGAGAACGGAAGGTGTGGCAGAGACCGAAGGGTAGTTCATGAGATCATTTGAAACAGTGCAGGGAGAAAAGGGGCTGGCTGCCGCATTGAAAGTAAAGAGGAGACCATGACGAGGAAGGGAAAGAGAGAGGGAAAGGGTCTAAGCCCTTGTTTGGTGGGGAAATCGATTCCCATCGAAGACTGGGCCTAACCGGGGGGAAAAGTTGCACCCGGGGGCGTGAAGAAAAACTCCGAAGATTAAACTCCAATGCTACGGGCCAGTTGGACAGGGAGGGAACAACCGGTCGGAAAACATCCAAACGAAATTTCATCAGGGAAAATTGGCGCGAAATGGGTGGAATGGACCATACTCAAAGAGGGGGACGGGGAGGGGGAGTTCTCCAGAGTCCATTTTATACCATACCCGGTCGGCCACGGAAAAGTCAGGGGCCGACTAAACGAGATGGGACAGGATCGCACAAGGGTTCAACAGAAGCGGGTCGCCAAGACTTAAAAGGGGCGAATTTGGGGGTAAGGGGGACCATTTCTTAAAGGGGTTTGTTTTGGGGACCAATGGGGTGGAACTCGATCTACGGAGAACAATCCACAAGAAGGAGGTACGACCATAACGGATTTTCATATAGACGGGGGGAGGAAGGTGCAACCCTGGACGAAGGCAAACTGAGGCCGGCTAAGAGAAAAAAACAACGGGATGCGACAAAAAATCCGGTGGAAAAGGAAAAAGAAATAGGGAACAAAAAATCTACGAGAGAGGGGGACTTATGACGCCGACTTAACGAACTGAAAACAATCTAAGAGAAAGGAGAACGGCCATCTGGAAAGTGCCTTTCCAATGAAAAAGGCCGTAAAGGGGGCGAAACCACTGGTCGGAAAGAGGGGAGAGGGCATGGGGCGGCGCTGGGTTGGTCTCCCCCTTCTTTTCCTGACTTGATCGAGGAAAGTTAAGTCCTCAACGCACCTAAAGGAATCATACCAAAACCGGGGGTAAGGAACCGGAAAAAGAACTCAGGCCACCCGAGCACAATGGTATGTGAAAGGTAAAAACCGTTCGCGCCAATTCGCCTGTAGAAACTTCGTTCTTGACACTTAGGGCAGGCGACGGGGACTTAACTTCTCAGGGGAATTTCTTCCCTCATCCCGTCGGTACAGAGCGGATGAAGACGGGGTCCAGAGACCAATGGCCGGGGGATTCACGCAGGGAAAAGGGTTAAACGATCCCCACAGAGAACACTGGCCCTATCGCCGATTCCTTATATTGCTGTAGGAAAGAGTCATCAAGCGGCAGCCCAGCAAACAATGGTAGAAAAGGAACGTTGAACTTCCTCAAACTTCTCTGATGAGTACCTGACTGAGGAACCGAACTTAGAAAAGCGCTAAGGGCCCCTAATCTTATAGGGAGATGAGGGGCAGAACCCAACATCATAGGGCAAAATCACTTCAATCACAAGAGCGATCTGACCGGAAGGGGGGCATAAAGGCCGACGGGGAGGGGAGGGGGGAACCAAACTAAACTGGGCCAGGGTTTTAGGCAGAAAGGTGGCAATCTGGAAAAGAGCTGTGAGCAAAGACAAAAGGAGAGGACGGGGCGTCAGTCGCGTTCGCGCCTAAAATTCTCATTCCAGTGAAAAAGGAAAGGAAACGTGGATGCTGCGCTTGCAGGAAAAAGCCTCTCTCGGGAAAAAGGTTCACCAGAAAAAGGCACCTGGATGGTCACTCGACGAGAAATTCTGCAGGGAAAAGAGCGCTCGGTAATCGGAAAAACGCTAGTACCTCACGGGTTGGGCCTGAAGGACTTAACAAGGTCCGGAGACCTTCTGGAAAAAAAATCCGGGGGAAACTCAAAAAACACAGAAGGCACGACCAGGTAAGACGAGCCGGTGCAGAAAAACGGTGAAAGATATGAAAAAAAAAAAAAAGATTGGCCTAGGTGGCCCGTAAAAAGATTGCAAAGCTCGATAAATCCTGGTGAACTCGAGGGATACCGCCGGGTGGTGCGGCCTGGTCATGGAGGTTCTCGACCAAAAAGTTGGGTCGAGGGGGACCAGATAAAAAGTGGCCGTACGAGGGGGGGATTAGTTTTGCTAAAAGAAAACGTGAAACGTTCAACCCTATCCGGTAATCCCGTTGGTCAGAAAAAATGTTCGAACCTTGTGGGGCCGCTTCTTCCGCAGAAAGCCAGGTCTAAAAACTCCGACCTGGTGCAGGAAGACATATATAAGAGGGTCGTACTACACAAAAATAAGAAAGACAGGTTGTTGAGGATGTCGCGCGCTCCGAAATGATTCGCCCAAGGAAAAAGCCTTTTCCACTCGTCCTTCCTACTTCTAGGGGGGGTAATCCTCAGCCGGAAGAAAGGGCCAACGATGGGGGGGATAGAATTTTCGAACCTAGGGGGAGACGAGACTCGAAAAAAGCACCCCCAGAGAGCAGCCGAGAGCAAGCCAAAGTGAATCCAGGTCGATTCACTTTCCCAACAAAAAAAAAAAAAAAAAAAAAAAAAAAAAAAACTGGCTTTGGCAAAAGAAGGGGTCACCCAACCACCCAGTCTGAAAGAGGAGCGATAAGGAGAATTCAGGCCATTTCCTCACGGTCATGGAACGGGAGTGGGGCTGAACACAAGCAGACCACCGTCGGATCCAAGGAGAGAGGGAAAAGGCCGGCCCATTGGGGGGAAGAATCCGATGGAAAGGGAGGAACTTTTCAAAAAGAAAAGGGATGGGACGCTCGAAGAGTATCTCAAAAACAAACACAAAAGGAGGAAAAAGACTGATCTCAAAAAAACGTTGGCGACCGTCCAACAAAAATGGCGGAGGTGGAGAAAATAAACCACCTGAGGCCAGGGAAAATGCCCTTTGCGAAAAAACCGGGCGAAGGCGCCGATCGCTTGCCGGGGGAACAAGTGTACTGTACCAGACCAGCGCCCCTGGCCGACGTCCTGGCGAAAGAAAGGCTCCTGGAAGAAAAATAGAGCTGAGAGGGCGATTTCCCCGATTAGCAACTCTGGGGGAAAAGGATTCAGTCTTTGGGGGAAGCCGGGGCAGGCGAGGCAGGAAGGGGACGGATAGGCGTCGAAGAGGGACCACAGGTCTGCTTCTTCGATTCCGCCGACCGGAGAAGCAGTATGACGGAAAGGATCCTACCCGAGAGACGAAAGAGTAAAAGTGGCGCTTTAAGCCATGCGGGAAGAGAGGGAAAAGAAAGGGGAAAACAACGCCGAATCCAGCAGGGGAGTCACCAAGAAAAGGGCTATGACTATATTGTATTAGAAAAAGGTTTGAACACTGAGGCCGGACTGCCCCCATGCTGAAGAAGCGCAAAAAATAGTCACGCTCGTCGACCAACGGGAAAGGACAAGGCTACTTGTAAAAGGGAACACTGCGAAAGTGGAGGCAAGCATTAATCAAAAAGGAAGGATCTCTGGAGAAAATCCGACAGAGGAAACTCCCTAACAGAGACAACACATACACAAGCCAAAAATCGGCGGGAGAAAGAAGGAGGTGGAAAACATGCAGAGCTAATGGTAATTAGGGAACCTTCACCGGAGGATCGAGAGGTCTGTCACGCGGATGTAGAAGGCCAGTTTATAACGAGCGGAGTACCTTGCGGAACTTAGGGAGGGACGCGGGGTCAAGGAAAGAGGGTAAACGTCTGAAGGAGACAAAAATAGGGGCCGTTTGGGAAAAAAACCGTTTGCATCCAGTGAGGTAATAGGGGGAGAGATATTCAAAACGATCAGCAATGATGCCTTCAATCGTTCAAAACGCTAAAAAGAGTTTATAGGGGAACTGTCGTGGACCAAAAAAAAAAAACCGACTTTAACCAGCAACGAGGAAAAAAGGAACCACAATTTACTGGAAAAGGTAAAGGGCCGTCTAAGCGAACGTGGCCGACAGGATAGGAACCGGAAATGGTTGGAAGCACTACAAAAATCTGCGGGGTGAAAAATTCAGGGCAAAACTGGCCCCCGAGAGCGGCAAGGGGGGGCGTGCGAAAAACGAAGGAACTTCTTCCATCACAAGAAAAGTGGGAGCTCGCAAATGAACTGGGGTGACTGATGAAGAGAGGGGTGTGTATGGTCGAAAGACATAAAAAGGGACAGAAGTCCGAGGAGGGGAAAGCATATTAGGTCAGACAGCGATCATTTGCTGGAAGGAAAAAAAGTTCCATTAACCAACGGCTGGCTGCCGGGGGGCTGCAGTCCAGGCAGTCAAGAGACTTTATCTGGTAAAACCTGAATAGAGAATGCGGGAAAGGTGAGGGTCTAAGACAGTTGGTTTGAAAAGAGGAGGCCCATCTGCTAAACAAAAACCTGGTATACTGTCGGGGGGCCCTCGTCTCCGAAAGGCAGAGGGCGAAGCCATTCTCAAGCGAAAGAATTTCCTGACAAAGGAACCATGCGTTACCAGTGAAGGGAAAAACCGCAAGCCGTGAATAGGGGAAAAGGGGCTTCGCTGTGAGTCTTGAAAGAAGTCGTTAATGGGGGGGTCGCGTGGTGGAGGCGATAGAAACAACTAAAAAACCGTTCGGCGGTCACGAACAGGTCGATGTGGCGGACGAGAAAAGGGGTTACAAAGCATCGATCAGGGGGAAAAAATCAAGGAAGCGCCCCGGAAAGATAAAAACTCCCATTTGGGTTCCACGTCGGCGGGGAAAGGGTTGTGGACCATCGAGCGAAGGGACAGAAAATATGAAAGGGCCTAAGGGAGGGAACGGTGCCTTGGGGATTCAATCGAGGAAGACATGACCTTTAAACGATGCCAGGCTAGTCAACTCTCTACTACAAAAAAACTGAGGGGGAGGGAAAGATTCACGGAAAGAAGAACTGTTACAAAACCCACCCCCCCAACCCAAACCATCGAGAACAAGGGACCGATACTAAGAAAGGACACGTAAACGCGCACCTTACTCCCTAATATTGCACGGATTTCCCGGAAACGCTCGATCAAAAAATGGAAACGCCGGAAGGCAGAAACAAAATGGGGACAGGTTGAGAAGCAAGGGCAGAGGGTGGCTGAACTTCTGTCAAAGAAGTGTTCTAGAAACTGTGCAAAGTAAAGCCACAGCTGACCGCAGAATACTGTTATCGGAGAGCGCCCATCACCACCGAAGGGACTCATCGAAAAGGGAGCACCTGCCAAGAACTTAAACCTATCAAAAAGGCTGGGCTAACACCTGGTCTGAAAAAAAAAAAAGGGCAATTGATGAAAGGGAGGAGGATTGGGACTGACATTTGACCTGGCTAAAACATCGTCGCCGTTAAAGCTTCCGAGAGAGGTCCTTACGGTGGCAACAAGAGACCAATGGCCGGGAAGGGCCAAGGGACTAGCTATGAGACGAGACACGCACGGGAGGAAAGGAAATCAGCGAGATCGCCGAAATAGGGATCTACTAAATCTGTACTTCTATGGAAAGAAAACCCGACGACCATAACGACGTAGCAGAACACTGCTCAGGCAAAGGAAAATTCCGGCTGGAAGGGCCACGCAAGTCGCACCTGCATCAATGAAAGCCTATGTAAGGAGACTGGGGCCTCTAACCACACCATAAGCGGCATCACGGCAGAACCCATGAATAGATATAGGAAGGGTCATAAAACGTGGGCCTGACGGAGGTCGGGAGCGCCCTCAAGGTGAAGGCAGCTCGGGGGCAAGGGGGGGGGGGGGTTGGAGAAAAAATTGATGGGGGGGGAGGGATCCCGAGAAGGGGGAAGTACGTGATCTGCGCTAAGGAGATATTGCGAAACTAGCGCAGCGGTCTGCACCGGGAGGGAAGGAAAAGTGTGGTCTGCGGAAAAGAGTGCTCTTCAAGGAGGACCCTGCGGCGGACTCGGGAAAGGGAGGGACCACCGAGATCCAAAGGGGGGATTTGAAAAAGAAATTCTTATCACGAAAAAGAATCACCCGAGGAACCTCACGTCCACGGCTGACCCGAGTCGTGGAATGCCCCAAGTCTCCGTACGGCTGTAAGGAGAGACTTGGGGGGGTAAGACATCCCTCCGCAAAGCCGCGAGTGAAAGAAACTGGCCGATAAGGAGAGAGAACACGCATGGGCGGATCTCTCTGTTCTGCACGGGACTCTTTCTTGCACCAGTCATAGAGAGAATCCGGGGCCAGGGAAAAAGCTTGGAGATGTCATGGGTGTCGTGAAAAGAGAGGTGGTAGAGTTAAAAAAAGGAGGGCCGATGCCTGTAAATCGGGAGGAATTTTTGTGGGACATTCACCTAACGCAGAACGAAGTGTAGGAGGAGGGAAGGAAGTAACCCGTGGAAAAAGAAAGGTGAATAGAAAAACCAATGGATTAACTTCATGCAGGGATGAAAAGACCTGGTTGACCTCGAGAGAAAGAGGGGGACTCGGAAATGTCAGGGGTGAGGACGAAATGAAAAGGAACGGATTGGGTGACCAGAGGAGGAGGAATCCGAACTGGATTCCGGGCACAAGAAAAAGTTTTCCACGAACGGAAAAAACCGGACGGCTGTGGAGATCTGGCCTCGGGAAGATCTTGGCCACGAGGCGGACCAGGTCGGGGGTAGAGGACTTAGAAAGAAGTTCAATCTGAGGAAGAAAATCGGGACCGCCCTGCGAGATCACCAGAAGATCATTCCCTGGGGAAGCCGTCTATTCACGGTCAAACTCTAGGTGGCACCGGTATCCGGACGAGGCCAAAGTCGTACGTGAGATTAGCAAAGATGAGAACCGGATGCCTCATCGCCAGGACTTCGAGGGCTCCGTACGGGGAAAAAGAAAAACGGGAGGGGCGCAAAAAGTAAGAAACGTTTTCGGCAAAGAGCCTGTCAAAAAGAAAAAAAATGTTTGGGGGGGGGGAAAACTGAATGTATGACGTGAACTCCGGATGGGCAAGTGGGCGGAGCGACCAAGGGAAGTCGAT
>Ga0179593_1358352_pt1 | contig 14640 bp, 24 predicted proteins | sample CZODoug2_1_08_16_FD_185931 | JGI IMG/M metagenome (GOLD analysis project Ga0179593, IMG submission 185931) | Vadose zone soil fungal communities from Angelo Coast Range Reserve, California, USA - CZODoug2_1_08_16fungal (PacBio error correction) | ecosystem: Environmental > Terrestrial > Soil >...
GAAAGGTAGTGCCAGGGACAAAACGCGAAGCAGTGTGTCTTCAAGCCCCGAAGAGAAAAGAAAGCGAGCAGAAAGTATGTAATCCTGCATGAAATACGGTAGGGTAAAATGGGGGGGGAAAAGGGGGAGAGGCGAAAAAAGTCCAAAAAAGAACGCACTCGTGTACGTAAAAAATCTTTAAAAAGGAAGCGAGGCTGATGGGGGTCATCGTAATAGAAATGAAAATCGCTACATGGAAGACGGGGGGGGGGGAAACGTGGGGGTAGGCATACCGGAAAGCTGTCAAGGAGTTATATAACCTATTAAACACGGAGACCTGGGGGGGGTAATTGGGTTGGGTCGGCAGTTAACGTGAAGGAAAAACAGAAAGGGGGGGATTCGGAGAAAAAAAGAGAACCACAAGGGATGGTGTATTCAGAAGTGGCGATAAAGGAAAAAAAAGAACTAAACAGCAGGCCTGGGTAGACGTCAAAGCAACTCAAGAATAACAAAGGAGCAACCGCAGAAGCAGCGGGGGAAAAAAAGCGGGGTTGCCATGGGGGGGAAAAAAAAAACGGCTGAAGAGTCAAGGGGCAAAGAATGGGGGGGGGTTGGAAAAAAATTGGGCCCGGCCATAAAGAGAGAAGAGAAAGGAGTTCGTGGACCCAAAACCGGAAAGGCTGCAACAATAGGCAAAAGCGACCCCGAGGGTCAACAACATCCAGCCAAGATATCTTCCCGATGAAAAAACTTAGGGAGAGGGGAGAAATGCGAAGGGGGTACGAAAAAAAAAGGTTTACCTGAAAAGGGACCGTGGCAAGGGAAGTGGCTACCCTGAAAGGGTGACTGTGTTAGAAAAAGACGGGAAGCAGCCTCGGTTAAATTTCTGCGATTCACCGCACAGGTACGGCAAATCCGGGGGGAAAGGGATGCAGGCCACCGCCGTCCTCGCCGAAAAGGGCGAAAGCCAAGGAGCAACCCTGGGACGGTCGAGACGGTCAAGATTGGGTAACGCATAAAGGACAATAACAAACTGAAACCCTAGCGTGAAGAGCAAACGGGGGGGGGGGACATCCGGCCAAATTGGGGGGGGAGGCGAGAACTGGTGAAAGTTCGTTCAAAAAAAAACTATCGGCTTTGAAGAAGGGAAAAAGGGTCCGTGTGCCAACGTTGTCACGAACGCCTGATCAGGCAGCACTGAGGAAAAAAAACGTGGGGGGAAAAGAATCGGAGGGGGAAGATACAGAAGATGGACGGAGGACAGTTGATACGAGAACCAAGTGTGGAAAAAAAATGAAAAAGTAACCGGACGTTTGTGGGAGAGATGGAGAGAAATGCGTACCTTCAATCTGGGACACAAAAGGTTTGGAAAGGACCGACGGGTTGACAGCTGAATGCAAACTCAGAGACAAAAGGCAAGGAAAGGTCAATTGAAATGCCGGCCATCAAGAAAATCGAATGGGGGGGAAAAATCAAGTTTTTGGGTACTCCAAAAAGGGAAGGGACGGTTGACGGGCTTGGGGCCAGAAAAGGCTTGAATGAAGGGAAACTATATTCTCCAGAAGAAAAACAAAAAAAAAGAAGAAAAGAAAAGAAAGAGATCTGATGTGCCGTCCCTCAAAAGAAACACGAGAAAAAAGGGCGGCCAAGGGGGGAGAACCGGAAACAAAGGGGGGGTCCGTGACTGCAAAAAAAAGAAAACTGTTCCGTCAGAACGGGGAAAAAAATGGTTACCCCGTTCATTGGGATGACTGAAACACTCAGGGGGAACCCTTAATTTGAAAACGAGTGGTGGTTAAACTATGTTGTTGAAAGAAGAACCAAAAGAACAAACGCCTCAGAAAAAGGGAAAAAAAAAGAGGTCAAAAAGCCTAACTACAAGGAACAAAATGGAAGACTCGTCCAAAACCGACACTTTTTCAGTCCCGTGTTTGATATGCAAAACTGCGAAAAACAACCGGAAGGAAGAGGCAATGATGAAGAGGAAAGGGTTTGAAAAATAACGAGGTCGCGCGAAAACTATGGACAAGAGGCAAAGAAGAGGGGGGGGAAGGAAAAAACATATGACATGATGGCACCAAAAGAACCCATCACAACCCCAAGTAATAACAAAAAAAAAAACTTGGAAAAACAGTATTTTTCATGTTAGGTGGGTGGGCCCATAACAAGTTCTTGAAAAACTGAAAACCGTGCGAAAGACGCAGGGAAGGAGGGAAAGGGAGCCGGGGTCAAACTCACGGGGAGTCAGTGGGCTTGTGGGGAAAACAACCAAAAACAAATCAGTAACACAGGAGGTTTTTGGGAAGAAAAGGCGTCTGGGGGTGACTTGGAAGAAGATCGTAAGAGACAAGCAGGGACTGCCTTTTATATAAAACGCGGAGGAAAAAAAAGAGGTGGAAAAACAAACCCGTTCAGTAATGCCCCAATGTCAACAAAAGGTCCCCGGAAATTTACGGAAACTCGAAGTCAGACCTCGAGACCAAAAACGGGAAGTCAGACGGACAGGAAAAAATGTCTGGGGAGGACCGTGCCGTTCTGGAAGAGTGGGGGGGGGGGTGGAGGGTGAAGGAGAAGGCCGGCTCTGGGCGAAGGGATGCCGGGGCAAAAAGGGGGAAAAAGACCCAAAGCCACGTGCGTAAAAAGAAGAGTGAGCAAGGCAAAGGGAATGGGGGAAAATTGTGTTGAAGGGGGGGAAACGGAAGGGGCCGGGGGGGGGGCCGGGGGCGGGCTTATATTTGAGATGAAACGTCTAAAAAAGCCAAGTAAAGGGTGTAAAAAAAAGAAGGACAAAAAGGCGAATCAAAAAATCGATGACGGATGGGGGTTTGCCAAAAGAAAAAAAAAGGGGGTTCAAGTCCTTGTCGACCACGAAGCCGAAACCTCAAAAGAATGCAAAATGTCGATCGGGAAAAGAGAACATGCCAAACTAAAGGAAAGTCGGGGCCCAAAAAAGAAAGAGTATGGGGGCTATACGGAAACAAAAGAGGCACAAGAAGTGCCCCATATCAATCGACCAGAAGATATGGGAACGCTGAAATCCGCCAAGAAGAAAAAGACGGCATTCAACGGAAAGGGTTAGGTTTGGGGGGGGGGTAACCGGGAGGTAGAAAGAAAAAATGGGTTAAACAATAAAGCAAGCTAGAAAAGGGGAGCTCGCTGGAAAAAAAAGTTCTATAGAGGGGAAAAAAAGGAACCAGGGGGGGATGGGGGGAAAGGAGGGGACAAAGGACACTAAAGGAATCTCACCACTGATCTTCCAGCAAGGAAACAAAAAGCCCGTTTTTGGGTTACAGGGGGGTGGCCCCATGTGTGGGAAGTAACTTGACAAAATGCGGATAAAAGTTAACTTACGGAATGACGTCAAAAAGGGGGGGGTTGCACAGGGGAAAACCCAAGATTGAAAAGAGACCCGTTTGGATTAACGGGTGTCGGACGGGAGGGGGGTTTAAAGAAAAAACACGATTAAATGTCGCATGGTTTGGGGCTGGTGCAAAGGGAAGAGGACCAATGGGCGAAAAAAATCGGAACAGGCCACCACAATCCCCGGCTTTGCATGAAAAAAGGGTCACGAAAAAAACAATAAGTATCGGAGGACCCGGAAAAGGGAGAAAAGTAACACCTGAAAGGGAGACAGGAAAACGAGTGGGGGGGAAAGGGGGGTGTCGAGAACTCCTCTACAGGGTCGAAAAAAAGAAAAGAGGAACAGTATTTCAGGAAGAAAGGGGGAGAGGGGGGGGGGGGAAGTCAGGAGGTTTTAAGTCAAATTGGTGTGGGGGGAAGGTTGGTATGGGGGTTTGTCACCGGGGGGAGGTTGAACAAAGTCTTTCATCCCTACTGGACGTTGAGGCAAGAAAAACTCAGGGAAAGACTTCCCCAGTCGTAGTAAGAAATGGGACACAACAAAAAAGGGGGAGGGGGTGTTTTTTCAGAGGTTTTGCAAGGGAAGACGGTCCATGGTGTTACCAAAAGGGGCTGTGGAAAAAGGGGGGGGTGGGGGACCGGCCAAAAGGGCAAACAAGTACTTCTTGGGGGAGTCCCGTGGGGAAAAAAGGGCAGTTCTCCAAAAAAAATGAAAGATCCAAAATCCTAGAAAAAGGGGATGAACTCTGATCTTGAACAAAAAATGAAAACCGAAGATAAAAAATAACCCAAAGGAACAAGCAAAAAGATTACACAGGTGGGGGACACCAAAAGCACCTTGGCTGGCTATTGGGTCGAGAGGACAAAGGGTGGACTGTTTTCCAAGTTGGGGGGGCGCAAAGTGAGAATGGTGAAAAGGCGGAGGACATGAAGGAAACCAAGTTTCAGGGGGGAAAGAATAAAAACGAGCCCAAAAGAATGAAGAGAGGCCGGGGGAGACCGAGTTCGATAGGGTAAGGAGGTGGGGGGGGTTTCATAGTGAGTCTAGGGACGGGGGTTGGGGGCTAAAGCTGCTTTCAAGGTGAAAGGGATTCACGGGGGTTTTGGGTTGGGGGGGGAACCAAGGCACAACGGGTTCGCAGGTTTTGATGCTTTTGTTTGTTTCGGGGGAAAGAAAAAATTGGAGGATGTGTAAACGGTCAAAGGGACTGGGGGGGGGGGAATCAGAACCTAAAAGTTGATGAACCAAAAACACACAAAACCGCAAAGCAACCAGGGGGGGGGGTTGTCAAAAGCGGGCGGTGGAAAAGGTTCATCTGGATGTTTTGAAGGGGCATGTTGGCAAAAGTTCACCAAAAGGGGGTCAAAGGAAACTTGGTGCACGAGGGGTGCACAAACAAAGCGGGACATTTACAGGCAAGTGCGGGGGGGAGTGGGAAGCGTGGGGGGAGGGGGTTGCCGTTTTTGTTTTAAAGGGGAACAGAAGGGGGGAGAAAAAAAAACGTTTGCAAGAGACCCTCCACAACAGAAGGTTTCATTTGGGTTCACAAAGGTTAATTGTGAATAAAACATGTGAAAACAAAAACAGATGGAGAAGGAACCGAAAAGTGGGGTCCGTGAAAGGAGAGACGGTTCAGGCCGTCATCACACAACAAACTGTCAAGTAAAGGGAAGATATAGAAGGAACCGCTCAGGAAGATAAATAGGGGCCGAAGATTCGTCCTGAGAAAAATGGGGCGAAATGAAAGGAACGAATAAAAGAGGAGTGAAACTCACCAATTCACTCAGGAAAAACGAGAAAAAGAAAGGAACAACAAGCAAGACAAAAATGTCGGAGAAGGTGTGTCCTGTTGCAAAAGCATCGGCAAGAGGCCTCTGTGAAAAGATGTCGGGGGTGAAAGGGCCAAATGAATAAAACAGAAAGATGGAGGGCCAAAACACGAAGGGGAAAAATCCCGTTGATGGGGAGGTTTGGTTTTGGGGGTCAAAGGTAGTAAAAGGCGTGACGTGATCAAACATTCCTTAAAGAAAGACCAACGGGTAAAAACTACTCCAAGGAAGTGGGGGTGGGCAGGGAGATCATAAAAAAAAAAAAAAGCGTCATCAAGAACCCTGTTGCGGGGAACAAAAAAAAAGTGAAAATCGCAAAAACAACCGCCGGTTGCAGAAAACCGGGAAGAAGACGAAATATGAAAGCAAAAAACCTTGATCATGCCTTAGTGACAAAAAAGCGGGGGATTGAGTCCGGAAGGCGAGAAGGTTGACTAAAAAACGAGAAAAAAGAGTTAAAAGACTGGCAATCATGAATCGACAATTTTAAACAAAATATTAACCACAGTCAAGGGGAGGGAAAGACCGCAGGGCAAACTAGGACCGGAAATCAAAAGAAAAAAAAAAAAGGAAACGGGAAAGTCGGCGTGAAGAGGGGGTAGGGGGGGTGGCGGGGTTGGTCGCCTAAAAGATCATCAAAAAGTCAGAAAATCCTTATGTGGGGGGGCGAAGGGAGGGGGAAGACGATACCTTAGGTCACCAAAGAAAATACGCCTACCAGGGGTCCGCAACCGGCCACACAGGTCACAAAAGGACGCAAGGGGGCCATTAAAGGGAAAACCACAAAAGAACGAGAGCCACAACAAAACTCGGTTGGTTCCGAGGGCATATACGAGGGCCAGACCCGACGCAGGGGGGGGGAATGTTCATAAAGTTTCCATATTAAGGAAAAATCAGGTGTCAATATCGTCAGGTGGTAAATTGGGGGCTTAAAACCGAGAAAGAAAAAACCTGGACAGTCTTAAATAAGGAGAAGACACGCTCCCGCAAGAAATGAAATTTGGGAAGAAAAACACTAAATTTTCCTTTAGGGGGGAACAGACAGGGGCTGAAGGGGAGAGAACGAAAGGGGGGGAGAACCGCCGGTCCACTAAATATATGTTTTGACAGTTCCGGAACCCGGCAGTCAGGGGGGAGAAATGGCAAAAACAGGGGATGTGGATTTCCCTCCGCAGGGAAAACTATACCGCAGGGGAAACAAACCCCGATGGGAAAAAACTACAGGGGAAGAACCAAAAATCCTCACGGAAAGCACTTGACCCATGGGGGGAGCACATGGAAAGTAAAGACAGGAAGGAACGGGGGAAAAATGGCGGGTCCTGTTTACGCTACTCTGAAAGGAAAAAAGGAACAAACAGGAACGCAAAAAGGTCAAAAGACTGAAATCTAAGGGATATTCATGGTAATGGGGGATGTTTGTGGGGGAAAAACCCCCCACAACAACCAAAAAAAAAAAAAAAACCAACCCCAAACAAAAGAAAAATCAAGGTCCTTGGTCCTCAACCAGAGAAAATAAGCGAGATAGAAATGGTGCTCAAACTGAACCTACGTAGGGTTAACCATTTTGGGGGGGTAGGGATCTACTACAAGGGGGAACACTTCCTCTACGTGGAAAGAAAAAGGCCGAGACGTTTCAGGCGGCAAGGGCTGGAGGTAAGTAAAAGAAGGGTTTCAAAACGCAAGGGGCTTGTGGGGGGAAGATTGAAGGGAAGGTGGGGGAGGAAAAACAACGACACGGGGGCAAGGAGACTGGACGAGCAATAAGAGAACGAATCGAAAGGACTCCTGAAGAGGGGTTTGGGAAGGGAAAAGGCAGGTCTGGGAACGGAGGAAGGGAAAAATGTTGAAAAGGGGCGGGCAACCAATCCGTCCCAGGGGGGGTGATCGAAAAAAAAAAAAAAAAAAAAAATTGGGCGTAAAGCAGAGCAGAGGGGATTAGAAGGTTCATGAGAAGAGGGAAGAGGGAGGCACGGGGCAAAAACCCGAACAGTTGGCCAAATGAAACTTGAACGTCACGATCATCAGTACCAAGTTCACAGAACCGCATGGTCGGGGGAAACAGGGGTTGCACGAAACGACGGGGAAGAGCACAAAGGGCAGGAGGGGGTGACAGCCCGGAAGAATAAAACTACGGAATCCAGCAAGAGGGAAAAGAATCAAGCATTAGAAGGGGGGGGGGGGACACCTACTGGATGAGGGGAGGTGAAAAAGGCTAGTGTGACGTCAAAGGACCGGAACATGAAAACCAGGAGAGGTGGGGGGCTACCCTGAAGGGGAAACGTTGTGGGGAGCAAGGATAAATTAAGTACAAAGGTAGCTTAAGAAGGTTTAAGACGCCAGGGAAGCGGAAAAATACCGTTTAGTTTAAATTGAACACACCTTTGAACCAAGGGACCTTCCCCGACAAAGGGCAGGAACTATAGAAAAAATTCATCGATTCTGTAGTCAGGGGGAAGGGAAGGGGGGGGTTGTCCGGAAAGCATAAAAAGGAAACAGAAAAACACCCTTGCCGAATCTGGTGGGAAAAAAGCAGGGGGGGCATCAGAATGGGAGGCCGAAAGATCCGATTTCCTTTTTGCCATCGTAACAGCATGGAAAGACCGAGAAGGAAGTCGTGCACGAGGTGTCACAACCCCCGGATCGCGACACTTCAAACGGGACCAGGCAGCAGGGAGGGATAAACATCGCGAAACAGGGGAAAACCTTGGATTTAACGAGGGCCGGCCAGGTTTTACATGTAAGGGGCGGATGAACAAGAGGTTTTACGGGGAAACAGGGTCAAATACGGAAACAGAGGTGTTGAAGCAAGTCGTCAAAGGAAATGGTTGAAAAAAAAACGAATCGCTGCAACAGTCATCCCAAATTGAAAAGGGAAAACAGGGGGAAGGGGAAGGCCAGCCCAAAGGGAGTACAGACTGGGACAATCAAGTTGGAGGTTCGTAAACCACTGACAAACGGGTTGCCGGAAAGGTGAGCGTGGGCCGATGGCCCTGTTATTGAGAAATCAAAATCAACAAAAAAGAGGAAGAGAGATCGGTGGGCCGGAACTCAAAAAGCAAGCCGGCAAAACGGAGAAACCCAACATGGGCAGCCCAAAAGGGGGAGGAAAAAAAACAAAAAAAAGGGAATTGTGGGAAGGATGGAAGGAAAATGAGGGTCTTTAAAGAACAAGCCCACGACAAGGGTTGAACCCCTTGGTGCAAGGTTTGATGAAAGAACCACAACTCAACAAATGAAGGGGGGAAAGAGGTGAATTGAAACCGATGTTGTCATATTGAAAGTGAAAAGAAGAGTCGAAGGAAAAAGCACCGGGGGAAGAAGACGACCAGGGAAAAAAGGGTCGCCAAGGGACCGTACTGACAAACACTTTTCATGAATCCGAGGGTAGTAGGACCCGAAGGGGGGCCGGTCAAACTGCTTAAAAAGGAGAAAGTCATGAAGGCGGTGAAAAAAAGAGTTGAAAGAAGGGCAATCAGCTGGACGAAGATGGGATAAAACAGACAGTCAGATTCGAAGGAACAAAGAAAATGCCAACCAACAAAGCCCTCACGATCATGGTCAGGAGGGGGGAAGGGTTGTGATGGGGGGGAATTCTTTTACGGGACAATCTTGACGGAGAGAAAAAGACGCAGTAATTAAAGGAGGGATAGGGAACGGGCCCCCCTCGGAAGGGAAAGACCGGGGGAAAACCGGCCATAAAACCTCACAGGGCAAACTACCTGGATTTGTGGGTTCATAATAGGAGGGCGGCCAAGGCCGTGAATCGACTGAGAGGAACCTCGAAAGGTATGTTTATCAAAGAGTCTACAAGGGTGAACCGGGGGCAAAAAGGGTGTCCAGTGTAATTGGGTGTCTTTCGTACAGGACGGTAAAAACGACTCCATTAAAGAAAAGTCACAGAAAAAATCGGGAAAAAAGAAGGGGACAAACGGGGCCGGAATGTCAGTAGGGCACTAGGGCAGGGCTTTTGTGCAAGTAGGGGTGGATAATGCAAATGGAGAAAAAAGAAGAAGAGGGGGACTCTTTCGATGAGGCCGGAAGGGGGCAAGGAAAAGCCAATCGGATGGCAAAAAAACTAAGAAGGGATGAGGAAGTGAAGTCATGGCAATGATGTTTGTTAATAATTACCTGCCATGTGGGGCAAAATTCGGCATAATGATTTGAGGAAGGAAAAAGTACAGTAAAAGCCGAGAAGTGGGGGGGGGGTCAAACCGTCTCGCCCGCAATGAAAGTAATGTTTGCAAACGAAAAGGTTTCAAAATGACCTGGGGGAAAAACAGACACTAATCCGAAAAATCAACCCAGATGGGAGAAAAAAATGGGTTCGATCGTGTACTCCCTCGGAGAGTGAAAGGGGAGCCGGTTGCCCCAGTAATGTGGCTACAGAAAAAATCTTACCAAAAAGTGCACAGTAAAAAGGGAAATAGGGACCAAGGGTCTGCAAAGTAACGAGGGGAAGCCGGAAAGGAGGAAAGAAAAAAAAATTCGGGACCGCGGAGGGGTGAAGGGGGGTTTAGTCCGATCCCGACCAAAGGTTAAAAACCGAATATCCCACGTAAGGAAGGGGGGAGGGGGGCAAAACCACCCCAAACCTCGCTTATTGAAATCTCGGGACAGACTTTTGTTGAAAAAGGGGAAGTTGGGGACAGACACTATGAATCTCCTGGGGGAGCGGTAAAAACAGCAACTGTCCATAAAAAATCCCCCTGGTGTGCGGCATTGGGTCGTTAGTGTCACAAAACTTTCTGTTCACGACGCGGGGAGGGCAAAAACCGTACAATGAACAAGGAAGCCTGGGGGGGGAGTGGGGAGCAGGGGAACAAAATTGAATCAGGGGAAAGTTAAAAAGGGGGCCAAAGTGGTCGGGAATGAGGGGGGGGTACTGACGCAAATAAAAAGGGGGGAACCAAGTGGGATGTGCACGGAGGGTATAACACCCGGTGCGAAAGGAAAGGAAAAAAGACGGGCCCGGGGAACTTGCAAAGTGAATCCAAAAGCGTAAGTGAAGGTAAAACAGGGGTAAAATATCAAACCATAGGACCGCGGCGGCACAGTTCGGTGATTTATGCACCAGAAACAAAAGCAAGAGTGTCCAAAAATAAAAGAAAAAAAGAGGGAAAAAGATTGAAATCGGGCCAGAGCGGTTCAATTTAGCGGTCCTAGTGGATAAGGAGAATTGGTTTGTGGGGAACGGTTAGGGAAGAATATTTTGGCACCAAGACGAAGTTGCACCATAAACCAGGCAACTGTGAACTTCCTACAACTGGAAGAGAGGGGAAAAGCAAGCAAAAAAAAAATCGGAAACGCCAGGCAAACTAGGAAGAAGGAATGGGACACAAAGAAGTTTGGTTGGGGGTGGCGTCAGTTTTTGCCAAGGGGTCATCGGGACGGTCAACCCTCCGGAAGGGGGAGGGTGGGAGAGGGAGGGGCGAAAGGGGGGAGTCGTATGGCGTACATTTTTAAGCAAGGGATTCGTGAAACACCGATAACCAAGGAAAAGGGGCGCTCATGTGGAGAGGGGAATCTTGAGAGGAAAGAAAGAACCATAAAAACCAAGAGACCCCTGATAAACCAAAATAAGGTTGGTAAAACAATCCAAAAAAAAACCTGGGCCAGGGGGGCATAGGGCGGAGGGAATGGGGGGAACTAGGAGGGACATGTCGGTAAAAGTACAGACCATGTAAAACGGGGGGGGGGATAAAGGGGGAAAAATGGCGGATTCAGGAAGAAAAAAAAAAAAGGTTCAGGGGATCCTTCAGGGACAATAGAAAGGAAGAGAAAAAAAAGCGGCACGGAATCACCGAGTGGCTACGGTAGGCTAGGAAATGGAGTGTGTTCATAAGGTGGGAAGGGAAGGGGGCTGACAACTATAATTGAGGGGGGGGTGAGGACGTTTTGGGTGGGGGTCCACAGGCCAACCGGGGGGCGGGGCAGTTGAAAAAAGGGGTGGGGGGGGCACAGGGAGCCGGACAGAAAAAAGAGGTAAAAACTGTTCCGATGGGGGGGGAAAGGGAGGTAATAAGAGGAAAAGGGAAAAGGGGGAAAGAAAAAAAAAAAACCAAACCTAAAATTAAAAACAGGTGATGGGCAGGCATTGGGGGGGAGTGGTGAAATTCATCTGCTGTGGGAGGTAGTAAATTTTCTAAAAAAAAGGGTTGGGTCAACAAGAAAATGTCCAAGAGAACTTGGGGTCCCCAAACAGGGTTTTCAAGAGGAACACTAAGGCATTCGTGGGTATTTGAACCATCGGGAGGGGGACTCAAGAGAAAAGGGCAAAAGTAGCCCCCTAAAGGTTGAAAGGGAGGGGGTTTCACACGGGGTTCGGAAATTTGTTCAGAAAAGGGGAAAGAAAAGGATGGTCAAAAGGGAAAGGGAGGAAAAAAGCGGGGGAGAGATCAAATAAAAAAACAAACACGGAGTATGGAAATCGATATCAAAAAGACTCAGACAAGGAGAGGTTCGAGAGGAAATTAGAAGAAAAGTGACGAAGACCAAAGGAACTTCTGTATCAAACTCGCAGAAAAAAAAAAGGCACGATGCAAATCCACCAAAAAAAGACACTGGACGGGTGTACCAAGAAAACCTTGCAAAACTGCTTCCAATAACCACTTGGGGAAAAATCAGGGGGGTGGAAAGGGCAAAAGGAGAAACAGTCGAATGGAAAAACACCTGCGGGAACGAACCCGGGGATTGGAGGTGGGGGTGGGGTGGGTTAAATCAACTGGGAGGAGAAAAAAGCCAATCCTCCAAGGCACGGAACCAAGGGAAAACTGAAACAAAAATGCCACCCTGGGGAAGGGCGTATAAAGAAAAAAAAAAGCGATCAACCGGACCAAGACCAAGGGGAAAACAAAAAAACTTTCATCACACGTAAACAGCCCGGGGGGGGGGGACAGAAAAAGTTACTAGGGACGAAAAGGGCACAGAACTTACTCCAAGGAGGAGAACTCGGGGGATGGGAACGGGCCATAAAAAAGGGTTGGGGAACCTAAACAAAGAAAAGGAAGGGGGGCAGAAGGAAATCGCATGGGCACAAAAAGGTGCACAAAAAGATGGGACTGAAACCTGAAAGCAACTAGACACAGAAGCATGATGAAAGAAGGGGGAAAAGTAGACGGGGGTCGGGGGTCTGGGGTAAAAAGTTTGAGATAAGACGTCAAATCCACACATGGGGGGGAGAAGACCAAGAAGGGGGGAGGGGGTCATTTTTGGGTGTATCACTCAAGGGCGTGTCAAACCAGACGAAATAACGCCTGACATGGTGGAGAACCAAACTAAGGAACCCAAAAAACAACCAAAAAAAGAACAAGAAGGACTGAAACGGAAAAAACTTTCAAACAAAGAAACCCAAAAAAAAAACGAGGGGGGGTTGTTACACATTTCATATAACACTCTGCCCCAGGGTCTGAAACAGAGAATCGGGAACCAGGAGGAAGGAGATGGTTTCAGGGAAAACAGTCGGGTACAAAATATGTAGGAAAACCGGGGTAAAAAAACAACTTTGATCAGGACTTAAAAAGACACGCTGCCGAAAGAATGAAATAGGGGGTTTGAAAAAACTCGCCAGGGGGCTTTATTGTGGAAAACCCACACCCGGGCTTCAAGGCTTAAAAGAAAAAAGCCCAATGCTGCGACCGACGACAAAAAGACAGAGTATAGGGGGGGGGCAATTGAAAAAGGGAACGGGACGAGAAAAGGGGAGAAAAAGTGCAGCACAAAACGGAGTGTTTGATTTGCAACTCAGGGTGGAAAGTCACATTGGGACCGATAACAAAAGACACCAGTAATGGGGGACCCGAGGGGGCGGGTGGGCAGGACCCCGTACCCTGGGAAATTAATAAAAACTGAACAAGGATTTCAAGATGGGTAAAGCGTGAAACTCAACCGGGTGAACGGACGGACAATGTTGTTGGCCAGGAGAAGAGAGAACGTGGGGAAAGGAACGACTAAACCAAAGGAACAGACAAAAAAACAAAGGCGTATGGAATGAAAGGGGGGGGGGTACATTTATTGGAAATTGCCAAAAGAAAGGTAAAAAGAAAGGGTAGGGGTCCTCACCAGAATAGAGCGAAACAAATAACTATTTGGAGCTTGGAGAATTAGGGTTGGAAAATGGTACCTGTTTCACGACAAACGGTTCAAAATCCAGAAGCGGTGAACGGGAAGAAGGATTTCAAAAACGGGGGGAGCGTGTCATCGGAAAGGGTGGGTTTCCAGAAAAAGCTGACATGGAGCTGGGGTGGAAGGGCGAAGAGGAGACTAAAAAGGCAATAAAATGTCACTAGAGGGGAAAGAGAAAAGATCGACAGGGAACCTGACAAAATGGGTTGGGGGGTTCTTCTGAGGGGCAAGGCGACCCAGAATGGTTTGAAAATACGTGCAAAATCCGGATGATTTTCGCTGGGAAGAAGATTAAATCAGAGCGGCTTTAGAGTTCACATAAAATCAAAAAGCACACGCCGTCACAATCAAAGAAAGCCCAAGGGAAAAAAATAAGTGGGCCAAATCCTGGGCAAACTGGTCACGACGGAAGTTGCACAAAGACCGAGTGGGGGGGGGGGGGGAGGGGGGTGACAAAGTGGGCAAAGACCAAGAAGCGAAGAGGCCCGGCTCGTGCGTCCGTACTAATCAACCTATAAGCAAGAACTAAAGGCCTCATGAAGAAAGCCCGGATATCCGTGTTAATGTGGGTGGATCTTTATAGCCCAGATAAGGGGGGGAAGGAAGGAAGCGGGGGGGGAACAAGGGGGACATCTGTGGAACAACCAAAAGGTTAACTGTTGGGCAGACGAGGGGAAGAAAAGCAGAAACGCGTGAAAAACGTAAAGAACAAACACAAATCAAGAAAAATCGAAAGAAAGGGGGGCCGAGTTGAGGAACGGTTTTTACAAGAAGGCACCTATGGCAGATAAAGGGACCACAAAGTAAGAGAAGTTTAGTAAAGTGGGACCTCAAAAAGCAAAGAAAAAAGGAAAAAAAAAAAAAGAATGCCCGAGCCGTGAGCGGGGGGGATCCTGCCATGGGTCTGCCGATCAGGTGAAGAGGGGTAGTCCAAATAGTACAGGCTGAAAAGGCCGAGACTCTTGCAAACCACCACCCGGGGAGAAGCTCAAGTAGAGTTGGGGGACCAGGGCAACACTGCGATTGACACGCAAGGAAACGGCAACCGTGTTGGGGGGAGGTGAATAAGAGTGGAAAACGTGGGGGAAGGGGTCGGGGCGGATTTTGGTTTACTTTCTAGATCTTGCCCAAGCAAGCGGAAATTCGGTTGTGAAAGAAAAACTCAGGGGAAACAGGCATGTTTGAACAGGGCGTGCCAACGGGAAAGTAAGACAAACCGGAAGGGGAAAGGTAGGGAAAAATACACAAATTGTGAAAAAAGGAACTAAGTGGGGGGGGGGGGGAGGGGGGCCCAGCAAAAAAGTTTTTGCCCGGCAATGGGTAGCGGAAACGCTGCGTTTGAACGGAATA
>Ga0179593_1463609_pt1 | contig 14640 bp, 16 predicted proteins | sample CZODoug2_1_08_16_FD_185931 | JGI IMG/M metagenome (GOLD analysis project Ga0179593, IMG submission 185931) | Vadose zone soil fungal communities from Angelo Coast Range Reserve, California, USA - CZODoug2_1_08_16fungal (PacBio error correction) | ecosystem: Environmental > Terrestrial > Soil >...
ACCTCCCCATGCGGGGGGAAAAGAACGAGGGACGGTTGGACCAATTTCTCAAGGAGATTGTGACAAAAAAACACCACAAGTGTACCAGGGGCCCAGAAACAGGCATCGCCTTTGATTGGGGGGTAAGGTCCCTCCTCATGATGAAACCAACTAAACATGCCGGGAAAAGGGGTCCACGGGTAGCGGGGGGAAAAAGAATAAGGGCAAGGTTGTACGGGGAAAAAACTAATGGGACTCGGAGGCGAAAAAGTGTCACCCAAGACGACGCAAGAATGCCGAAAGACCTAAACAATCAAGGCTTCAAAGGGTAGGAAGATCAGCCTAAGGAAAGGGCCGAAACGGGTGCCAGACAATTTAATCTAAGATAGGGGAAAAGAAAAAGAACGACTAGGGAACGGAGTCGAAACCTGGCTGTCTTATTGAGAAATCTGATCACCAAGAACTGGCGAACGATCACCTGTCTAGGGACAGGGAATGGGGGAGAAACGGACTGAGAAAAAACGCACGACCCTAAGGGGACAAACGGTGAAAAACGCCGCACAACCAAAATCCTCATTTCACTCTATGGAAGGGGTAGGAAGGGAGGAAGGTGGGAAAAAGGAAAAAGTTTCTACGTTCGGCACGACCGGAAAGGAAAAAAAATTCGCTGACAATGCGGAAAAAGAAAGGAACAGGTAACACACAGGAAGAATGAAGCACCAGGATTCACAGAGCGGGGAGAGATCTCCCAAACGTCTGACCGAGAATGCGGGGGGACAAAACATATCAAGCGTTACAAGTAAGCCAAATCTAAAAAGGGAAGAAGGACCGACTACGGTAGACAAATGGAGACTTGTCCGCACATAAAGAGAACCTAAAAAAAAAAGACGAGTTGGGGGGGACGCGCAGGGGGTCCGATGTATACTACAGGAGGAAGGCGAGAGGATGGCGTTGGAAAAATCAACGACGAAACCATTTCCGCTAAAAAAAACTCGGCAGCAGAGCGGGGGGAAGCAGTCAAGGAGACAAAACGTAGAAGTTGAAGAGGTCCTCGAGGGTCTTGATCTAATATTTCCCCTTAGGATCAGGACGGTGACAGAGAAACCAATTAAAGCGGAGACTAGCTGTGCGCCACGCAGCGCGGGGGGTGTCAGTATGAAAAGTCGCAACGCCGATAAAAGGGGCCAGCGTGGGGGGGTGAGAGAGTAAGAGAAGAGGGGACGGCGAGAAATTTCTCTTATTCCTTACCGAATGAAGAGGAAAGGTCGGAAACAGGGCTCAGAAAAAAAAAAAGACACGTCACCCGGATCAAGACAAAGTTGGGGCCGTATCTCGCGCGCAGAAATTGGTCAACGGAACAAATGGGAGCATTCGAAAAATCTTTACTTTTTGTCGCGAGACGGGTGGGGCTGGGGCGCGCAAGCGCCATGCGGCTGGGGGAAAGGGACGCTTCGGTCTACGTCCAACGTCCCTGAAAAAAAGGGGACATTAAAGGGAAAAGAGAGGGTGCGGATAGATACTTAATCTTCTCTGCGAGAGACAGCGAGGGGGATCGGCTCAGGAGGGTCCTGAAATTCCAAACTGTCGCAACAGCTAGAAAGCCGGCCAAGACTGGACACGTTGTTGCAAACTCGCGTGGTCGCTCAAGACTTCCCAAGGCTAACTGGGGAGCGGACCGAACATCACCTCCCACCGTAGTGGGAAGGGAGGTGAAGGTCCAAGACGCGACCGAAAAATTACCAAAAAAAAGATGCAAGGCGGCGTTCCAAGCGAAGACATCATCGACAGACTTCGTAAGGAGCAAGAAGGGGTTCGGAAAGACTCTCAAACAACAAAGGAGGATTATTAAAATGGAAACCACCTCGGCTGGCGCCTACGAATCGGAGGTTTAAAGAAAAAGTCAATTCAATACAGCCGAGTAAAAACAGTATTTGTTAAGGGAGGAAGGTAGACCACCGACTATGCAAATACCTTTGAGGGGGGTTAAAGTCCGCGACAAGTGCCGAATAAAGTCTTCCAGAGATCGCTCAAAAAATAAACTCAACCAAGGAATACTCTCACGGAGGTCGAGATGTGGGACCGTCAGACTGAAGTCCAATCGACCGAGCACGCGCCGAAAATGCCCGAAAAGAGCCGAACACGATCCGGCACAGATCGGGGTACCTAGATGCCCGGTGCTTTTGGCCCAAAGAGCGAGAGGGGGACGGCCGTCAAAGGCCGCCCCAAGAATTTTTCTTGGGCTCAAGACGCATCGGTAACAAAGGTCCATCGGTTTACCTCGAGAGGGGAAATTGGTGTCGGGAAAGTTTTACTGGCCAAAACAGAAGAAGACGGAGAGGGGAGAACAAACTCTATTGATCCGGAAAGGCATTGGTCTAGACATGGGACCCCAAAAAATGGCTACTGATTCGGGAAGCAAAAAATCCAGAAAGTCGCAGAGACAAAAAATCTCCAAGAGGAGAAACACAAAAAGCGGCGAAGAGGGTCATAGGGCGGAGAGTCGTCATACGCACAGCGCAGGAAGTAGAACAGCTATGAGAGGAAAGTACCAGAAAGGGTGGACAGTAGGTCCAACTCAGACTCTAAGACCTCTTCAGAGGAATCCATAAAAAAAAGCCCGATGCGAAGAGCGGTTGACCGTCTCGAAGGATTGAATCGACTTTGGGTGAGAAAAAAGGGAAGAAGGAAAAGAAAAAAAAAAGGGGAAAGCTTTTTGTTTGACCAATGGAAACACTATCGAATACGCGGCCGTTTTCATTCCATACGTAGGGGGAACAACCGGGGCGAAACAAATCGCCACGGGCCGGAGGGGGAGAGATTTCGGACGCGTACCAAATGTGAAAAAAAAGCGGGTAGGGGATCCATCTGAAGTACGGGGAGAAGGGGGTGAAACCGGACCGAATACGAAGAAGACGCTGCTTGGGAGAGCTTCGATACTATCGGAATCAGGGGGGACTGTTCTCTACGGTGCGAACGGAAGGATCTTTAATCAAACGAAAGAGAAGTTGAACTTTCTTTTAGAGAAATCAGCAAGTAAAAGAAACCCCTGAAGATGGTGACCTAGAGGAGTCAGGGGGAGACAGGGCACGAACAAGGGTAAATGTCGGGGTCGCCGTGACGGGTCAATGGGAGGGAAGCTTCAAGGGTCAGAAGCTGGAGAAAAGCGGGGATCGGGTAGCCCAGGAGTTGTAAGTTAAAGTTTTGGAAGCACATTGAGAAACATCTCAAGAAGAAAGGGGAAACACCAATGAATTCCGGGAGTGTCCAGAACCGGGATAGAGAAAAATGGGACCAAAAAAAATGTCAACGTGACTGGGGGATTAAGGTTAGTTACTTAATCCGGAGGTTAGTAACATAAAAAGTGAATTTCGTCTGGCACGGGAGGGGGACCGGGAGGATAATGGGTGACAGAGGTCCGAAGAGATACTATTTCACTGGAAAGGGAATTCAACAAGAGGAAGGAGTTTGGACACGAGTACGGGGTGTGAACCCGTTCAAAGGTTGAGGGGTGTTGCATCACGAAGGAGTGGCATTTTCCAAAACCATCAAGGCGAAAGGGTGTTTGGCAACTGTGAATGGGGACTAAAAAGTGTGGGGGAATGGACACAGACACGACAGGGGGAAGAAACAATTTTCCAACCAGCAAGTCCATGTGCAGCAGAGCGGCAAAGCGTCCAGGTGCGATCAAACAAAAAACAAGTCTAAGAGGAAAGGAATGATACAGGTCCTCGGGAGGTCCGGAGAGAAGAAAAAACTACCTGACGGAGAGGGTGGAAAAGGGATCAATTCAAAATGTCCTCCTTTACCCAATAACAGGGGGGGACAATGTACGAAAAACCGTCAGAGAAGTTGCGGTTTGGAAATGGGTCAAGACAATCGTGCTAAAAACACTTCAGGGGGAAAGACTTTACCACCAGAAGGAAAAAAAATTCACGGGTGACTTCAACGAAGTGAAAATCTCTCGGGAGGAGACATGTCCACCACCTCCAAGCACGCACTGAAAGAAACAACAAAAGCGGAACGCAAAATCAAGCTTAAATGGTGAATATCGGGAAGGACTAAATTTCACGGGTGACAGAAGGGGGGCCTGACAATTGACGCGATCGATGGGAGAAAGACCATGAATACGGATTCAGAAAAAATGCTCGGGGGAACGTGTTCACAATCGCAAGGGGAAGGAAAAAGAACATTACAACTAACGTGCGGAAGTCAAACGGATAATCAGATGGGAGGACAAAAAAAAGACAGACAAGCATGCACAACTCCTTCCACCTGTTAAAAAACCGGGGAAGAAAAAACCCAGACTACCAGATCGGACTCTATTTGGAACATTTTTGAGCCTGCTGAAGTGAGAAAGTGCATTCGTCAAACCGAACGGAAAAAACTTCGGGAGGGAGCACGCTCACCTAAACCAGGATCGAAAAAAAGAGATCCAGTAAGAAGAGAGAGCGCCCAATCTCGGCCGAGAAATGAGAGGGCGAAGGCTAAGACCATCGGGTCCCCTGACGCATAAAGGAGGGGGGGGGAGAAGGCAAGAAACGGTCGAAAAATTTTGGTAGCGTTCAAATCAAATCTATAAAACAGGTACTGATTGGGGGGGATACAAATGGAAATTGAAAATGAGGAAAGTCAAGGGGGGAGAGCGGAGAAGGGCTGACTTTTCCCAAGAAAAACTTTCAACGTAGGGCAGGCCCGACCAAAGCGACAAATTAGAAATAAGCGAATCAGCGCAAGCCTCGGTCAAAAAAGCAAGTTCTGGCGGAGAAAGGAAGTCAAAGTCGAGGGAAGATAGAAAATAGGCAAAAAGGGGGGGAAGCGGAAAACCTCAGCGAGGGGGTTCGATGGACGCTTCGCCAGAAGAGAACTATGCGAGAAGCTTTGAGAAGGGCCGGGAGAAAAAGTTCGGCTGTCTAATCATGTCTAAACGGATATGGATCAACGAATCAAAAGCGAAAAGGGTCCAGGTGATCAAGACTTCAGACCCCTTCTCACTAAAACGCGTGGCAAGGAAAGAAAACGCGGGGCTCACAGACGCACCTGTAAAAGCCTATGACTTTTTTTCGCTCTCGTGAGCGCAAAAAAGTTCAACTGGGAGGGAAAGGGACGTACGTCAGAAGAGAGAGGCCAAAGAAAACCACTCATTGAAATCTTGAAGTCGGGACACGATCTGGGGAGAGAGGGAAGGGCTCGCTGCGCGAGACTATAATGCTTGGGGGAGTCGGGGTGATGGCCTGATCTGAAGGGACAGCACAGAAAATCGGGGAAAAAGGGTCCGTGCGAACTAGGTGCAAGGGATCTCTTGTAGAAAGGCCAAGACTGGACCGGAGAAAATTCAAGGGGTAAGAGGACAAAGAAAGCACCTCCCACCTTTATGGGGGCCATAGTATGGGGGGAGGAATCCCGCTCGTAAGCAGGAACCCCGACGAATAAGTATTCCGATAGGAGTCGAGACATCCGAGACTTGCTAGGTCAGAAAGAAGTGGGGGGTTAGGACATAGAAGAACAACAACGGAGGAGGAGAAAATTCAACCCACCTCGTGCAGTCCTAAAATGAGGCGATGCTGCTCTACTCCTGACTTAACTGAGAGGGAGGAGAGGGGGGAAAAAAAGGGGATCTTGATCGGAAAAAAAACTACTATTACCACTAAGTTTGAGGGTGCAGGGGAAGGTCACCTAGGGGAAAACATTGGAAGGGGGCGCGAAAAAGTACTAGGGAACTCAACGCAGCGACCACGCAGTTAAGTCATTTGACACCGGGAGGGTTCGAGAGGGAGAAAGTGCAGACTGAGGGAAAATGAGACGCACAGCTCGTCTGCGAAGCGAAGCAAGGAAGACTCGATCCGGCACAGATCGTTTTAACCTAGAGGCCGGTCTGAAGAAAAAATATCGCGTAGTGAAAAAAGGAACGTCATCCCATCGCAAAGGGGAAAGGGGAAGAAACTAAAGTCTATCTACACCAACGAAGCGGTTTCTCGGAAGCCGCTCCAGTGTCGGAAGACCACCGCGCGAGATAGAAGGAGGCCACGCAGTGAACCGGGAATTTAAGTCCGGGAGAAACAGAAAAACACCTGGCGCTGAAGGAGGGAAGAACTCCGAGAAAATGAGGCCGAAATGAGAAGATCTCCAGTCATCAAAACGAGCGGCGACAGCGTGGAATTCTTTATACTTCACAAAAGAGCTGGAAGGAGAACCAAAGATGAAGACAACTGGGGGAAGATAGTCAAAACGCGACTCTAAGTACGGTACCGCTTCGCCAGAAAAATGAAACGTAAAAAAGTACAAACGGGAGCGAGGAAGTACCTTAAAATGATGAGCAAAATGTATGGGGGGGTAAAAAAAAGACTAGGTGCACAAGAAGCGAGCGAAAAAGGGAGGAGGGGTGATTTGTTGCAAAAAAAAAGAAGAAAGGATCGATCTAGAAGGGGGGAATCGGATCACTCGAATTCCCACAATCGAGGCAAAAACTCAGGAAGAGGGGCCGAGAGAGAGGGGTGCGCAACTACCATGTCGACAGGGGTAGTCGTGTCAAGAAATACGAGGGGGAGGGAAGTGAGACAAAAGAATGAGGAGGGAGAAAATACAAGGCAGCCGGAGTTACACTCTAACTATCGGAAAGGGTTAAGGGGGGTGAGACAGTGGGAGACCGAGGGGGAGGCGTTTAAAACTACACAAAACTCGGAATTGAACAGGTCGGTGGAAGAAAAAGGCTCGCAATCATCTCCGGGAACAACCTGTCTCTATTAAAAAAGATGAGTTGGGGGTTGAATGCGAACAGGGGGGGGAAAGGTCGGGTGGAAAAAACGGGCTGTTCTTTATTTACCAGAAGGGGGAGCACAAAAGGAAGGAACGGGGAACGAAAAGAAAAAAAAAGTTGTGTGGGGGGGTTCTTGTTTAAGGCTGCGAAAAGAAAGTCAAAGCAAGGAAAAGGCACGATAGGGACGGCTGGTCTCCTATACGAGAGGCCTTGGAAGGCGCAACCGTGAGGGAAAGAGTTCCAATTTCGCAAAAAATACGATCGTCCAAACTAGGATGGGTCGGTCATGGGGGCGGGTGTATAGGGGGGAGGTGGTGACATATTCACTCCGCGAGATTAACAGGAGGGGGGGAGAAAACAAGTTTCTTCTTGGGGTCCACCGTCTACTTGCAAGGGAGAACTGGGGGGGTGGGGGTGTTTCAGAACGAAGTGAACTTTTACCCAAAAAGAAGAGAAAAATGTGCGAATTAACGGGGGGTTAACGGGGGGAAGTACCCCTGGGGGGTGTCCCTGCTGACACCCCAACGGGGGCACAGAATCGCTTCAAGGGAAGATGTGGAAGAGGCGTCAGGAGAGGGGGAAGGGGATCTAAGACAAAAGAGGGGGAGGAGAGAGAGGATAAAATTCCTCTTCAACCGCGACCTACAAAGCCTGAGAACAGACTTCGCGGGGGGGGGGTCAGTCGGGAGGAAAGGACACATCCCTTTTAGGACAATTAACCCGGACAACCGGTAGAGTAAGGGAGGGGGAAAGGTAAAACGCAAACAAAAAAAAAAAATCACATTTTCCGCCAAAACATACTAAAAATTCAAAAGTGGAATTAAAAAAAAATGCAGATCTCCTTCGTCTAAATGTCACCATCCGAGGAGCACGAAGCAAGCACCGACCGAAAACGCCCTCTTATGGGTAGAAAGCTCGCGCCAAAGGAAGATTGACTATGTAACCGGGAGGACAAGGAAAGAGCTCTTTTCTAACGGCAGAGGAGGCATAACCTGAGGGCGGATGGTACAGCGCAAAGGGCCGCAACCCAAGAAACCGACAAAATGGCGCCATCACCGTCTGACAGTAGGGGGGGGGGAAAACTGACGTCAATAAACAAAGCGAACCAGACAGGGGCACCGTTGGCGAAAAGAACTCCTCAGAAAACTACTCGCAGAAGGAATCGGGGGGGGGAGGGGTGCGCAACGCTGAAGTGCGGAGAAAGTTCTTGGGGTCGGCAACCTACCGGAGAAAAAAGGGGGAAAAAGGAAATGGCCGTATCGCCAAGGGGAAGGTAGCACCAGGAAACAGGTCCAAAATGGGGGGGGGTTTGAACTACGAATAGAAGTATCCAAAGGGATCCTAAAATTTAAGGCGAGAAAGAATCGGGGACCGACCTGCACTCTCTACGAAGAAGGGGGACAGAAAGGTCAAAAATGGGGGAACGGGAAACCAAAGAATACCTCCTTCAACTTGGTAAAAGGAGGGGGGAAACGTAGAAGGGGGGAAGGAAAAAAGGGGAACAGAAAGAGGGGGCCGCGATGAGAGGGGATTCTTTTTCCAAATCAACGACGAAAGGAAAGGTCGAAGCGCGGAGCAACGAGCTTGATCATCAAAGACATCTCATAATATCAACTGTAAAAAGATCTATCCGCATCGGGCAAAAAAAGTCTGGAAAGGGAAGAATCCAGTCTTAAGGGAAGGGGAAAATATCTAAAACAATTCTTGTCCAAAGCAGGGGGAGAGCTGGTCGCAAAAGGGGGGGGGGGGGGCGGTAGAAAAACTTTCGCCGCCGTAAACCGCACGCTTTGGTGAGAAGCTGCAGAATCGAATCTCAGAAAAAAAAAGAGAGGGTAATCCGGGAAGAGAAAGGGACGGGTAAAACAGGTCCGAAGAAAGTAATAAAGCACCCATGAGCAATCGCGTTGGACCATCCTCCGCCCTCGGGTTACGGAACAACCGGACATGCACCTTGAGCTATCGAGAACACCGCTGGGGAGGGGTCGCCGCCGTCGGTGGCGCCACCGCTCCATGAATGCCTTTGGGCAAAGGGCGGACTTCGTAAAAAGAAAGAGGGTCCCTAAGAAAAAACCATAATTCAGGAGGTAACGTCTGTTCAAGGGAGCGCATAAAAAATGGACAGGGCCGGACGACGACAAGCGTGAATCGTCAGGGTGGGTCATGCGGGAAGACTTGCGAAAAAAACGACGCAACGGGGGGACGAACTGACTGGCGCGTGTTGGAGAGGGTCGGGAGCCTATCAAGGGGGGCAAGGGGGGACGTCGGGAAGGGGGTTCGGCGGACCCGGACAAGCAAAGGAACCACCGGTGAGGGGGTGTAATTTAGGTGGGACCGATCCAAGCGAAAATCTGGAAACCAACGAAGGAGCCTCTTCGCTGACACGCTAGGGCGGACTAACAGCGAATCGCGTCGTAGGCGACTCAACCTAGGTTCGCAGATAGAACAAACAAAAAAAAAACTTATAGGGAAAAAGAAGAGAGATTAGAACCCAAATCTTTCGCCGCGAAGTCGGGAGGCGAGATGATCAAAAGGGCAGTTGAAGGGGAGTCACGCGGAATGCGACTGGATCTAAAGAACTATTCCCCCTACCGGGGAGGTGCAGGAAGAGGAGGGAACAATGCCGACGTCCGCGGCCAATAACGGATGAGGCGCTCATCTCTCACCCACTGAACATAATTCTGAAGGGGAGTTGCGGAATTAACAGTGAAGAAGGGGAGAAAAGCTAAGGACACAGAGAGACCTTCAGCCAAGAGGGGGGGGAGCCGATCAAAAGATCAGGCACAGAGAGTTGGAGGGCTGAAGTCCAAGGGAGGGATGGGCCCCGAAAAAGGGGAAAGAGAACAAGGAAGAAACAGACAGGCCTGGAGGGTCGTCTCACTGGGGCGTCGAGCGACAACCGTCAACAGAGTTTTTCAAATAGGGGAACAAGGGACGGCGTGCGCCAAACTCTTCGGGGCTGAGAGGCCACATAGGGAAAGGGGACCGGCATGGGAAAAAACCCTAAAATGAAGAGGAGGAGTCTCGGGGAGATCTCCTAATACGACACGAAAGAAGAGCAGTAATCACAAAAAAAGGGAGCAAGCGGTCAAACAGACTAGAAAAGTCTCAAAAAAAAAACACGCGCAGCGGCGACAGTAGGAGGGACAGGAGACCAGAATTTTGGAAGGATATTCCCAATGACAGAGTAACGCTTGACCGCCAGAATGCAGCACCGAAAGGAACAATGAGCACGGTCTGAGATGATGAGCAGACTTGGAAAAGGGGATCACGTGATCTAAAAAGGGAAGGTCTAGCTACCGTGAAAGGGGAAAAAATAATGGGGGGGGTGCCAACGACGCCTGTCGGATAAAAAAAAAAAAAAAGCAAACAAAAACACCAGAGAATTCTGTCCGCAATCTAAGGGAACCGGGGGACACGCCCAAACGGAAAAGAAAAACGGTATATAGGGGGCTGTCCCAAGGGGGAAAAGTAAGGGAGTCCCTTCTTCTGAGGGCTGTGGAAAAAGTGGAAAAAGGATGAGATGCGGAAGAGAGTTCTCTACTCCCTGTGAAGAAACGGGGGATAAAAGAGCGTAGCAAATGTGAGGGCTGCATGGAGAACGGGGAAAAAGTCGTACTCCACATCAAGAGGAAAGTTGGAGACCGTCGGTAGAAGAAGGCTTCAGAAAAGTCATCACTCAATCGAAAGAACGAGGCGTAGGGGAGGGGTGTTCAGGGGCGTTCTCAAGGGGGTGTAAAAGGATGTGCGGGGGGCAAAACGGGGGGGGGATTGGACCCAGTCTCTAATTCCGGGGAAGGACTGGAGAGGGAAAAGCAAGTGGGTTGGGTCGGTTCGGGAAAGATTAATCAATCCTCAAATACAGGGGGTCAATAAAAACATAATAGAAGGGCGTGGAGAAAAAGATATGATGGAAAGACGCGGAAAACGGGAGGGGTCAATCACGGGGGAAATGGGGTAGCGGAGATTAATAAAAAAGAATCTTGTCTTTCGGGGCTGGGTAGGGGACGGAGTTCATCGGGGGGGGAATCGGAGGCAGCCGAGAGATTTCACGTTCGTTGAGTTAAAAGGAAACTTCAATGAGTGCCCCGCGTACGGGAAGCTGGAGGGGGGGGGGGGGGAAGGAACGAGGGGAGTTACACTGGGCCCAAAAAAAAGCAAGGCGGAGGGAAAACGGGTTGAAGGTAAGTGTATTCCCAAAGGTTGGGGGGGGATGAAGGACACGCGAAAAACTCGGAAGAAGGGGAAATTTATTATCTCGAAGCACGGCCGGAAGAATACTAAACAAACGTATAGGAAGGGGAAAAAGGAGAGATACAGACAATTCTTAAATACCCACCGCAATCGGTTTGACAGTTGGAGAATTTCCTGAGTCGCATTACACCAAACAAATGGGGAAAGTACAAGGGGAAAAAATGAAAAAGTTCTCGGATGGGAGTTTGGAGGCACCAATGAACACAAAAAAGGGTCCGAAGAAATCGGGGGGAAAAGGAGAAGTTAACGGGACCTTCAACTAGGGAAATGATCAATCGGCGGACGATGCACCACTCGAGCGAAAAAAGGCCGACCGAAAGGGAACCTCCCGACTTCTTGTTATGAAGCTCCGGGCAAGGGGACCGTAGGAAAATTGGCCAAGAAAAGACTATTACAATTCTAGGGGGAGAAAGCCCAGGAGGCGGGCGAGACAAAATGGCTCGTGAAGGAATGGGCTAAAAGACATGGGGACGGGAACCAAGACAAAAACTCGAAAAGGTCAAAGCTTAAGGAGGGGGGAGACACGAAGACCATACACGCCAAGAACAAACCTGGGAAAACGTTGACGAAAGACCTCCGAAAAAAAGACTCATCGATGAAGGGGGAGCCGGGAAAGGGTCGGGCAGGGAGGGCAGAACCTACCGGGAGTCAAACGGTAGAGACTGTGGAGGAAGCTAAACATCGGGTAGCCCTAATCGAAAGGGCAGTGCCTAGCTCGTATAAGATGCTCCAATCGTACGAGATGCAGGAGGAGGCAGACTCATAGGGTCAAATTCCAGCAACGATCGTCATCCCTGTGGAACGAAGAAGGGCGACTTTAAGAGGAGGCGCCAAGATAAATCCGGGGGCCCTTAATGGGGGAGAGCAAGGGGATTGCCGGAATTTATACTAAAGGTCGGCAGGAGGGAAGACGTAAGGGCTTCATTGGGCAAAAACATCAACGACTACTTCACCGTCGACGCGCCCGACCGATTATCTCACGACTCACAGAAGAGAGGAAGAATACTGGAAAAACAACCTAAGGGACGCGCAATTCGGGGAGAATCTTACTAATTTTCTCTCGAGAGCGGTGACTATCTGCCACATTGAGGGGTCAACGCTGGGAAAACGCAAGAGCGGTTTGTCCTCAAATGAAAGAGCTCGAACCGCAAAAAGGTGGGGATAATCACTTTATCAGCAGACAAAAAGGAGGAAGCAAAGGTATAGAGGCTTCGAAAATGCACGAAATTGAGGGGGTCAAGGATAATTCCCAACAACAGGCGGCAGACGCGTTCGATCCAGAGCTAGACGCTGGGGGGCGGTAAAAACTGCCGGAATCTTTAGCTTGGAGAAAAACCTCTGTCCTTGGCGCCTATTAGGTAAAAGGAAGATCTCCAGTGCCAGCTGCTTCCCAGTGAAGTCTGCGTGCGTCACGACCAACTAGAAAAGGTCCATCACGACCGGAAGTCTAAAGGCTGGGCAAGATCGGGTGCCGGACGTCCTTAAGTCTCGCTGCGCGGAGGAACTATCTCTTGAAAGTTTCTCTATTCAGGCGTGCTGGGCGAAAAACGAGGGGGGGAAACCTAGGAACTGAAAGGTTGAACTGCGACGGGGGGGGGGAAAGGACGCCAGACTGGGCAGATCGGCAGGGGCACGGGGGGGCGAGGAAGAACAGGGGGAAAGAATGTCCCACCCGGGGTAGGGGTGGGGAATAGATGAAGAAGCCAAGCCGGAAAAAACGAAGACTGGGGGGAGAAGACGGAAAAAGAAAAACGCTGGGCGAGGAGAATCATCAGCCAAGTAGGGAAAAAAGAGGGGTGGGGTAAAGCTATAACTAAAAAAAACTTTAAGGGGAGGGGGAAAAGAGAGTGCACAACCCAACCAGCTACTACGAATGTCGAAGCGGAGGCTAAAGCATACGAGAAGACAGGGGAAGAGGGACTCAGTCCTGGAGGTGGGGAAGAGGCGGAAGCTTGGATAGAAACTCTTCAAAGGCCTGTGGGAGTGCTGGGAAGGGGAAAAACCAAGGTGGAAAGACTTAGACTGAAAAAAAGGCGAGGGGAGCGTCAAGAAGAAAACCAATCATCAAGTTAGGGGAAGGGAGTGGCGATAAGTTGGGGGGGGGGAAAGCATACTGCCGGCCCACTATCAGATCAAGCGGCCGCGTCTCCGGGAGACGACAATGCAGAAGAGGGGGGGGATCGCAGACAGGATCTGGGAAGGACTTGGACGATGGGCCCATTAGGAGTTGACCCATCTAGTCGGAGAAATGGGACAGGAGGGAGTCCCATCATTCTGGGATAGGAGATCAAAGTATAAGACGACACTACCGTCCATTGATCATAAATAGGGGAAGGTGGTCAGGTGACGCAAACCAATCGGAGATCTGAAATGGCACAAAGAGTAAAATTTGCCCGGGTTACTTAAATGGGTCTGACATGGGAACCAGAACTGGCCTGGCCAGGAGAAAAAATGAGGAGGCGGGGAGCCGATGATCAGAGTAGACACAAACCTCTTAGGCGGGAAGATTGACTCTGCAGTCGACATAGATAACAAGAAAAAAAATCTGGACGTTCTATCACCAGAGAGGAGTGACTTCTACGAAAGGGGGGCATATATCACTACTCTAAGAAGATTCAAGTAAAGAACAGAATGGAAAGGACCAACAGCGGACTAGAAAGAGGATGAGCTTAACGTTAAACTCGTGGAGAAGGAGAAAGGTAGGGAGACGTCGATTTAGTCAGTCGGGTGGAATTGGTTGCAAAACAAAAAAGACGCCCTTATCTACGCGGCCGACTGGGTCAGCAGAAAAATAGTCCCAAGGAGACAGTCCACGCCGGAAGGAGAGAATTTGATTCAAGATTACAGGGTGGGAAAGGGTAGTCAGTGCCTCTTCTATCAGGGGGGAGTGGCGAGAAACCGAGGAGGAAGTGCTGAGGCCGCATTCTCGGGGAGCAGAGGGGTAAAGCAAATCGGGCGGAGGACACTTTGGGAAGGGGGGCGAGGGAAGGTGACGAAGGGATCAGTGAAGAAACAGTCCTAAGTTAGCCAAGGTCGGCTGATGCAGGGAGCATCAGGAAGCACCCCTGCAAGGTCGGGGAGCGAGGCGTAGTCTTGGGGGTCGGAGGAGTCAGGGGGGTGAGGGGGGAGAAATTTAGGGTCAGGCGTGTCTTTAGGGACGGGGCAGGGGTGTCTCAGTGGCAGTCGCCAATTAAGTGGGTAATTGGGTAGGTGTGCGGAGGGGAGAAAACTCAAGAGCCCTTAGCAAAAACAGGACGTGCAAAGAAACAGGGATATATTCCAGGGGCGGGCAACTCAAGGATGGAAACCTGTCCATTTGACGAAGGAAACTTTCATACCAAAAAGGGTGGAGGGGGCCAAGGACGGAAAAAGGGAGGTGCTCGGGGAGGGGGGGGAATCGGGGGTAGTCCTCACGGGGATTTCACGGAGTGAGGAAACCGTGTAATGGTGGGGAACATTCAACACCGATTACTTTTCCCGCGGAGGAACTGTGAAGGGGGGTGGTGTTCAGGAAAACGGGGACGTGACGTTTTAAAAAACCTCAGCGATGAACCGGGGTTTCCCACTTGGTTACTACACAGGAGGGGGTGGAGGGGACACCGAAGGAAGGGGGACACCGAAAAGGGCCCAAGTTGGAGTATAGCTCATCGGAAAGG
>Ga0179593_1571459_pt1 | contig 14640 bp, 16 predicted proteins | sample CZODoug2_1_08_16_FD_185931 | JGI IMG/M metagenome (GOLD analysis project Ga0179593, IMG submission 185931) | Vadose zone soil fungal communities from Angelo Coast Range Reserve, California, USA - CZODoug2_1_08_16fungal (PacBio error correction) | ecosystem: Environmental > Terrestrial > Soil >...
AGGACCCGAAAGAAAAAACAGGTAAGGTTGTTGCGCAGGTCGTGGCACAAAAAAAAGACCGCACGGTTCAAGGGAGGGAGGGACGGGGAATTAAACCCACAACCCAATCGGGACCTCTGCCGGCGGGGCTTCGTCCGTTTTAGGCTAGGGGGCGGGGCGTATCATTGTAAAAGGGGCCGAAATGGTCAAATCCCAGACCCCAAAGGGCACTTCAGATCCGTGGAAAAGGTCCCAGCGAACAAATAGGAGGGGTTTTAAAAAGGAATAATAAAAATAAGATAACACTAGGCGTATGGAAACGGGGATCGAACGGAAGTGCACCGTAAAAGCCTAGTGGGGACCCCCAGGGAAAAAGGCCGGTGAACACGTACCCTTCTCCGACCGTCCATGGAAGGCCTCTCATTTCGTGCCACAGACTTGGGGATGAAAAGCCAATCGCGGAAAGGATCATTTTTTCGGGCGATCACATAACGAAAAAAGCCTGGAAGGGAATAAAAACCGGAGAGGGAACTTCGGAGAGAAAACGCAAAAAAAAAATCCAGATCGTCGGACGGGCGGTAGGGGAAAACACCCGCTCAAGGAGAGGCCATGCGAGTTTCCGTCTCAACCCTAAGGAAGACCGCGTTACAGAAGGGGGGGAAGACTTAAGAGGGGGGACTTGAAGCAACAATCTTCAAGGCAGTGTTCGAACTGGAGGAGAAAACGTGGGGGGGAAAAGCGCTGCGCAAGAAATCGGCAAATCCGAGTACCGGAATCCGCCAAGGAAAGGGACAAGGTCGAGAAAATAGGGGGAAAAAAGGGGCGCTGGTAAGGTGTCCAGAAAAAAAGCGCTCCCGAAAGGTCGTCAAGAGATCACATGCAAATAGAGGGGATAAATTCTGGGGTTCATGGCGGGGTGAAAATTTTAAAAAAGGGATCTGTGTCTCGAAAAAACGAAAAACCGCGAGAAAGGGGGTTCAATAAAGACGTTCCGAGGGGGCAGCACTGGATGTTTCTTACTTTGCACTTAAAAAAAACCGGTCAAAAATCCAAAGTCAGGTGTTTGCGATTAAAGTTCAAGAAAAACAGGAGAGGGGGTCGCTTCGGGATAAGGTCGTCGAGGGGCTCAGTTTTATCAAAGGCGAATGGGAAGGTTGGGAAAAAAAAGGGCTAAAAGGTTGGCAAGGGTCGCTCTCATCAAAAAAATTCATGGGTGTGTGAGCGTAAGTTCAGTGGGGAAAAAAAGGCAACGAGAATCCTATCTGGCACCCATGCTGAATGCGAACAAGAAAAGGAAGCGAAAAAAGGATGTCGCGGGGGGAGGCCTCGAAAAAATGGAAAAAAAAAAAAAAAAGGGAACGAGCATACTTTTAGCAAAACCGAAGGGGGAAAAAAAAACTCATCGTGAAAAGAAACTCCTCAAAAGAGGGTTGAAAGAAAAAGCCGAAGGGTCCCTTTCACGCGCCATGATTCCTGGGTGCGGGGGGGGGGGCGTGGGTGGACGCGTGCCCCACGGAAAAAAACCAGGAGGCCAAAGCTGCGAGGCTTGGGGCCTTTTATGGTCAAGGAGGGGGGCGGGCCAAAGGGGGAAGAGGGGGAATTCATCAAAGAAGGGTTGGACTCTGAAGCCGGCTGGGCAGGGGGCACCAAGATATCAAAGCCAGGAGGGTTAAAAAAGCGGTGAAAAACGATCACAATCCCCTGAAAACCAGTCGGTGGGGGGAAAAGTGAGAAAAAAGCCCTGCCGAGTGTGGGGGTGTTCATGGAGAGTTCTCCCACTAGAGCGTAGGGGAAGCCTGTCAAGCTGGGGGTCCTCGAGGAAGGCTGCTTCCCCTTCCTTACTAGAAGAAGAAAAACTTCACTCGTAAGGCCGGCGTTCGAGAGGAACACATGAAGCCAGCGGGCGGGAGCGCGGAAATCGTGACCAACGGGGAAAGCAGAAAATCAGGCTTGAGAGCTTTTCAACCCATGGCGGGAAGCCGGTAGGAAGCAACTGCCATGGACCTCAGCGTTCCCGGAGAAGCCGGACGTCAATAGAAAAAGGAGAATGCTGTGAGGGTAAGTCTCGGGGATCAAAAAACACGCAACCATGGGCGTGCGGGGGGGACGCCGGCGGGGCGGCGGGGGCACGACAAAAAAATGAACCTCGCGGCCACCCCGCCGAGGGAAAAGGTGAGACCCACAGGGAGTCAAGCAAGAACGCCCGGAGGGAGGAGAAGGATAACCCTCTCAGTAGGGTAGGGGTTGGGCAAAACTAACTTGCTTTCTGAAATAATCCAGAAAAAGTAATAAAAGCGAGGGGGGGCTGTCCTTTCTGAGGAGGCTATTCGAAACTTTGGGGAGGGCAACCAGGAGGTTTCTTTTACCCCGCCTAGGAGGGGGAAAAATCCACTGGTATATCCAGAAACAAAGAGATTTTGTTTCAAATCGTAAAAAAGACCATAACTGAGGGCGAAGACTCTTGCAAAGGGGAACGATCAAATCGACCCATTGGGAGAGTAAGAATCTAAGGAAAGGGCCGAGAAAGAGAAAAGACACGAAAGAAGATCAACCACAAAAGGTCGTCTAAGAAAAATAAAGGAGGTTGGGTGCCACTATATAATCCGAAAGGGAGCGTTAGGGGTAGCCAGACAAGGTAAAAAAATATCCCCTCCTGTAACGCGGTGTATTAGAAGTAATTGGGGTAAAAAGTTAGTAAAAATTGAACACGGAGCAAAAGAGTCGGCAAAGGGCGAGGGAGTCAGTAAACGACCGGAGGGTTTCCCTCCATCTCAAGGAAGCGGAGCCAGGGGCGACATTTCACGTGGTGTTGGGTATCCAGGGAAGGCCTTCCTAACGAAGAGTCCACATCAAACATGGGTGAGAAGGGGCCCGCTCCCCGAAGAAGTGGACTCTCAATAGAAAAACGTCATCACTGAGCCATCCTGAAGGGATCAGGATGAAACAGTCTTCTAAGGACCATGGGGGGAGACAGTATTTTGGAAAGGGGGGGGACTCAGGGGGGAACGGGATTAACTAGGATATCGTGAAACGGGGACAGGAACAGGAAAACAGAAGAGAGACGGGGGCGTCCGGACATGACCGGGGGCGTTGGTGGGGGCAGTTCGAGAAAAACTCGTAAACGAAAAATCATAGAAGGGCGGAAGGGTGACCCGCCGGGGATTTGAGAGGAAGGAAGAATCCAAGAAAACGCTAGCCAAAGTGGGTTTTCAGGCGCAGAGAAAAGACCACAAAAAAGTGACGCGAAAGGCCCTGGGGGGGGGTTTGTTGGAAAGAGACAGGGGAACGACAACTCAAAGATCGAGGGCGATTCACTCAACATACACAAATCACGCAGGTTCTAAACCGCAAAACAGCTGGGAAATGCAGAAAAGGGTGCAAATCGGAAATTGACTCCCGGGGGCACTACAAGAATCATAAGGGAAAAGTCCCGGGAAACTAGATGGCCCACTCCCTAGTGTTCGCAGCTAAATAGGATGGGGCCAGAAATCGCTCTATTGAAGGGCCGCCGAGGACGCCGGGAAAGGGTAGACCCGGGATCGAGTCGGAGAAGTCATGAAAAGACGAGTCCACCAAAAAGCAAAACTGTTGAAAAGATGTGGGGAAAGCTCTTCTGAAATACAGGGGGGGGGGAGAAGGTCGGGCACTGACATTAGAAACCGAGTCCCAAAAAAGGGACAGAGGGCATAAAAAAAACCAAACTAGGGAAACCACCTGTATCTGCGCCCAGGGCCAAAAAGAGAGAAAAGGGAGTGCAAAGCGGGTATCAACGAAAGTGAGCGGGACTGGGCTAAGTCTGTTCGCAGAAGCCGGTGGGAAGATCATCTCTGTCCGGCTAAGACAACGACCGACTCAGGGGGAAGGATATAGGAAAAAGGTAACCACGGAAAAAAACTTCAAACCCAGAGGACGAAAAGTTGGTTTGATCACCGCGCCCGAAAAACCACGAAAGAAGGGTATTTGAAACCCGAAATGTCAAAAAGAAGACTAAACGAAAAAAGAAAAAAACTAAAACGGGAAGCAAATTAAAACAAAAAAGACCTGTCCCCATTGTCACAGCAGCACTTTGCCAAAAGAAAAGTCCAAAAAAAAGGACTCCAAGGGGGTAAAAATGTCGAGGAAGGGGGCAGAGCCGCAAAGCAGCGGCAAAAAAAGTAGAGCCAGATAGGAGTGTTTTAAGCATAGGTTAAAGGGTTGCCCAAGAATCTTGACCGCCAGGGGTAAACGAAAAAAGTGGGAACTAACAAAGTAGGGCAACTACTCGTCCAGAAGAGAGAAAGCAGGAAATTGGCGAAGGAAAAGTAACGTAAGAGCGGAACCAGGCCATCCTTTAAACAGTGCCCGGAGAAAGAGAAACAGATTGGAAGAAAAACCAAAAACACAAAAAGTCGAGGTACCGAAAGACTTCCCATGAGAAATGGGTGACTGGGGAAAAAGAACGAGAAACCATCTGGGGGTATAACAAGCAGAAGCTCCAATGATCGTTGTCAGGATCAAGGGGGGGGCAGCGCTGCCGCAAGGCTCTTAAAAAAAACGTTGTCACGGAGTCTCGCAAAAAAGAAAAGGCTGGTAAGGCCGAAAATGAGGCGGGACTTCATCGAAGAATCCGCTTCCAAAAACACAACCTATAAAGGAAACGGGGGGGATATGCAGAAGGACCATTGGGTCCATTAGAATGCCCTGAGAATACTGCCCGGAATTGGAAGTTGAAGGCCACAAACACAAAAGAAAAAGACCCGCGTGGGAAAACAGCGAACTTCTGAAACCAGAGGGCAAAAGCGTGCGCCTTGACGTACCTTCGACAACAAAAAAGCGAATGCGTCGGGCGGGAAAAAAAACACAACAAAGGAGGATTAAAAAACTAATAGAAAACCAGCAACGGAAGAAAAGTATGGGGGGGCACGGGGGGGAACAAAATCAAAACTCAACCATTGTTCCACGGGGGTCGTTTTCGGAAAAAATCAGAAGGTCCCGGCAAGTTTCTTGGGAAAGGTGTCCAGAGGGGGGCGCTTGAAAGGGAGGTAATGAGGCAGGAAGGGTCCGGGCGCCAGGTGGAAGGATCAAGGAAAAAAAAATTGGGGGGATAAATTCAACAGCCTACCTAAAAAGTTTGGGAGACCTCGAAAATCGCTCTTGGGAAAGTCGCTCGAATTTGCTAGGCAAAAGAAAAGCCGAGGGGGGGAGGAAGAGACGGTTTCAAGCAAAGAAAAAAAGCTTGCCGATGGAAACTAAGATCCTAGGGTGTCCTCTCTAATGAAAAGGGGCAAGACTTAATTTTATCCTTCCCGAAAGAAACGGGGTCGCGACCCAGCAAACCTTCGGGAACTGGGCTTCTGGAAAACAAAAAGAAGTTCTATACCTGGGGGGGCTGGGTTGGGTGGAGGCTAAATTGGAAAGGACCCTTGCAAAGTCTCGAGGAAAAACCAAGGGACGCTTCAAAGGGGTTAGGGATCAAATGAAAAATAGAGGTGTCGTAGTTCGGCAGGGAACAAAAGGTTGGGGGGTCACCAGAGGGAGTGAAGAACCCGATTGCGAGGAAATTAATAGAAAACAGAAAATGGAAAAAAGGAGCAAAGGGGTAACACTATCGTGAAGGTCCCCCTCTGTTTGAGCGTTGAACCGAAGACTTCAAAGGAAAAAGACTGCAGAGAAATAAAAATACTTCTCTCAAAAGCTGCAATAAAAAGGTGAAGAGTTGCCAAGAACCAAAGGAACCTGGTCCAGGTTGGTGATCGGAGTGAAACTCGACCGGGGGGGGGGGTCACTTAAAAGGTTTTTTTCTGTCCCAGGAAAGCAAGAATTGAAACAATACAGAGAAACCGGGGATTCCCGGTAGTGAATCGTGGAAAAGGTGGGTCACCTCCGGTCAGGTGTAAGGAAAACTTGTGCCGGACGAATTGGGGAATAATGGGGGGGAGGGGGTTTGCCACGGAACGGCGGTCTAACTCACAGGTCCTGTAGAGGGAATCTTAAAATGGCCCATCCACGGCCTCTAATCAGGCCCAGAAATCAGGATGGGGAGAAGTGCCGGAAACGGGAAAGCACCGACATGGGAATGGGGAGGCTCATGAAAGGTGGCGCAAAACGAATGGGACACCGCGGGGAAGAGGGGTGCGAAGTAACACAAAGGGGGGGGGGGGTTCGGCTCGAAAAAGGAAAAGAAGGAAAAAAGGGGGTTGGCAAAGTGGAGAAAGGGTCAATAGATTCCTGTCCAAAAGTTGTGGGGAGGAATGATGTCAAAAGGGATAGGCCGGGACAGGACTCGCATAAAAGAAAACAAAGACAGAAGGGGGACCCCTTATTGTGGAAAGGAATGACAATTCCGGGACCGAATAAAGGCGGTTGGGGGTTGGCCGGTGGGGAAAACGGGATAAATATGGAGGGAAGGGAAACCACATATCCCGGGCTTAAGGCGGGAAAAAAGGATAAAAACGAGGGAAGTTCTCCAACAAGAGGGGGTCTGGGGGCCGAGGAAGAGGGGATGGCCCAGGACCTCACGGAGGAAAGATCTGGACTGGGTTGGAACGAAGTGCCTTGGAAAAGCGCGACCAAAAAAAACAAAAGAAAACCAAGCGTCCGTAAAAGAAAAGAAAGAACGAGTGCACAAACCCAAAAGTCCAAAAACAACAGCCAGGAGAGCGAGGAGGAACCATTTCCAAATCAGTCTATCGAATTTACATGAGGCCAATTGTGACCTATGAAACCTGGGAAGACAAAGGCAGAGGAAAAAAAAACAACCTCGAAAAACCAGGACAGCAATCGTCAAGTCGTTCAAAAACAGCAAGTAAAGCGAGGACATAAAAGGGGCATAGCTCGAACACCAAGGGGGGGGACTCTCAAAAAAAAGAACCTGGAGGGGGTTAGAAACAGTTGAAAGCGGTTTCTGGACGTTAAGGAACAAAGCTAATCGGGGGACACAGCAAGCAATCTATAAACCAAAGGAGCGCCAAAAACGTTAGAAATAGAAAAAGCAAGCCGTTTCACTTGTCCTGGTCTTTACTTCGACAAAAACTCCCTCCAAGCCTCCCCGGTCTAAAACGAAAAAAAGCCCTTGGTAGCCAAAGGGGGAAAAAATCGGTTCTGGGGGAAGTTACGGGTGTGAGGTGGGGAAAGCAGGCACTAAACTCGATGTGAGTAACCTGCCTTCTCCCGCTCCTTTCTGTCCCAGGTGTCAGAAATTGGTCACAAATCGGCCCTGGTTTTCCCTGCACTAGAATGTAAATCGGCCAGCCAACATGTCTTCACCGACTGAGTGGGAGGGACCTCGAAAGATCAGAGTCGTTCAAATCTGGTGGCCGGAGGGAAGAACTAAAATAGGATGCCATGCCGAGGAAAAACCCCAAGTGAAGATGAAAATGACGGCGTGGAATTCCTATCACCCAAGGCTTTTGATATCAGAGCTCGAAGCAAAAAGGAAAAGGAGGAGGAAAATAAAAGGGAATAAAAAAAAAAAGCGAAAAAAACGGGAAAACGAGCAAAAAAAGGGGGCAGAGTCCATGGATAGGGGGGGCGGTCGGGACTTAAAAAAGTCCGAGAACCTTCCACTAGGGACTCATCGGAAAGTCCGCAGTTGAAAATTGTCGGGCAGCCGCAAGGTCCTCTAAAGCACTCAGCTCAACAGTGTGCCCTTTGTCCTTAGACGATCTTTGGGGAAAGGACCAGAAAATAAGAACCTCAGGGACCCATTAAAAAAGAATAAAGAAATGAAAAAACGCACTGGTTTTTGGGACCCATGCGGCAATAAAGCATGGGAGTTGAGAGAGCTCAGATCAAAAAGTCTAGTAAGCCGGGTGCCGGTAGCGCAAATTTCCAGTCCGTAGGGGGGAGGGGGGGGGGTTAGAGCTTCCGGGGGGTGGGGTAGATACAGACACGTCAAAAAGAAACGTGAACAAAAAGAATACCCCCAGAAAGGGTCGTCAAGGGTTTGAAGCAAAAAAAGACGCTTCCTACAAAATTGAGGGCCCTGTTGGCTGACTAGGGCTAAAATGATTAAATCGAGAAAAAAGCAAGAAGGTCCGTCAATCTGGGAGGAACAAAAAGAATGGGCCAGGTGTTGATAGAGACACTCCCTAAAATGGGTTTTGCCCGAAAGGAGGAAGAAAACTGGAGGTTAGCGTGGAAAAACCTCTAAAAGAAAGGAAAAAAAGCAGGTCTTGTCAGGAAGTACCCAAAAAGCAGCTAGGTCTTTAAACCGGCTCCATGCCGCAAAAAGGAAGGAAAAAAAAATCTGAGACTCATATCAGACAAAATGAAACAACCCGGGTTCTCATAAAAAAAAAGAAAAAAAACCGGTCCAACGTGAGGTCTCCTTAAAAGATCTTTCCACCGGGGGGGAAAGTTAGGGGCGTAAGAACCTTGGTCAAATTTAACCCGCAAGAGGAGCAGGGGGGTGAAAAAGAGGAAAGTAATACAGGAAAACACCCGTTGACTTAGAAAAAAAAGCGGGGGAGTCCCTGGAAAGCACTAATGAAAGGAACAGAACAGGAATATGAGCAGGAATTCTTTAAACCTGGGAACGAACCACACCGAGGACTTAGGGAACTCAGAGAAGGCGGCGACACCCAGGTCATACATCCTGCTAAAGCCGAGCTCAAGGGGGGGCGCGAATCGAAACATAAAGAATTTCGAAGACTGTTACAGAAATCCGGGGTATATTCCGTCCGATGGAAGGAAAGGAACTATAGGTATGAGGCAGCATCAAAAAAACCCAGTCTAACTAAAAGGGGTAGGGGGAGAAAACGAAAAAACCCCCGATAGAAGGGTAAAGCGGGAAGAGTGTAACTTTCCATGCGCGACTCGTCGGAGAAAAGGTGGAAGAAGCGAATAGAACTCAAGAGGAGCCCTAAACACAACCATGACTGGATGGTCTCCCTCGCTGAAAGCTCCCATAAGAAAAATCAGAAAAAAACTATGTACACGGGGGGGGAAATAGTGGAGGGGGGAAGGAAAGCATCCCGAATGCCCAGAAAAAGAGGGGGACAAATCATGGGGGTCATTTGGGGTCACTGGAGACATAGTGAAAAACCTATCAACTGCAAGTTGAAAAAAAAAACGAAAACACGAAAGGTGGGAACTAAAAGGGAAGGCTTCCACTCGAACAGGATCGGGGGGGGGACCCAAGAGAAAAAAGGGGTTCGTCCCGAAAAAGACATTAACAAAGGGAGCAGGCCGAAGAGAAAACTGACAGAATTATGATCTTCTTAGGGAGAGAAAGCCGAATAAATCAGACTCTGAAAAGAAGTTCAATGTTGCATCCGAAAATGAAGCAAGAGGCCAAGGCCAAAAAAGAAAAGAAGGAAAAGCAGAAGTTGCGACCACATAACGGGGGGGGGGGGAGGAAAAAAATCCAAACAGTCGCCGAAAAAAAAAAAAAAAAAGTGAGGAAAGCTTTAAGACGAGGGAAGCCAGAAAAAAAGCCCGACCGGAAGGTTCGCGGGGAAGAATAGCGCACAATGGGGGTGAGGGGACAGGCCCAAAAAAATCAGAAATACTGGCATCCATGGGGGAGACCCAAACCCTAACGTAACCGGAAGACGCCTCGGCAAGGGGGGCCAAAAGGGGAAAGCCTGGAAAAAGAGAAAAAATCTTGTGACAAAGGGGGCAGGGGGGGAAAAACTTCCGCAGTCCCAAGGCTAGAGGAGGGGGGATCCTCAAAAAACTTAGGGGGGAAAAAGAGAGACTAACAGAAAAAAGAGAAAGGCAACGGGTTTGGTGGAAAAAGTCTTGCAACGCGCAAAAAGGTGTGAGAAGTCTGGGAAAAGTGTAAAACCTGAAGGACAGAAGCTGCGTGAATCCGGTGTGCAGGAGGTGGTCAAAAACCTGGGGGGGGAAAATGGGAGTCCGAGCCGTGGAAATGAAACATGGTGGGGCCTAAAATTTTTTCAGATCACCAAAAAGTTCGGGGTGGGGCCGGGGCACGCCCTAAATGCTGCGGAAAGAGTCCAGAAAAGAGTTGTCCAAATGACACCACCGAAGAGTTGGGAGCAAGGATCCGTCCCTTGTCACGCCACCCTTGGATGAAACACATCACATTCCAAATCCGAACCGTGAGGGGGGAACAGCGAAAATTTTCAAAAACCTGCTGATCTGTGAGACTCAAGGGAAAACGGTTTTCTCCTCTAAGAACCAAACTTCGGGATCCAGGAGGAACTAAATGAAAAAAGCGGTCTTAGGGAATTCCGTAACGGGTGGTTGTCATTCTGCGGGGGCGAAAGGAAAATAAACTCCGAGGCCTATGGGCTTGTCTTAGGGCGCTAGGGGGGGGCTTAAATGGGGGGACACTCGTCAATGCACGAGGACTTGGTAAAATTGACTGGGGGGTCTCCCCTGGTCCTTGCCCCATGCAGAAAAAAACCTCTCAGGAAAAAAGCCTTTACCAGAGGGGAAAAAACAGGATGGAAAAGGGTCCCCTCCCTCAACTAAGGAGGGGGGCTAATGCAGAAAGAGCGGGGGGGAAAAAACAAAGTGGGGGAGTCGGAGGGGGGGGGGGGGGGTCTAGATAGATTAATGTGAAACGCCTTAGACAACTCGAAAAAGACGATCGAAAAGATCTACCGCTTCTCGGGCTCAGCTGTGACTTAATTTGGCTGAAAAATCGGCGCTAACCGAGGGTATCGTTTTACGGGTTTTGGCTAACGTCTTTGGTCAAATGGGGGTTTAGGCCTAATCAGAGGAAGAAGCCCGAAAAAAACGAGCGGCGGTCCTGGAACAGAGGTCTCCAAGGGCCTGGGGGGGAGGTGAAAGAAAACGGGTGGGAGAGTGAATCCATGGACAGTTTTCGAAAAAAAAACGAGTAAAATGACCGGGGACCCAGAATTTTGGGGCGGGGTTTACAGGCAAGGGGGAACTAAATTGCCCTGCCCGGGTCAATGCGGGGGACCATACAAGACCTGATCAGCCGAGCTAAAGGGCGGGGGGGGGGGAGAACAAGCCTGTCAGGCTCGAAAAAAACCCGATCGTAATGGCGCTCCTGAGAGACATGGAACCTTGGAAAAGGAGAGGACTGAACAGGAAAATAAAGAAGATTGTAAATCGCGTCACGATCAAAGTTCTGGCTTTGGCAGAAAAAGGAACAAGGTAACACGAGCAGATTCAGTGCTGTTGTTCTACAATGGAGACATTAGTGTGGGGGGGGGCCTCACGAGAGGACAGAAGCTTCGGTAAACTGGGGGTTGGGGGGGAAAGAGGTGGTGCGCCCGGCGGCAGTCTTGTAAGTGGGTTGGAAAAAAAAAAATCATAGAATCGTCCAAGGGGGGTAGGGGGTTGACAAAGAAAAATTGAAAACCGGGGACGGGTTTCCAAGGATAAGCCGACTTGGGAGGGCCAAAAGCAGAGCCCGGAAAAAAAGGTAAAAACACAAACTTGGGGCAAAGTCGGTCGATCGCAGCAAAAGGGGAAGGACGGGGGGGGACCACCGAAAAACTCGAAAGCCCTGGGTGCAAAAGGAAAAAATTGGAAGAGAAGCGACCAGAAGAGAGGGAGCAAAAGTCTCAAAGAGATTCCATTAATAAAAAGGAATGGATATGTTACAGGATAGATCGTTTTCAACCCCAACGGGCCGGAAAGGAAGAGGCTGGGGGGAGGGTCCAATCTTATAAAGTGAGTCGCAATAAGTGACAGCAGGAAAAATTAAACCCTCTCAAGAATCACAATCGGAGAACTAAAAGCCAAAGGGTCGGAGTTCGAGCGCGAAAAAGAAGGAAAAACCCCAAAGCCGAGGGGGGGGGAACTGGGGGGAGGGTAAATAAAAGGGGGGCGGGGGGGCAGCAAGGATCGGGGGAAAGATGGACAAATCCAGAAAAGAAAAAAAGGGAGGCACAGGCTCAAAACCTTTCGGCCTTCCGGGTCTAAAAAGGTGGGCAAGGAAACTAATCAAGAAAAAATTAAGAAGCGAGAAGAGACCACGCTCAAGGGTTCATTTTACTAGGAGAGGCCCCAGGTTCGCAAAAAGGAAACCAGCAAGGGGAAAAAGAAGAAGGTCATCGAAAACTAGACAAGAAAAAAGTTGGGGAATCCACGCCTGCGTCGGGGGGACAAAAAAAAAAATCCGCCCACGAGAAACAGGGCCAAAAACTAATCACAGTGGCTCCCTTATATACCGGAAAAAATGATCCGAATCCACAGGGAGATAAAAAACATCGGCCGACTAAGCAAAAAAATGGGAACCATCAAGTCGAAAGCCGCGCGTGGACAGAAAAAAACGAGATGCTGCAAGAAAAAATGAAAAAGTATATATATCGAAAGAACGTTTCTGAGTTAAGGTTAAAACCAGGGGCAGCTCAATGTTAACGAGGGTTGAAGGCAGGGGTCGGATGATGTGAAAAAATCAACAGGGTCACAGAGTCGGGAGTTATGGAGAATTGGAGTTAACAGACAAGGGACTCAGTAAAAAAAAATCAACCACTTTTTTTGTGGCGATCGGGGGTTCGTAGAAACTCAGGGGGGAGATCATAGCATATGAAACATGCCAAAACTAATCAAAGGGGCGCTAAGGAAATCACTTAAAAAGGGATCAGAACGTATCTCGAGGGAGGTAGGCGGCCATAATAGTGGAACGGCCCTGTCGCAGCGGAAAATGGTGGCTGCGGAAGGTCATGCTGTGAAAGTGGAGGGATAAAAGTAGACCTGGAAATACCCCGGGACTTTGACAACCTGGTTTGACAAATGGAAAACTATACTAAAGCTCGCCAGAAAAGAAGTGTATTATCTTGTAACGGGGAAAGATCAAAAACTTACCGCGCAGTGAAAAGTGCGGGCAGCTTGCTAGCGACCGAGATCAGGGGACTTGCACAGTCTGCACCGAAGGTTTTTGATGGAAAAGAAGGGGAAAAATACTAAACAGAGAAAATGGGGCGCAGCTGGAAGTGAGAGTACATCGAAACACGGCTGGTGCAGGCAGATACACAGAAAAAGCGTCGGGTTGGCAAAGAGGAAAAATCTTGCAGGGACGGAGGCCCAGGAAAAAACAGAAAAAAAAAAATAAGCGGGGAGACGGCCTCCAGATCAAGACCGGCCCACCAGACAAAACGGCATGGGGGTCCCAATCAATCGAAGGGGGATGTGGGGGGTGACTGCCCCGGGACTAAAAAACCTGCATGTTCCCCGTCAACCTTCAAAATAACTCCCCTGGACCGGAAGTAAGTAAAAGGAAGTAAAAGCCAGACCAGAGTAAGAAGGGACTACCGATTAAAATCTGCAACCAAGGTGAATCATCATTTGTGCACAAGAAAACCTTAACTAAGAAGAAAAGGGAATTGAAAAAAAAAAGAAAAACGAAAATTTAAAGAAATGGGTTCCGTGCCTGAAAAGACAACAACGAAAAAGCGTAGAGCCGAAAGGCAGAAAAAAAAAAGTAAGGAAAAGCGAAGCGAACAAATAATCCTCAAAGGCAAGAGGGGCTGGAGGGAGAAGCCAGAGGGGTCTAAGGTAAAGGAGTATCAAATCATGTTAAGAGGCGAGGATGAAATCAAAAAACTCGAAAGAATCAGCAGGCATCCAAACCTTGAACACAGAAAAAGCCTTTTATAAACGCGCAAACGGAGAAAGGAAAAGTCACTGAGGAGGATTCAAAACTTATTTAAATGACTGCGAATAGGAAGGAAACGGGGGGGATGAAGAACCGAAAAGCCAGGGGACAAGAAAGGAAAAAAGGACCCTTAGGTGTAAGGAGCGATGGGGAAAAAAATCAAACGGAAGGGAGTGAAAGACTTCAAAGGTAGGCTAGTTGCTGGAAATAAACAGAAATAACCCGCGTCACAAGGTTAAAATTATGGAAATTTTTGGTGTGACTCTTATGGAAGAGGGGGGCGAGAAACGCCTGGAAAACCTAAAAAAAAAAAATTGTGCAAAAACAGGGAAATTATCGTCAGAGAAAAAACTGAGAATCTCGGAGACCGAAGAAGAGCTTAAAAAGTGCGTCCAAAGGATGAATAGGGAGTCCAAAAAAAATAAAGTTTGAGAAACAAGTAGAAAAGGAGGTGATCGATAAAAAAGAGCAGGACATAAGAACCTAAAAAGAGAGAAGTCGGAAGCGAAATCAAGGAGTACATGAAGACAGAAACGTTCAGGGAGGGGAACTCGACGTAAAAAATCGTTTTTCGAAAAGAAGGCAATCGGAAGAAAAACCTAAGAAGCCAGAAAGGGGAAAAGAATGCGAACCATGGGGGTGGGGAAAAGTACATTTTCAGGAAAATCTTATAGGGTCCTCCAATTCCCAACGAATTGCCCGACTTGAACGGGAAGCGAAGAAAACTAAAAGAGTTTGACACAAGACTAAACCCAGACTACAATCAAAGGGGGCAAAATGAGTCCGCGCCGGACAACGTACCTGACACAACGAAGAAAGCAAGAGGGAGAATTTGAGACGGAGAAACACCAACAACAAACCCAAAACCGTAGTATTAGTTAAATGGAGATACCTACCGCGGAAACTTGTAAAGGACGGTGGAAAGAAAAGGTGCCCTGTTCAGCGCCAACACACTAGTCGGGAAAAGGTCTTCCAGACCAAAGGGAACTGTTGAACGGAGAAGCGGAAGGGGCCTGGGGAGGGGGGGGTCTCGGTTTAACCAGGAAAAAGTTATCAGATTAAAAAGGCCGAGAAAAAATCAGTGAGGCCCAAATCCCGACTTTTGCAGCCGTTCTGAGTTGGGAAAAAAAAAAAAT